>CEVA01009474.1_pt1 | contig 10044 bp, 7 predicted proteins | sample 361521 | NCBI WGS metagenome assembly CEVA01 (sample SAMEA2622823, study PRJEB7988) | marine metagenome | isolation source: saline water (ENVO:00002010), including | reverse complement strand
AGGTGTAATAGATAAAGACCATGTTTCAAAAATTGAAAAAGATTATAAGGATAAATTAGAAGAAAAGCTTGAAGACTCTCGTAAAGTAGAAAAGACTAAAATCTCTCCTTTTATGCACGAGCAATGGAAAGATTTTGAACGTGTGGACGAAAGTGAAATGATGAAGCCAGTAGATACAACAGTATCAAAAGAGCTGCTTACAGACATTACAAAGGTTATTTCTAATTTACCAGAAGATAAAAAGTTTATCAGAAAAATTCAGCGTTTGGTAGAATCGCGTCAAACTATGTTTGATGAAAACAGATTAGACTGGGCAATGGCAGAGCATTTAGCTTACGGTACATTGTTAGCTGAAGGCTTTAACGTTAGAATATCTGGTCAGGATGTAGAACGTGGTACTTTCTCACACAGACATGCCGTTGTAAAAGTAGAAGACAGCGAAGAAGAAATTATTTTATTAAAAAATGTATCGGAGAACCAAGGGCAATTCAATATTTATAACTCATTATTGTCAGAATATGGTGTTGTAGGGTTTGATTATGGTTATGCTATGGCTAGTCCTAATACATTAACCATCTGGGAAGCACAATTTGGAGACTTTAGTAATGGAGCTCAAATTATGTTAGACCAATATATATCTTCTGGAGAAGATAAATGGAAAACATCAAACGGATTGGTAATGTTATTACCTCATGGTTATGAAGGTCAAGGTGCAGAACACTCTTCTGGTCGCATGGAACGTTACTTACAGTTGTGTGCAAAGGACAATATGTTTGTTGCAGACTGTACAACGCCAGCCAATATGTTTCATTTGTTACGCAAGCAAATGAAGGCTAACTATAGAAAGCCATTAATTGTCTTTACACCAAAAAGTTTATTACGTCATCCTAAGGTAATTTCTACTGTAGAAGAATTTGCAAACGGAAGTTTTCAAACCATAATAGATGATACAAGTGCTAAAGCTGATAAGGTTAAAACTTTAGTGTTTGTAACAGGCAAATTCTATTATGATCTTTTAGAAGAGCAAGAAAAGTTAGGTAGAGAAGATGTCGCTTTAGTTAGAATAGAACAATTATTCCCATTACCAATAGATGAAATTAATAACATATTAGGTAAATATAAAAATGCTGACGATGTGGTTTGGGCACAAGAAGAGCCAAGAAATATGGGTGCTTATGGTCATATGATGATGCATCTAGAAGACGCAAGAACATGGAGGGCAGCAAGTAGAAGACCATACGGAGCACCTGCAGCAGGTAGTTCTGTACGTTCTAAAATAAGACATCAAGAAGTTATCGATTACGTTTTTGATAAGAAGAAAAATAACCAAATTAGAAAATAAGAATAATTAAACCAAAACAAGGTTAAATACAATAAACGCATGATTTTAGAAATGAAAGTGCCTTCACCAGGCGAGTCAATTACTGAAGTAGAAATTGCTGAGTGGTTAGTAGAAGACGGAGATTATGTAGAGAAAGACCAAGCAATTGCAGAGGTTGATAGTGATAAAGCAACATTAGAATTGCCAGCAGAGGCTAGTGGTATTATTACGTTAAAAGCTGAAGAAGGTGATGCTGTAGCTGTTGGGCAAGTTGTTTGCTTAATTGACACTAGTGCTGAGCCAAAAGCTGATGCTACAACCACATACAAAGGCGGTGACGAAGGCGGAAACGATAGTGATGTTGAAGAGAACTTAGCAAAAGAGCAAGCTGATACTAATAAATCTGGGGAAAAAGCACCAAATCCTGCAAAAGAAACATATGCTTCTGGTACGCCTAGCCCAGCCGCAAAAAAAATCATTGAAGAAAGAGGATTAGATGCCGATACAATAAAAGGGACTGGAAAAGATGGCCGAATTACTAAAGATGATGCTGTAAATGCTGTACCTTCTATGGGAACTCCAACAGGAGGAAATAGAGGAACATCTCGTAGCAAAATGTCTATGTTACGTCGCAAAGTAGCAGAGCGTTTGGTTGAAGCTAAGAATACAACAGCTATGTTAACGACTTTTAATGAGGTTAACATGACACCAATTTTTGAATTGCGTAAGCAATACAAAGAAGACTTTAAAGCGAAGCATGGAGTAGGTCTTGGTTTTATGAGTTTCTTTACTTTGGCAGTAGTAAGAGCATTAAAACTATATCCTGCAGTTAACTCGATGATAGACGGTAAGGAAATGATTTCTTACGACTTTGTAGATGTAAGTATTGCAGTATCTGGACCAAAAGGACTTATGGTTCCGGTGATAAGAAATGCAGAAAACTTAACCTTCAGAGGTGTTGAGGCAGAAGTAAAACGTTTAGCGTTAAGAGCCAGAGATGGTCAGATTACAGTAGATGAAATGACAGGCGGTACATTCACAATCTCTAATGGTGGTGTATTTGGTAGTATGTTATCTACACCAATTATAAATCCTCCACAGAGTGGTATTCTTGGTATGCATAATATTATAGAAAGACCAATAGCTGTAGATGGTAAAGTTGAAATTCATCCAATGATGTATGTCGCATTATCTTACGACCATAGAATTATTGATGGTAAAGAATCTGTTGGTTTCTTAGTTGCTGTTAAAGAAGCATTAGAAAACCCAGAAGAATTATTGATGGATAACAATCCAAAGAAAGCTTTAGAAATGTAATTTTATTAAAGTTATCAATAAAGTAAAAAAGCGCAATTAATAAGTAATTGCGCTTTTTTTACTCCTAATAAATAGGTAACTAACTAAAATTAACTAAAAAAATTAACAGCCACATTCGCTGAAATGACTATAACAGAACTTACAATTAATAGAATCATAAATATTTTATCCCTTTTTGCAGTATTATCTTTCATTGTGTCCATAATGTTTGTTTTTTTAAAAAAGCTCTGAACTTTATTGTTCTGCCCAGAGCTTTTTGATAATATAATCTGAGGCATTGATTAATAGCTCTGTAAAATTGCAAATAATTGTAAAGCAATACTATACGTAACCTTACGTATTTTTTAATTTTTTTTGACTAATCTACAGGAATTAACTCATTTCCACCGCCACTTGGACTAACTTGAAAAAGTTTGTATCTCCATTCACCATTACCACAGTCGCAAACTGCCCTAACACCAATATTTAGTTGTCCAGAGTTATTTGGTTTAACATCTTTATAAGCAGTATCATCATAATTTCTAATAGCACTGTTTGGTATTTGCCAATCAAAAGTTACATTAAGAGAATCGTTAGCTTCGTATAATAGTGGCGCATAAACAGCCTGTAGTTTTGTCCAACGACCGACCATTAAGTCATAAGCTCCTATTTTTTCTATCGATAGCCCAGCATTGCTTGGTACACCTACCCAAACACCTTTGTCAATGGAAAAACTACTATTTGGCAAGTTTGCAGTAATTATACCAGCATATTGGTCGTTAAATGGATTTGTAGTTACTGTAACGCTCGTTGGAGTATGTGAGATTATATTTAAATTATCTGACACTGTCCATTCTACATCATCTACACAAGGATGGCTAAAGCCACTAATGTAGTATGTATACTGCTGGCTATCACAAACAGAGGTTTCACCTGTAAGTGAAGCATTACTAACACGACTAGGAAGTATACCGACTTCTATGTCTCTTGTAAGTGTAATGTTACCACATCTTTGGTTACTGTAATAGACCTCTAATGTAACCATACCAAAGTTATCAGGGTTTAGCTGATTGAGGGTAATTTCATTGCCATTTGTTGTAAACGACACAAGGTTGTCAGGGTCAGTGACAGTCCAAATTACAGTTGTCGCCACATCTGATACAGAGTATGTGCCGCTAGTACACAATATATCCTCGCCTACTATTTCTGCTTCATTTGTACAAAAAGCTGAGCAATCTTCTAAAATTGGATAATCCCCTGGTGATAATGCTTCTAGTTCCTCAGCCAACCAGTTGCCATTCCTTGGTTGAAAAGAGATATGATTATTATTAAACGGTTGGTTGGGTACATTATCTACTATGAACGCATTAAAACCAGATACAAGATTAGGATCTGATGGTACACCTCCAGAATACGATTTTAAATAGTCATCTGGAGTAGGATTATTGCCATTACTTTTTCTTATATCTAAAGCACTAACTAGGGGAATAAAGCCATAACGAGGATTAACAAAATCAATTGAAGGTACAAAACTTGGTAACTCATCTTCAAAATCCTGAAAATTTTCTACACCACCAGAAAAAGTGTCCAAAGGCAATGCATCTTGCGGAGCATAATAACTACGATTGGTAATATTAACAGTAATCCTTGGGCCTATCCATAATACACGTTTTTCATAAGATATTTTACCACGATATATTTTATTTTCAGAACCTTGAACACCATAGCTGTTAAAATTAAAATTGGTTTTCCATTTACTAAATCCAGGTATTGCACCTACAACAATCAAACCTAAGTTTGGTCTTACGAGTGTACCGACAAATATAGCTTCTAACATACCTAGCCATATTGTTGGAAAAGTGTCATCGTCTATAAAGAACAAGGCATCACCAGGATTGTAGCCGTTGTCTACAGCACATTCGTTACCGTTACTTATGGCAATATTTCTGGATAGGGCAGGCCAGCCTGTTGTGTCTAAGGTTTGTTGCCAAGACTCGTTATAAGATTTTGTTTGTATTTGGTTGCCATTTGGGGCACTAATAGCAGACCAATAGTTAAGCTGCCTAGCCGCAGCTTGGTCTTGTAAACTAAGCAACTGCGAAGGAGTCACAAAACTAGGGACTGAGGTGTTGGCTCCAAAGAAGTTTAAAAGGCCACTACCTAATTCTGCTAAGCCATAACCAATTGGTATTAAAACCTCACCGGTTAACCAACCCAATGGACTTTCTACATACAACTCTCGCATATGTAATGAGAAATGTTGTATTGATAAAGGCGTGTTGGCACCTTGCATAGGACTATCGTGGGCAATAAACAAGCGCACATCGTGAGTGTTGCCCTCATTCTCCATACGTGCTAATGTATAACGGCCAATAACGCCTCCCATACTTTGCCCTAACAATACATTGGGCTCGTTGCCAACCTTTTGCTCGTTGACCCAACCGATCACTTCCTCTAGCACACGGCTGTTAGCTTGCATATCTCCCATACCACGTACCCAATCGATGTAAATGAGGTCATAGTCATTAGCATTATTATTAGCATCAAGTAGAGGAAGTAAATCACCAGAGTTATTGATTGAACCAAGGAAGTTTTGTAAAGTAGTCTCACCACCAAAATCTTCGGGTGCGGTAAAGTTACCAGTGTCCAAGCCTTCGGCAATAATGAGTGGCCGTGTAATGTTATCATTTCCAGGAATACGGCGAATAGTAACCCATGCTGCGCTAAAAAAATTGTTGTCTTCATGGATATAGACGCGTTCGTCGTTGACAATAATAACACCTCTGGCTTGTTGCTTTTGTCGTTCTAAAACAGGGTCATCTATTTTAAACTTGCTATGGCAATACAGAGTTTGTCCATTAACTAATGTAACCTTAAACTTTAACTCATGGATTTTGTTTTCAAAGAACTGTATGGGTACAATAGTATTGTAAGGCATATTTTGATAGCCTTGACCATTATCTGCATCTAATTGAATATTGGCTATTTGGTTATTAAGATTAGAAAGAAATAACTCGTTAGGTAGTTTAAAATAAACATCTTTACTGCGGCTGTGAGCTACAGGAGGTGTTACAGCAAAGGCACGTTTGGTTTGGTAAGGGTTTTGCCAAACTCCACTAATGTATTTATCGTAGTATTTGTTATTACTAACGGTTATTTTGTTTTGTGCTAAGGCATTTTCGTTAAGTTTTTGATACTCGTATAATAAGCCAGTAAGTATATAAACACCGCTGCTGTCCTTTGTGGCATTATAGCGTTCTCTTGCCCAATTATAGGCATAACGCTCAAATAAAGGTGTATGTGTGGTATCGGCTGCCACCTTGCTCATAAATAGGGTTTTATAGATATCTCCTACTATATTGGCATTAATATAGGTAGAGTCTGTAAGTGTACCGTTATAGGCGGTAACATCGATAAACTCCATAGCATAATCCAATAGCATACCCGATTGGATTTTGTTTTTGTCGAGATTTTGAAAGATAGGGTTCACCGAGGTTTTCCATTGGTCGTCAACTTCTATTTGTGCAAGTGCAAGCGTTGGTAGCATAAATAAAAGATAAAATAGTTTTTCCATAATTTTGTAAAGTGTTTAAAGGTTAATAAATGTGTGAATCTTTATTCATTTTTAAGCCCTGTTGGCGCAGGGCTTTTATTTAGATTCCCACGAAAGTGGGAATGTTATTGTGTAAAAAAGCTGTCAAAGCGACCTTCGGTTATTTCAAAAGTCTCTCCTGTATCAGGATTAATGACTGTAAAGTTGAATATTCCTGAAACTATGTTATTTGTCAGGTCAAGTTTCGTTATTTCAAGAGTTCCAGGTTCATCAGAATTTGTCATTCCTTGAGGGCAAATACAATCAAAACTCAACAACCCATAAAAATTTCCGTTCTCACGTTCTTTAAGTTGCAATTGAGTATCTGTTTCAATAGAAGAATTTAATGAGCCAATATCAATTTGAGTGTATTCGTTTCCACTATCCTGAGCTGTAATTCCGAAAAAATACTCACCATCCACCAATTGGTAAAAACAGTTAAAGAAGCCAGAGTTGTCCACAAAGGGCTCGCCGTTAACAAGGCAGCCAAAAGTACCCTCGCCAGTTTGGGTGGCTGGTGGCAGGCAGTCTATGCCTTGGCAGTTGTTGTCATCGTTGTTGCAGCTTGTTGCGCTGAGCAATAAAAAACTTAGTAGTAATGAGATTCCTCGGCAGGCTCGGAATGACAAGTTTAGTGTTTTTTTCATAGCATTGGGATTTAGGTTTTTATTCTGTATAAAATTAATTATCAATTTAATGAGATACTATAAGTAACCTTACGTATTTTTTGAATTTTTTCATAAAAAAAGAGCCTTGGATGACTCCAAGGCTCAAATAATCCCCTAAGAACTAATTAATAGCTCGTTATTAACCCTTAATTAATAACAGTGTAAATTTCTGAAATAAAACAATGTGATAATATACGTAACCTTACGTATTTTTTAAGAAATATAGTTTTGGTTCTCTTTTGCCCAAATTAACAAGCTATTAGGTGTTTTTTCTATACCTAACTTTCTGATAGTGTTGCTTTTGTGTTTTTCTACAGTCCTTGGAGAGATGAATAAATGCTCTGCAATTTCCTTTGCAGTCTTATTTTCTACAATTAATTTTAAGATTTTGAGCTCCGTTTTTGTCAAGTTTTTTAATTCTTCAGGTCCATTATCAACTTCTATGTACGCTAAAAGTTCTGGACTAAAATAGGGTTTGTCTTTAATTACTGCAGAAATACAGTTTTCAATTTCATCCAGTGCAAACTCCTTTAATACATAACCGTAAACTCCTAAAGCTTTAGCCTCGTTATATATTTTCTCGTCTTTCTCAAAAGTAATAAGAACTATTTTTGTCTTAAGATTAGCGTTTTTACATTTTTCAGCTATTTGCAAACCTGTAAAAAAAGGCATTTTAATATCTAGAATGGCAATATCTGGAGTGTGAGCTTTTATTAATGCCAAGGCTTCTTTACCATTTTTAGCACTGGCAAGGACGTTATATTCTTTTTCGTGTAAAAAATCTTGAAGACCTTTTAGCACCAAAGGGTGGTCATCTGCAATTATGATGGCTGGATTCATAAGGCTATTAATCAACTAGGGAGGATAAAGATAAAAAGAATCTTTTAGTTAAGAAATATCTTTCAGCTTTAAGAAAAGGTATTTCTTCTCGTAATCAATTATAGCTTTCCCTTTCTTTAAAATATCTGCACCAATAATGCCATCTACAGGATCTGCATTATGATTAACGAGCCCAGTGTTAACATGAGAAAGATTAAAAAGTATTAAAGCTACTCTGCTTTTTTTCCATTTACCAATTTTTAAATTGTTGGATTTAGAAATCTGCGTGGTCATATTAGAAGCACCAGCACCAACAGCTTTTATTTCAGAATCCTTTACTCTAAGGTTAAAACGTTCTATAGCCTCAAAGCCAACACAACTGCTAGAAGCTCCAGTGTCTAAAATAAAGCGACCTTTAACTCCATTAATAGTAGCCTTAATTTCAAAATGATTTGTCTTGGTCAATTTGAGTTTTATCTTAGAGTAACCTTTGCTAAGAAGAAAGTCTTTTAACGTTTCCATTTTCAAAATTTGTGTAAATATAATACACTAAACGATTATTTTTGCCAAATGATTATAACGGATACGCACACACATTTATATAGTGAAGCTTTTGAAGAAGACAGAGCAAACATGATTCAGCGCGCTTTGGAGGCTAATGTTTCCAGATTTTTTATTCCAGCAATAGATTCTACTTATACAGCATCAATGCTTCAGCTCGAAAAAGATTTTCCTGAGCATATTTTTTTAATGATGGGATTGCATCCTACACATGTAAAGGATAATTATAAGGAAGAGTTAGCACATGTCGAGGATATGTTATCTCAAAGAAAGTTTTATGCGGTTGGCGAAATAGGAATTGATCTATATTGGGATAAAACCACACTAGATATTCAGATTGAAGCATTCAAGCATCAAATTAATCTGGCAAAAAAGTATAAGTTGCCTATTGTTATTCATTGTAGAGAAGCATTTGATGAGATTTTTGAAGTATTAGAACAAGAAAAATCAGATGATCTTTTCGGAATCTTTCACTGCTTTACTGGTACATTAGAGCAAGCACAACAAGCCATATCATATAATATGAAGTTAGGCATTGGTGGAATAGTAACATTTAAAAATGGAAAAATAGACCAGTTTATAAATAAAATCGACTTAAAACACATTGTTCTAGAAACCGATTCTCCGTATTTAGCACCAAAACCATACCGTGGTAAGCGTAATGAGAGTTTATATATTAATAAGGTATTAGAAAAATTATCCGAACTTTACGATACATCCGAAGAGGAGATTGCTAGAATTACTACAGAAAACTCAAAACAAGTATTTGGAATCTAAAATTATGCAAAAACCTAACATCCTATTAATATATACAGGTGGTACAATTGGTATGATAAAAGATGCCGATACAGGAGCGTTACGAGCGTTTGATTTTGATAGCATCCTAACACGTATTCCAGAGATACGTTTGCTAGATTGTAATATTGAAACCATTTCTTTTGATGAGCCTATAGATTCGTCTAATATGAATCCTAAGTTTTGGGCAGATATTGCTCAAATAATAGAAGTTAATTATCAATCATTTGATGGTTTTGTAGTTTTACATGGTAGCGACACCATGAGTTATTCTGCATCAGCACTAAGTTTTTTGTTAGAGAACTTAGAAAAGCCAGTCATCTTTACAGGATCTCAATTGCCAATAGGTGATTTAAGAACGGACGCTAAGGAAAATTTAATAACCTCCATTCAGATGGCATCATTGCAAGAAGATGGTCTTCCGGTTATTCGCGAAGTAGGACTTTATTTTGAATACAAACTCTACAGAGGTAATAGAACCACTAAAATAAACGCAGAACATTTTGAAGCTTTTGAGTCTTTTAATTACCCAAATTTAGCAGAGTCTGGTGTACACCTTAATATTAATAAGGAATATTTGTGGAGAGCAAAGTCAAAAGATCAATTAGTAGTTCGAACAAAAATGAATACCAATGTTGGTATTCTTAAACTATTCCCTGGAATATCTAAGGCATTAGTTGAATCAATACTAAATTGCAAAACACTTGAAGGATTATTATTGGAAACCTATGGAGCAGGTAACGCAACAACAGAAGAGTGGTTTGTAGATTTGCTAAAAAAAGCAATATCGAGAGGTCTCCATATCATTAATGTATCTCAATGTGCAGGAGGAAGCGTTAATATGGGGCAATATGAAACCAGTTCAAAATTAAAAACCATAGGTGTAATTTCTGGAAAAGATATAACCACAGAAGCAGCAATTACTAAATTAATGTATCTTTTAGGTGAGAAAATACCTGCTTCGGAATTCAAAAAAACATTCGAAACATCAC
>CEVA01018814.1_pt1 | contig 10046 bp, 9 predicted proteins | sample 361521 | NCBI WGS metagenome assembly CEVA01 (sample SAMEA2622823, study PRJEB7988) | marine metagenome | isolation source: saline water (ENVO:00002010), including | reverse complement strand
CATGCCGCCTCCAAAGTAGCGGCCGGGTTGATCAATCCGATTACCGGGCGACGTCATGCCTTGAGTTGGCGATTTCTCGATTGCTGGAGTTTTTTGCTCGGAAATTACATTCTATGGGAGAAGGAGTTTGGAAAAAAGTTCTTCCATCGTATGCCCCTGATTCGTTCTTTCAAAAACAAAGAGGAACAAAGGCTTTTTGAGGATAAACTCCATTCCGGTCAATATTCAGGAATTGAAATTGAGTATCCCTTTGAGCCAGCGGGCCTCACGGGATTAAAATCAAAGGGTGTCTGCTATCGGCTCCAACAATCTGGGTATGTCGATCAAAGGGTTTTCATTCAAGCAGCTCGGCATAGGTTTCTTCAGGAAGGTAATTTGGTGAAAGCCACTTGGAAAAAGTCTGAGTTTTCCCAGTTCGAGGATGGTGTGCAGTGGAGAAATTATCAGGCGAAACGGGTTTTGTTTTCGCAGGGCTATTTAAATGGGACGAACGATTTTTTCCGCGATCTTCCCTTCAGAAATGTCAAAGGAGAGATTCTGGATTTAAATACACATCAACGAATTGATCCGCCTATTCTCAATTGTGGAAAATGGCTTCTTCCGTTGGGTGCGGGTCGATACTACGCAGGTGCAACGTATGACCTGCAGAACATGGATCAAGAAATAACGCCAAAGGCCCGGTATGATATTTTGCAGGGAGTATCTGAACTGGTTGATTGGGATTGGGTAGTTGAAAAACAACAGGCCGGTGTTCGACCGGCACTCCATGACTTTAAGCCAGTCATGGGCCGGCATCCGTGGCATGGCGAATTGGTTATATTCAATGGTCTTGGTTCGAAAGGTTCGTTAATGGCACCGCTTTTGGCTAAAGAGTTGACAGAACACTTGGAGAATGGTGCTGCCTTGCATCCCGAGTCGGATGTGGACCGTTTCCGTACATATTTATGAGTTTTCAAAGTGCAACTTCAATGGCCCACCGGTTTGCCCGGTACCATGTACAAACTGGAGATCATTGCATTGATGCGACGGTTGGGAACGGGAACGACACGGTTTTCCTTTCCGGTCTTGTTGGGGAAAAAGGAAAAGTTATTGGGGTCGATATTCAGGATCAGGCTCTTGAAAATACTAGGAAGCTCTTGGAGGAAAGCGGGGTGGAAGGAAGAGTAGTTTTGAAACAGGCCGATCACAAGGACCTCCTGCCAGTGACGCATTCGCTAGGTTGGGATCAAATTGCTTTGGCTATGTTTAATCTAGGTTATCTTCCACACGCTGACAAAGGAATTACAACAAAACCAAAATCCACGATGGGTGCCCTCGATGCTTGTTTGGATTTATTGTGTAACCGCGGAGCAATCAGCATTGTGGCTTACCGAGGTCACCAAGGCGGTAAAGAAGAAGAAAGCGTCGTTCACAAATGGATGAGTCGGTTAAACTCCAATCGGTTTAATTCGATTCGATTTGAGAAAGGCCTTCTAGTGGAGCCTGAAAGCCCGGTCTTCTATTGGGTCGAGCGATGCTAACAACAGTGTTACCTAGGCGGTCGGCCTCGTCTTTGTTTCAAAAAATCTTTTCCGAATGATCGTGAACAACCCATTGATTGGCGAAATCATACAGGCCAGACAGCGTGTCTACAAATTAGCGTCTGCCACGCCATTGCAGGAATTGGATATTCAGTTGGGATTCGATTGTTTCATAAAACGGGAAGATCTTCCCCCAATCAACGCTTTCAAGTGGCGTGGGGCTTTCAACCGCATGTCGCTGCTCGATAAATAGGAGTTAAAGAGGGAAGTTGTTACGGCCTCAGCTGGTAATCACGCACAAGGAATCGCTATTTTGGCTAGGAAGTTGGAATCCAAAGCTAAAATATTCATGCCACTTTCGACTCCTCAGATGAAGCAGCGAGCCATGCGGAGTCTTGGGAGAGAAAATGTGGAAGTTTTTCTTTTTGGCGACTCTTATGATGAGGTGACTGGCGAAGCCAAATGCATTAGCCTGAGCAGTTGAGGAGCCTGGGTATTGAATCTGAGGAGTTAACCACCAGTCCCGATGCCAGCTTCCGGTTGGTGCCTTTCCATTCCCATTTAATCCAGCGTCCCTATTTTATTCAGGGCTTTTCAGGTATTGCCCGCTGATGCTGTATTCCGTATTGTCAATTAGTTGACTGGAGGCTCGCATCCACAGGTTCTTCCTCGTTCCCAAGCAATATGGGTATGTACTTCACCTTCGCAAGCCGCCAGAAAGTAACGATAAACGCTGAGAGTGGAATTGCCAGGATCATGCCTAGAAAACCATTGAGTGCGATACCCCAGAAGAAGACCGAAAATATAATCATGACTGGGTGAAGTCCGGTTTGATTACCCATGATTTTTGGTGTCAGGAGCCAGCCTTCCAGCAGTTGAACTAAAATCATTGTTCCTATTACTGCTAGAAGGACAATCCATCCTCCACCCGACTGAAAGTAAGCCAAGGGGAGCGCAATCGAGACACCCAAGACCGATCCCAGGTAAGGAATTAGATTGAGGAGGCCTAGGGTGAGACCGATAAAGAAGCCAGACTTCAGGCCAGCCAGCGTAAACCCGATGCCCATTAAGATACCCATAATCAACGCGATCAGCATTTGTCCTCGGAAGAATGCAACGATCATCCCGACAAACTCTCGTACCAGGAATAGCACATCATCTTGGTGATCTTTTTTCAGGAAGGGCAGAAAATCACGCAGGTGAGGAACTGCATCTTCCTCAAACTGAAGAAAGAAGAACAAATAGACAGGAATGATAGCCAAGGCTATAACCCATCCAATCATACCCGCAATGCCCTGACCGAATACTTGTAATGCTCCACCGCTTGCAGAAAGAACGTTCTTAAGGATCGTGGCTAATTGTTCGCTGAATTGTTCGAGGTTATCTGTGCTGATTCTTTCTTCCAGGAAAGCCAGCCATCCGGGTGCGGTTTCATTTAGCTTCAGGATAAGCTTCTCGTAAATCGCCGGGATTGATTCGAAGAGATTTATGGCCTGTATCACCAATTCAGGTACTATGATCAAAGCTATGCCCAAGGATGCCAGAACGATGATTGCGTAGAGCACAATGATTGCAAATACACGGCCCAATTTCAGTTTGTTTTCCAGGGTACTTACTATCGGTTTAAGCAGCAGAGTGAAAATGGTGGCAACTGCGATTGGCCAAAGAACGCTGGAAAAGGTGGAGAGAAATTTTCCGACAACAGAGAAGAATCCCAAAACTATGAACATAATCAAAACCAGCGCCAACCCCGTTATGGCGGTGGCAACAATTTTTTTCTGATAGGAGGTTAAGAGAGGTGAGTGCAAGGGTTCTTCGCTCATAGGAGGATACAATTATTTAACTTCCTATTTAAAGCTAAACCCTGCGACAAGAGTTAAAAGTCATCCTCTTATCCAAGTCCCAGTTCTGATTTGATGTCAGGTCTTTGTTCCAGAGCGTCAATAAATTCGTTGATCGAAAAGTCAGCTACCACGAAGTCCTTATATTCAAAAGTTGGTGTTAGGGATTGAGAACTGATTTTAAACATTCTCTTGCGTGCTCCTTGGTTGGAAATAACGTCCTTCACGTCCACTTGAATTCCATGTAGGCCAAAAAAGGTCTGCGCTTCGCTGCACCACGGACATCCTGGTTTGATATAGAGCAATGGGATCGGATTCATGTTTTGAATTTCCTTATAATGAATAGATTATTAACGGGGAAAAGCTAATGTCTGTTTTGGCAAAATGCAAACTAAGCTTGAATCTTGTCGAAGTAATTTTGGTATGCATTTTAGAAAAAGTTCCGAGCCAGCTGGCCGACTCAATTTATGTCCAATTCTAACTATCAACTACCACCGATCATCATCAAAGGCGCGGCTGAACACAATCTGCAGCACATTGATGTCACGATTCCTCGTGGGCAGCTGGTGGTTATCACGGGAGTTAGTGGATCCGGAAAATCTTCTCTGGCATTTGATACGCTGTACGCGGAAGGTTACCGGAAGTACGTCGACGGTCTTTCTGTCAAAGCGCGGCAACTTTTGGAGCAGATCAAGCGGCCCAGGGTTGAGTATATTAAAGGTCTATCCCCTGTTATTGCGATTGAGCAGCGGACTGGGTCCGATAATAATCCCCGGGCTACCGTAGCTTCTGTAACGGAAATAGCAGATTACGCGCGCCTCTTGTGGAGTAATCTGGGTGAAGCTCATTGTCCCAATGACGGTGGAAAAATTATTCGCCGGACCCTTGAAGATTGCTTGGAAACCATTTTTGCCGAGACGGAAGGGACACGCCTCATGATTCTGGCCCCTTACCTTGATGAGCGGTCTTCAATAATTCGCGAGGAGATCCCCAAGCTCAGGCAACGTGGATTTACTCGAGTCCGTATCAATGGAGCGGTTAAGTCGATTGATGACCTGGATTTGGTTCCAAGCGGAATTCCCAAGGTTTCACTAGACCTCGTAATTGACCGCATTGTTTTGCGTAAAGATCAGCGTAGTCGAATTGCCGATTCGTTGGAGCTTGCATTTCGGGAAGGGCAGGACCGGCTTATTATGCTGTTTCAGAACGATGAAGATGAACCCTGGCGAGAAGTGCCTTTGAGTCAAAACCTTGCCTGCGAAATTTGTGGAGAAGTTTATGAGCCGATTCGGCCTAGGGTCTTTTCACCCAATCACCGCGATGGAGCTTGCGAGACTTGTGGAGGCCTTGGGAAGACGTTGCAATTTGTGCCCGAGTTAATGGTTCCGGACCCGTCAAAATCGGTCAGGAAGGGTGCTTTGAAACCCTGGCGAATTGGATCTCGAAAAATGACAATCAAGCACAATGCCCTCTTGAAGCAACTTGCCGAGCAGGTTCCCTTTGATCCCACAGTTCCCTGGTCTGAGTTGAGTGAGGAAATCAAACAGCTGATCCTTTGGGGTTCGGGTGACAAGACTTATTTGTTCAAGCTCAGGCCAGGTAAAGCCAACCCGAAACCCGCTGTATTTGAAGGTGTGATACCTGAACTGATGCGGGCCACTCGGGAATCGAGTAGTGATGGATATCGAGCACGAATGGTCGCCTATCAGGTCAGCCAAACTTGCGAATCGTGTAACGGACGGCGATTGAATGCATTGGCCAGAAATGTCTTTATTGATGGAGTTGGTTTCGATCAATTTATGTCCAAGCCTATTGAAAATGCACACGAATGGGTGGAGGAGCGTGTTGAGGCCTGGCAAGAATTGAAACAATTTGAAGAAGTCGTATCGGGCATCCATCAGCGCCTTGGATTCATCGATGAAGTCGGACTCGGTTACCTGAATCTGGATCGGGAATACAGTTCATTGAGTGGAGGCGAAGCGCAACGCGTCCGACTCGCTACACAATTGGGAATGGGACTTGTCGGTGTAATATACGTTCTGGATGAACCTTCCATCGGATTACATGCCTATGACAATCGGAAGCTTATTCATACACTCCAGGATCTTCGTGACCGTGGAAACGTCGTGGTGGTGGTTGAGCACGATGAGGAAATGATGAAAACCGCCGATACCCTGATCGAACTCGGACCGGGTGCGGGAATCGAGGGTGGAAACATAGTTTTTATCGGAAGTCTCCCGGAATGTATTGTTTCTAAAACTTCGCGCACGGGTCCCTATCTCGGCGGTAAGCTGAAGGTTGGAAAAAACTTCCCCACCAGGGTTGCAGATGACCGCTTCCTGGAGATTCACAAAGCCACCGAACACAATCTTGATAACATCGATGTGCCTTTTCCTGTCGGTTTGTTATCCTGCGTCACGGGCGTCTCTGGTTCCGGAAAGTCGACTTTGGTAAATGATATATTGGCCAACGCGGCTGCCTTTACTTTGAATCGTGCAAAAACCATACCCGGAAAACACAAATGCATTTCGGGGCTAGAAAATTTTAGCCAGGTTGTACGGGTGGATCAGTCACCCATCGGTCGGTCTCCCCGCTCCAATCCTGCAACCTATGTCAAATTATTCGACCTGTTGAGGCAGGTCTTTGCTCAATGTCCATTGTCCAAGGTTCGAGGATACAAGCCGGGACGATTTAGTTTTAATGTTCCCGGTGGCCGGTGCGAGCGATGTCAAGGCGCCGGTGTGATAAAGTTGGACATGCAGTTTTTGGCTGATACTTACGTCGAATGTCCGAGTTGCCGAGGACAGCGTTACAACCGTGAGACATTGGAGGTTCGCTACAAAGGATTTACTATTGCGGATATTCTGAATATAACTGTTCGAGAAGCACTGACGGTGTTTAAGAACTTTCCCAAAGTTTTCCGTAAGTTGGAGACGCTCGATGCGGTTGGTTTGGGTTACATTCACATAGGGCAGCAGGCGACCACTCTTTCTGGAGGCGAGGCCCAGCGCATTAAGTTGTCTTTGGAATTGAGCCGAAAGGAGCAGGGAGCTTCCCTATATATTCTGGATGAACCGACCACAGGACTCCATTGGATCGACATCCAACTATTGATGGATTTGCTATTTCGATTAAGGGAAAGCGGGAACACCGTTATCATCATCGAACATAATCTAGATGTGATTAATCTGGCCGATTGGGTGGTCGATTTAGGGCCGGGTGGTGGAGATCATGGAGGTCGGTTGTTGTATTCCGGTCCTAGGTCTGGTTTGGAGCAAAGTAAGGACTCGCTCACTGCCCAAATGTTGGTAGGTTCAGGTAAGAATCCTTAAGATGCCTTATACGCGATCTATTCTGGAATTTGCCTTGCTCGTTTATGGGACATTGGCATCGCATGCTGCCCTGGAGGTCGTCTGGCCCACAGAACATCTTCCAGTGGATATGCAGGAATCATTTATCGCACTCCTTCAGCCTACAGAATCGAAAGAAATTCAGTCGGGAAATTTTGGCTGTGTCCGATCGGACGGCAGGCAATTTCATGAAGGTATAGATTTGAAATCTTTTTCCAGGGACAGGAAAGGCGAGGCCCGGGATGTGGTCCGGTCCGTGCTACCGGGGAAAGTAGTCTACACAAATGCTAATCCCGGGAGATCTAGCTACGGCCGTTATGTGCTCCTTGAGCATTTTGATGGGCAACTGGTTTTTATGACACTGTATGCCCATTTGAGCTCAATTGAAACCAGAATCATTGCGGGATCTCGGGTGAGGAGAGGAGAAACAATCGGGATCATGGGACGGTCTGCCTCTTACACGATTCCCAAAGATAGGGCTCATCTCCATTTTGAAGTTTGTCTGCGATGGACGGACTTCTTTCAGAACTGGTATGACTGGAAAGACTTCGAAGAAAAGAATGACCACGGTTTATTCAACGGCATGAATTTGGTTGGATTGGACCCCGTCTCTTTTTTCGAACAGACTCAATGGAATCTCGAAGATCGGGTAGCAAATGTCTTTCAGGCGGAAAAGACCGCATTCAGTATCCTAGTGTCCACTAAACGAATACCGAACTTTGTGCAACGTTACCCCGGGCTGGTAAAAGGCGAAATCCCTCAGATCGGCCTTGCCGGATGGCGTATTGATTTTACCTGGTACGGTGCACCCAAACAATGGACTCCCCTCGTTTCCAGAAGTGGTCGAGTGAAGGAAGGCGCTTTATCGCTAAAGCAGTTTGATAAAGAAATGATTTCCAGTGGAGCTTGCCGAAATTTGATTCGGTTTCGAAGCGGAAAAGCGGTCCCTGGTCCGGGGCTTCAAACTATTCTGCAGCTGTTGTTCGGGTACCGATGATCGTGCCGCGACAAACGCTCTAGGTATCATGAGCCTGTCTTTTCCTAAGGGAAAAAAATAGAAACAATATCAGAACGATAGAAAACAATATCATAATTGCCGCTACACTTCCGGCGACTACTGCTCCATAGGCTGTTAAGAGAAAGAACCCAAAAAATGGTGCAATTGATCCCCTGATGCCGGTTAGAAAAGTGTGCACACTCATATAGGCAGCGGTCAGCTCTTTGGGAGCAAACTTCGTAACCCACAAGCTCCATGACAGGTTTCCTCCACCCATTGCAAACCCATTAAGTGCTGTTAGAACCCCCAATGCCCAAATGTTAGTGGTCTTAAAAAACAAAAGAATGGATATCATTTGCATCGCATTGAGGAGCGTTCTTAAGATCATAAAATCAATGTCGTCAAAGAGCCGTCCCCAAAACTTGGCGGACAAAAATCTGCAGATCGCGGGAATTGCCAGAGTAATCCACGCCACTAGCAGATTACTTGCTTCAATACCATATTCAGGTTGCAGCAGATACTCGAACCTCAAAGGCATGACCATCAGATTTCCAAGACCGGAAAACATCCAACTGAAGAGCATAATACCGAATTTCCAGTCTCTTATGGCATAGCTCATATTGCGGAGAGGATTGCGGTTAGATTTTTCGGGAACCTCGGTTGTGGGAATGTTTCCCACTGAAATTCCGGAAATCACGCAGGCCAGCGAAAGGCTGCCCAAAATTATTGTGTAGTAGGCGGTATCGAGATCTAGCAGGTGGCCAAATATTATACTGAAAAGAAGTGCGGAAACCACCGAATACCTGAAACTTAAGGATAGATAAGTTCCTCTTTTGTTCGGTGGATAATTTTCCGCATAAATGTGGGTCAGCAAGGGAATCATTTGAGTGCCGAGTATGCCGGCCACTATTAGCATAATCAGGTAGACATTTAAGTTGCTCGTTAACCCTGCAGTTAGAAATGCGATTCCAGCACCAATCATTAATATCCTGGCAATCTTTCCTGCTGGTTTGCTGATCCAGGCAAAGATCCCTAAGGTGAGCGGAGTTAATATGAGACCACTAGGATTAGCGGCGGCGATCAAACTTTTAACGGTGTTCGGAGCCTGAAATACTTCGATAGCAATAATAAGCGCTAATCCGGTATAGCCGGTTTCCAGAACTCCTTGGGCTGCACCACGGACTCGATCCCAAAAAAAGGTTTTTTGTATTATTTCTGTTGGGAATGACATTGAGTGATACCCCTTAGAAAATGTGGCAGTTTGTGCCACACTTATTTTCTGGAAGGGTGGTTATCACCGACTCCAATCCAGCATACGCTTGATCGGTACAAAGGCCTTTTGGCGGATTGACTCTTTTAGTTCAATTTCCGGCGACAGGTATTTCAGAGCGTCTCGCATTTTTTCGACCGTGTTCATCTTCATGAATCGACAGTCATTGCAGGCGCAGGTATCTGTCGGCCCAGCAATAAAATTTTTCCCCGATATTTCTCTCCTTAACCGGTTCAGCATACCGGATTCGGTCACCACAATTATATCCTCCGACTGGGTGTTCTTACAAAAACCAAGCATTTTTTCCGTGCTGCACACCTCGTCTGCTAAATCCCGCACCGTTTCTATACATTCCGGGTGAGCAACGATTGGGGCACCTGGAAACTTTGCCCGCAATTTTTCCAAAGATTGAACGGTAAAAAGCACGTGGGCATAACAACATCCCGGCCAGAGTTTTAATTTGCGGGACGTTTGTTTCGCCACCCATTGTCCGAGGTTTTGATCGGGTACGAAAAGTATATCTTTATCCTTAGGAATTCGCTGCACAATCTCGGCGGCGTTCCCACTTGTGCAAATGACGTCACTCAAGGCCTTTACACCAGCTGAACAATTGATGTATGCGACCACGTAAGTTCCAGGATTGGCTTCTTTGTAAGCAGCCAGTTTTTCCGCAGGGCAGGAATCAGATAAAGAACAGCCGGCTTCCAGATCCGGCAAGATCACCGTTTTATCCGGATTCACTATTTTAGCCGTTTCCGCCATGAAGTGAACTCCGCAAAAAAGAATTACATCTGCATCTGCCTCCGAGGCTTTATAGGAAAGGCCGAGTGAATCACCCACATAATCTGCAATTCGTTGAATTGCGTCCACTTGATAGTTATGAGCTAGTATGATTGCGTTTTTTTCTTTTTTGAGGTCCAGAATTTCCTGCTGAACTGTCGTAAGTGGTTCCTCCTCAAACCCCTTTGAGGATATTATAAGCGGCTGATAATCTAAAACTTCCGGCATGTGTAATATATGGTGTAGTAACAGGAGCTAAAATCAGTTGGAATCAAAAATTAAAGTTGT
>CEVA01066195.1_pt1 | contig 10049 bp, 11 predicted proteins | sample 361521 | NCBI WGS metagenome assembly CEVA01 (sample SAMEA2622823, study PRJEB7988) | marine metagenome | isolation source: saline water (ENVO:00002010), including | reverse complement strand
AGGGCTTCATATTGAATGACTCGTTATCATAGTCGGAAGATTTATTCCTATGAATCCTCTCCGCCATCTGTCCAAAAGAGACTATGCCTTAGGTAAAGTTACCCCGCGCTGACCTTGATATTTTCCACCTCTGCTTTTGTAGGTAACCTCACATTGCTCATCTGACTCAAAAAATAACAGCTGAGCTACTCCTTCATTCGCATATATTTTTGCCGGCAAACTTGTCGTATTAGAGAATTCGAGGGTCACATGCCCCTCCCATTCAGGCTCCAACGGGGTGACATTGACGATGATTCCACACCTCGCATAAGTCGATTTTCCGAGACATATCGTCAGAACATTGCTAGGTATACGGAAGTATTCCACCGTACTTGCAAGGGCGAACGAATTGGGTGGAATAATACACTCATCACCCGACACGCTGACAAAACTTCTTTCATCAAATGCCTTAGGATCAACGGTTGCCGAGTAGATATTGGTAAAGACCTTAAAATCTGATGCGCAACGGACGTCATACCCATAACTAGATGTTCCATACGATATGACCGCTTTATCTTTTATCCGTCTAACTTGAGAGGGTTCGAACGGATCGATCATTCCGGTAGACAATGCTTTTTGGCGAATCCATTTATCTGACTTAATACTCATTGGTCATCCATAGTAATCGACGGGCCGGCTGCACGTTGATTGACCGATTGAAATAGAGTCCCTGCAATTCTCCTGGATGCTTCAACATAAAGTAAGCTTATTTCTGACGTTGGGTCTTTTGCTACAGGTGGTAAGCCAACGTCCGTTTGCTCACGAATCGATTGATCGAGCGGAAACTGTCCTAACACGGTTGTGTTGTATTCATCCGCAACTCGTTTTCCACCTCCAACCCCAAAAAGAGAATGATTCGCGCCACATTCATCGCAAATAAAATAACTCATATTTTCGATGATCCCTAAAACTGGCACAGATACTTTTTCAAACATCTCGATGCCCTTTCGAGCATCGGTGAGAGCGATGTCCTGAGGCGTGGTTACTATAACCGCCCCTCCAACTGATACCTGTTGGGACAAAGTTAATTGGATATCACCAGTACCTGGTGGCATATCGACTATAAGATAGTCCAAGTCGCCCCATATAGTTTGATTCAACAGCTGCTGCAAAGCCCCTGATGCCATAGGCCCTCGCCAAACCATGGGAGTCTTCTCTGTGACCATCATACTCATGGATATCGCTTCCACACCATGGCATTTGATCGGCACAAAATATTTTTCGTCCCTGACTTCCGGCCGCCTTCCCTCTGGAACACCCATCATAATCCCTTGGCTCGGACCATATATATCCGCATCCAAAAGTCCTGTTTTCGCACCCGCCCTATCAAGCGCTATCGCTATGTTCGCGGCCGTGGTTGACTTACCAACACCTCCTTTACCAGACGCTATCGCTATCACATGCTTGACGCCAGGTAGGACTTGTTTCGTATCCAAACGAAAACTAAGTTCAAGTTCTATCTCTTCTCCAATCCATTGAGATACCAGTGACTGGTATAACTCTGATAGACCGTCACACGGATAACTCAATTCAATAACTGCATGCCATTTATTATCTAATTTTGCCGCACGACGAATATTTCCCATTTCTTGCCATGTATGGCCCATAATTGGATCGACGAATTTTTCTAGCGGTTGTGCCATTACTTGCTTCCGTATCGGACTCGCTCTGTAGAGTCCCACATTATATAGTCACTAGGGTGAAAAGACTGGCAACAACCAGCGATACATCGAATTATGAATAAAAAAAAACGTCGTATCCTTGTAACCAGCGCCTTACCCAATGCGAATGGTTCGATACATATTGGACATTTGCTAGAACACATCCAAACGGATATCTGGGTTCGATTCCAAAAGCTTCGGGGCCATCAATGCATATACGTTTGCGCAGACGACACTCATGGGACTGCAACCATGTTGAAAGCAGAGGAAGAACAACTAGAGCCATCAGTACTAATCAACCATATTCGCGATGAACACGATTCAGATTTTCAAAATTTTCATATTAGTCACGACAATTACTACTCGACGCATTCTGAAGAAAACGAATATTTTTCACAGTCGATATACAAGACCCTCTTAACAAATGATTTTGTTTTTACCAAGAGCGTCGAACAACTCTACGATGCGGAGCGAGAAATATTTCTCGCTGATCGATACGTAAAGGGGGACTGCCCACGCTGCGGTAGTAACGATCAATATGGGGACAATTGTGAATCGTGTGGAGCAACTTATGACGCTACCGATCTTAAAAATCCGAAATCACTGCTATCTGGAAAGACCCCTCAGCTTAAAACCTCACAACACTACTTCTTTGATTTAGGAAAGTTCACAGAATTCCTTAAGAATTGGATCGCAAGCGGTAGCGTTCAACCAGAAGTCGCTAATAAACTCCGAGAATGGCTTGATGCTGGACTTAAGCCTTGGGATATCAGCCGGGATGCACCTTATTTCGGATTTCTAATTCCGGGTACGGATGATAAATATTTTTATGTATGGATGGATGCACCCATCGGCTACATGGCGAGTTTTAAAAACTATTGTGACAAACGGTCAATTGACTTTAACGAATATTGGAACCCCGAAAGCGAAACGGAATTGCACCACTTTATTGGGAAGGACATAGTCAACTTTCATGCTCTTTTTTGGCCGGCAGTATTGAATGGCTCCGGTTACCGGACACCAACGCGCATACACACTCATGGCTTTGTAACCGTCAACGGCACCAAAATGTCTAAATCAAGGGGTACCTTCATCAATGCCCAAACATACCTGAACCATCTAAATCCAGAGTTCCTGCGTTACTATTACGCTACAAAATTAGCGGCGAACACCGACGACATTGATATCAACCTCGATGATTTCGTTCTGAGGATTAATTCCGATCTAGTCGGAAAAATCGTTAATATCGCCTCGCGGTGTGCCGGATTTATCAATCGCTCTTTTAACTCTCAACTGTCCAAGCAAGTCGACAACCCAAAGCTACTTAATATATTTATTCAAGCTGGCCAGGAAATTGCCGATCACTATGAGAAAGGTGACGTGAGTAAAGCCGTTCGACAGATCGCATCGCTCGCTGATTTAGCAAATCAATACATTGCTGAAAAAGCTCCTTGGCAGTTGATGAAACAAACTGATACGCATAACGAGGCTCACGAAGTTTGCTCTCTTGCTTTAAATCTATTTCGAGTGCTTATCATCTACCTAAAACCAGTCTTACCCGCAACAATACAAAAAGCTGAAGTCTTCCTAAAAACTGGCCCACTTGAATGGAAGGATCTGGATCAAGTTCTCACAAACCATTCCATAGAAAATTTTACCCCGCTATTTACGAGGATAGATACGAAAGATGTCGAAGCAATGATTGAGGAATCAAAATCTAACAATACCCAAGTTCCTGCTGATTCCAACGTGGAAGTCTCGAATGAAATAGGTATTGACGACTTCGCAAAAATCGACTTACGAGTAGCAGAAATAGAAGCAGCTGAAGCGGTTGAGGGAGCCGACAAATTACTTCGACTCACACTAAATGTAGGCGATCATCGTCGACAAGTTCTGTCTGGAATCAAGCCTGCTTACGAAAAACCCCAAGACCTGGTTGGCCGTCTTGTAATTGTCGTAACCAATCTCAAACCACGAAAAATGCGTTTCGGTATCTCAGAGGGGATGATCTTGGCAGCAGGACCTGGTGAGTCTGACATTTTCTTGATTTCCCCGGATAGTGGAGCCAAACCTGGAATGTCTGTTAGTTGATTGATTAATGTGTCAGTTAGGGAATACGTGTGGGTGAACTACTAGCGATATCGCTAACGGCAGCTCTGATCAATAACTTTGTTTTGGTGCAGTTTCTCGGTCTCTGTCCACTGATGGGCTCCTCAGCAAGTCTTTCAACCGCTTTTCCTATGACGATGGCCACGATGTTCGTTATAACAATCGCTACGATCTTGACACACTCAATCTACAACGAGGTGTTGCTTCCTTTAGACCTTGCATATCTCAAAATTTTATTGTTCGTAGTTGTTATAGCATCGATTGTGCAGGGTACAGAGATTTTCATTCGTTATGTTAGTCCATTACTTCATCAATTGCTTGGTATCTATCTGCCACTCATTACGAGCAATTGTGCAATATTGGGAGTTGCTCTGATGGCTTCCAACCTTCCATTACATCAAGCAGTTGCTATGGGGATAGGAGCAGCATTGGGATTCGGCATCGTCCTCACTCTCTTCGCCAGTATCCGTCAGCATTTAGACCAAAATACAATTCCTCTAGTGTTTCGGGGCTCTCCCATTTTATTGGTCACTATCGGAATACTAGCACTTGCATTCTCAGGCTTTAAGGGAGTGTTGCCATGAGTGATATTTGGCTTGCCAGTTCGGTATTAGGTATGACTGGGTTCCTCATTTCACTGATTTTATTTCTCGCTAACAAATTCGCTCAAAAGCGAGATTTTGGAAACGACTTGGTCGATACGATTAATGCGGAACTGCCACAGACTCAGTGCGCGCAGTGCGGTTATCCTGGGTGCCGACCTTATGCCCAGGCAATCTCAGAAGGTGCTGCCATTAATTTATGCCCGCCTGGTGGATCGAAGACAGCGGAGCGATTAGCCTCTTTAATGGGTATAAATTTCGAAAACACACCAATCCCCAAACATGTTGATGAGATTGCTGTTATCAAGGAAGATACATGCATCGGTTGTGGACTTTGTCTTCCCGCCTGCCCTGTGGATGCTATTTCTGGAGCACCCAAATTCATGCACACTGTCATCAAGCGACACTGCACTGGTTGTGGCTTATGCTTACCGCCATGCCCCGTCGACTGCATAACCCTTTCAAATTCCGCTCGGTCTAGCGCATGAAACCGGTAAGAGACCTTAGAGGAAAACCGTCCCTAAGACCTTTAAATTGGCGGCGAACGACACCCGAGGAACTTATCAACAGAATAGAGACTACCAATATCGTTGGTATGGGTGGTGGTGGGTTTCCGACTGCCAAAAAATTACGTCAGGCAAAGCTCTATTCCGAACAGAAGTTCGCTATAGCAAACGCTGTCGATTGCAATCCAGGAGTTACTGCTGACACGACACTACTAGAATACTACATGCCTGATGTGATCGATGGCTTACGAATAGTCGGGCGCGCTTTACATACAACTAATCTGTACCTAGCCACGAGTAAAGCTATTAATGGAGAGACAAATGACATATCCATCCATACGGTTGTAGCTCCATATCCTTCGGGAGAGGAACGAATAGTTATCTTCAATGTTTTGGGGAGACAAATAGATGCCAGCACCTATCCATCACAAACCGGTATTGTTGTTCTGAATGTCGCCACATTGTTCGCGATAAGCGAAGCTGTTAAAGGATACCCCCCTGTGGATCGAATCATCTCTACGCCGTCAGGGGACCAATGGGTCAAAGCAGGCACTCGCGTTGATTCACTGGGGCAATCTCTCACGCTGGGAGGTGCAATTATCGGAAAGCCCTCTGGTCCAGATACTCTTATCAACCTGACCAACGATGCAGTCTCCACATTACAAACTAGTCCTCTGCCATGCATCAATTGCGGATGGTGTAATAATAAATGTCCTCTAGATTTAGATGTGGTTTCAATCCTTCGAGGCTCTGAAAAGGACGATATCCGCGCCCTGAAAGATCTGAATACCCCAGTTTGCTATGAATGCGGCGCATGCGTGGCGGTATGTCCTTCCAACATTAGACTGCTTGATTTCATTCGAAAGGCAAAAGGAAATTTGCAAACTGAGTCACGCAAAAGAAATCAGGCCAATCGATTTGAAGACCGTTCGAAACGACATAATGACCGAGTCGAGCAGAAAAAAAATACTTCGATACAACAGAGAGAGAAACGAATATCGCAAAAGCGGCCGTGGAATTAGATGGCGGACTAAAGACTGATCAAATAATGCTCAAAGTGGCACTAGCACTCTTGCCTGCCATAGCCGCTTCTGTTTTAGTTTTTGGCCCATGGGTATTAGTTGGCTTGTCGACGGCTGTCATTGCATCTCTCGTTGCCGAAGCTGTTTTTTTTCAATCTGTTAGGATTTTGCAAGATTATAGCGCACTTGTAACCGGATTATTGATCGCTTTAGCGCTTCCACCTACAACACCAATATATATATCTGTCTTGGCGGCAGTATGTGCCATCGGTTTGGGAAAGAAATCATACGGCGGATTGGGCAAAAATATTTTTAACCCTGCTATGCTCGGTTATGCCATTGTACTCGTTAGCTTTCCCTTTGATATAGGCACGTGGGATGCGACTACAGGAGCAACATCTCTCGATAAAATTAGTCACCGGTTCGGAGCAACTCTTCAGGAAATCGCATCCGATCCTGCCTTCGGAAGCTTCGGATCGACAGGCTTCGAGTGGGTTAACGTATTTGCCGGAGCCGGTGGTTTATTCTTAATCTATCGAAAAATCATCGGATGGCGGTTACCCATGGCAACTCTAATCGGACTAAGTCTACCCGCCGTCTTAGCATACGATGGGGGAAGCTCTGCGAGTTTCGGATCACCTTTGATGCATTGTTTCTCGGGAGGAACTATGTTGGCCGCATTTTTTATAGTCACTGATCCCGTAACCTCCCCTTCCTCAGTCAGGGGCCAGTGGCTCTTTGGATTGATCGTTGGCGCCCTTATTTTCGTCATACGTGCGTGGGGTAGCTATCCCGACGGAATAGCTTTCTCTGTGCTGTTAGCAAATGCATTGGTTCCGCTACTGGACCAAAAGCATAGCAATAAAACGGTATCAGGCAGGTGAAAGGCATTGCCTTCTTTATACTACTAATGGCCTCCAGTGGGGCGCTGCTATCGGTCGTGAACAACCTGACAAGAGAAAAAATTGAAATTAACAACAACAACGCAAAAAGCGCAAAGCTTCTTGAGTTTGTGGAAAGCACAGACCCTGCCACCCTATGCCAAAAGGATGCTGTACTTGTACAAGTATCTGAAAAAGGATACGGCGGGACAATTCACCTAGCTATTCTTTTCAAGTCCGGCCATTTAAATGGAGTGCGAACCATTGCTCACAAGGAAACTCCAGGCTTTGATCGTATTTTGAAACCGGAAAACTGGATTGGACAATTTGGAGCAACAACCTCGATCGATGCTGTGACAGGTGCAACGATTACGTCAAAAGCGGTATTGAGAGGCATAAAATCAGCTGAAAAGGCCCCCCCAACGTGTCAAAAAGAATCAAAGAAATAATTACAAACGGCGTATTCCGCGAAAATGTTGCCTATGTCCAACTATTAGGACTATGTCCATTACTCGCCGTAAGTAACACCATAGCCAATGCTATTGGCTTGGCCGCAGCCAGCTCATTCGTCCTCATAATGTCATCACTACTCGTCTCCATTTTTAGAAGGTTCATCGTAGCAAACTATCGCTTACCCACATTTGTCCTCATTGTAGGATCAATGACTAGCGTCGTTACGCTTTTGATGGAGGCTTTCACCTTTCCTCTGTACGCTCGAGTAGCCTTGTTTGTGCAAATAATAGTCACCAATTGCATGATTTTGGGACGAATAGAGACTATCAGTTCAAAGTCCAATGTGACGACTTCCCTTTTTGACGCTATAGCAACCAGCCTAGGTTTTGCATTAGCGCTAATTACATTGGGGGGCATTAGAGAAACTCTAGGATATTTCGTACCGCTGGCTTCCCGACCGGCTGGATCCTTTATCGTGGCCGGCATCTTGTTAGCATCCGGAAAATACCTTGTGAGTCAATTCAGGAAATCCCAGTTGTATGAATAAAGCCAAACGCACTGAAATATACGAACGACTGAAAAACTCTAACCCTAAACCGACTACGGAACTGGTATATAAATCTCATTTCGAACTATTGGTTGCCGTCATGCTCTCGGCACAAGCAACGGACGTCAGCGTCAATGCAGCCACTAAAAAACTGTACGCTGTCGCCAATACCCCGGAATCGATCATTGCGCTTGGAGAATCAAAACTCAGATCATTTATAAAAACTATTGGTCTATTCAACACGAAAGCTAGAAACATAATAAAGACCTGCGAGATACTGGTGACGACTCACAGTAGTCAGGTTCCAGACAAACGGGACTCCTTAGAGGCACTACCAGGTGTTGGTCGTAAAACCGCAAACGTCGTCCTCAATACCGCGTTCGGGCAACCAACAATAGCCGTTGACACACACATCTTCAGAGTATCCAATCGAACGAGACTTGCGGTAGGCAAGAACGTCGTAGAAGTCGAGAATAGACTCGTGCGTTTGACACCTGAAGAATACAAGCTAGATGCGCATCACTGGCTTATATTACACGGCAGATACGTCTGCATTGCTCGCAAACCCCGTTGTGGTGCTTGTGTTATTGAGGAACTTTGTGAATACAAAAACAAGAGTGACTATCCATAACTTGTTATGTTTCTTGCTTGTTGGTTTCGCATACCCGAATAGCGCCGACCTCGACAAATCATCCAAACTAGGACGAGCCACCCACGAATTAATTACTTCTCTAACCGCTGAACAACGTCCCAAGACTGTACTTCCATTAACGGATGACCGGCGAGCAACCTGGTCGAATCTGCCTGTCCTTATGGCTCCACCAACAGGGATTATGCTCAAAGACCTCAGTGACCAACAAAGACACTTAGTCCATCGGATGTTGCGCTCATCCCTTTCAAGCCAAGGCTACGGAAAGTCTGCTGCCATTATGTGGATCGACGATATATTGTTCGAGATAGAACAGGATAATCTACAATCGAATCCTCAAGAACGAACGAATAAAACCCGCGTGGCAATCGCCCAAAATAGAAGTTCTGGAAACTATGCCCTAGCCATATTCGGCGATCCGAACAAAGACAAATGGGGGTGGAAAATTACAGGTCACCACCTCGCTATTAATATCACTGTTGCTGACGGGAAAATAGAATTTGTCCCCATGTTTATTGGGTCAAATCCTAGGCATGTTAATTCGGGTCGGTATGCAGGATGGATGGCTCTGCCGCACGAAGGCTCGTTGGGTATAGACCTAATACTCTCGTTAGATCCGGAGCAACGAAAAAAGTCAATGCTGGAAGTCACTCCAAACGACGTCATTGCTGGTCCTGGACGTAGATATGACATCAAAAAATTCCAAGGATTAAAGTCCGCACTTCTCAATCCGAATCAGGCTCAAAAATTACGTCTATTGATATTGGAATATTTGAGGAATGCGCTAGTGACCTCGGCCGAAAGACAATTACGACTTATCGAGGAATCTGGTTGGGATTCCCTCTGGTTTTCATGGGCAGGCGACATTGATGACGGTGGACAATTTTACTATCGCGTCCATGGAGAACGGTTATTAATAGAATACAACCGCCAAAACGAAAACCATGACCACGCTATCCTACGTGACCCATTGAACGACTATGGAGAACTATGGCTCCAACATCACTATGAAGAATTCCACCCATCAATGGAGAACGTCTTTAAAGGTCTACAAAAACGTATATCGCCTGAATCTTGAGACATCCCTTCGTTTAATTTCTCAATAGCCAGAATCTCATCTTCAGCAACAAATCCGCCTAACCTAGTCTCCTCCTACCCAAAGTGGCACTGGTCCAGCTAACCACTATTTCCTTGGTAGTCTGATTTAGGCGACAATCAGCTTATTAGAGATCTATTCGGACAACTTCCGAACTATCAATTTTCTGATTCAAAAAAAACTCACCGACTCTAGCAAATCGCTCAACGTCATCAGTAGCCATGAGTGTGAGTTTCCCTGATCCATGACCGCGTCCGATCATAGCCACCACACTCATCGCAGTAGTTATCGCTGAGTCGACAATACGCACACTCGGCCCGACAATACCTTTAATGGCATCTGCCAGAATGGGAAAATGTGTACAACCTAAGAGAAGTACATCGGGTTTCTTATCACCGAATAACCACGGATCAAGGTAAGCACTAAGCACAGTTTCAGGCACCGTGCCGGAGACCCAGCCATCCTCTGCAAGAGTGACTAGAAG
>CEVA01238742.1_pt1 | contig 10052 bp, 9 predicted proteins | sample 361521 | NCBI WGS metagenome assembly CEVA01 (sample SAMEA2622823, study PRJEB7988) | marine metagenome | isolation source: saline water (ENVO:00002010), including | reverse complement strand
TATTAACCACAAAACAGCACCAGTAGCACTTCGCGAAAAAGTGGCTTTTACACCAGATTCTCTGGTGGAAGCGCTTGCGAGCTTAAAAAAGTTAGACGGTGTAGAAGAGTCGGTCATTGTTTCTACTTGTAATCGCACCGAACTTTATGTCAACACGCAAGACGAAAGCGGCCAAAAGCTTCTACAATGGTTAAGTGACTTTCACCATTTAGATGTAGAGGACATAGCAAACAACAGCTATGTTTTAACGCAAGATGAAGCCGTGAAGCATATTATGCGGGTGGCCAGCGGTTTAGACTCGCTTATTCTGGGTGAGCCGCAAATTTTAGGGCAAGTAAAACAAGCTTTCGGCGATGCCAAGCATTCAGGCATGATAAACAGTGAGTTTGATAAGCTGTTTCAGCATACGTTTTCCGTTGCCAAGCGCGTGCGAAGCGAAACGGATATTGGTGCAAATGCAGTGAGTGTGGCTTATGCCGCAGTACAGCTGGCAAAACACATCTTCGCCGAGTTACCTAAACGCTCGGTATTATTAGTGGGTGCGGGTGAAACCATAGAGTTGGTCGCGCAGCATTTGAAAGAGCAGGGCGTTAGTTGTTTGGCCGTGGCAAACCGAACGGTGGCGCGCGCAGAGGCGTTAGCAGAAACGTTAGACGCCAGTGTGTATACCTTGTCACAAGTGCCAGAGCATCTTAAAGACTTCGATATTGTGATAAGCTCGACGGCTAGCCAACTGCCGCTGATAGGCAAAGGCATGGTAGAAAAAGCACTTAAACAGCGCAGAAATATGCCGATGTTTTTGGTTGACCTTGCTGTTCCACGGGATATTGAATCGGAAGTTAACGAGTTAGGCGATGCCTATCTTTATACCGTTGATGACTTACAGCACATTGTTCAAAAGAACTTAGAAAACCGCGAACAAGCCGCAAAAGAAGCGGAAAAACTCATCGACAAACAAGCTGGCGACTACATGACATGGAAACAGTCGCAGCAATCGATAGATTTAGTTAGACAATATCGCCAAAAAGGCATGGCACAGCGTGACGATATTGTAGAAAAAGCCAAGGCGCAGTTAGCAGAAGGCAAAAATGCCGAAACAGTACTAGAAGAAATGGCGTATAAACTAACCAATACGCTGTTGCACCCTACGACGTTGGCGTTACGCGAAGCTGCCATGCACGATGACCCGGCATTAAGCCGCTGGATGGGACAGGCATTAGATTTATCTGACTTTTCGTCAGACAATAATAAATAAGGTAATAAAAAGCATATGAAAGAGTCGGTAGTTAGGAAACTCGAACACTTAGTCGAGCGTTTCGAAGAAGTTCAGGCGCTGTTAGGCGACCCTGAAGTTATCGGCGATCAAGATAAGTTTCGCAACTTGTCCAAAGAGTTTAGCCAGTTAGAAGATGTTGTTGCCGGGTTTAATGCCTATCAACAGGCACAAGAAAACTTGGCATCTGCGCAAGAAATGCTAAATGAAGACGACGCCGAGATGCGCGAAATGGCACAAGAAGAGATGAAAGAAGCGAAGGGCGAAATAGAGCGCCTTGAAACTGAACTTCAAGTCTTGCTTTTGCCTAAAGATCCTAACGACGACAACAACTGCTTCTTGGAAATCCGCGCTGGGGCGGGTGGTGATGAGGCGGCTATTTTCGCCGGTGACCTTTTCCGTATGTACAGTCGTTATGCTGAGAGTCGCGGTTGGCGTGTAGAGTTGGTGAATGCAAACGAAAGCGAACACGGCGGCTACAAAGAAGTAGTTGCTAATGTTAGTGGTGATGGTGTTTACGGTGTGTTGAAATTCGAATCAGGCGGTCACCGCGTACAGCGCGTACCTGAGACCGAGTCACAAGGGCGTATTCATACCTCCGCCTGTACCGTTGCGGTACTGCCAGAAATTCCTGAGTCAGAAGCCATTGAAATTAACCCAGCAGAGCTTCGAATCGATACATTTCGTGCATCTGGTGCTGGTGGTCAGCACGTTAATAAAACTGACTCAGCTATCCGTATTACTCACTTGCCAACAGGCTTAGTGGTTGAATGTCAGGACGAGCGTTCGCAGCACAAAAACCGTGCTAAAGCGATGTCAGTACTGCAAGCTCGCCTAAACCAGATTGAAGAAGAAAAACGCGCTGCAGAAGAGGCGTCTACCCGTAAGAGCTTAGTGGGTAGCGGCGATCGTTCTGAGCGTATTCGCACTTATAACTTTCCCCAAGGTCGCGTTACCGATCATCGTATCAACTTAACCATCTATCGATTAGATGAAGTGGTAGAAGGCGATTTGAAGCAGCTTGTCGACCCCATTCTGCAAGAGCATCAAGCCGACTTGTTGGCGTCACTGTCTGACGAATAACATGCGTATAGACCAAGCCCTTGCTTGGGCGGTAAAGCAGTTAGAGGGTGGTGAGTCACCCTCTGTCGATGCGAAAGTTATGTTGGCTGACATTCTGGGTAAGTCCCAAACCTACCTTTTTACCTGGCCTGATAAAACCCTAACCCCCTCCCAAATTGCGCAATTTGAAGGCGCAATTGAAAGACGCAAAGCCGGTGAGCCTGTTGCCTACATTATTGGTAAACGAGACTTTTGGACTCTCTCGTTGTTTACGTCGTCTCACACACTTATTCCGCGCCCTGATACCGAGGTGTTGGTTGAACACGTGATTAACTGGGCGACAGGCAATGTCAGCGCCAACACGCCGAATAAACCACCGTTGTCTATTTGTGATTTAGGGACCGGAACAGGTGCCATTGCACTGGCGCTAGCCAGTGAATTACCCCAAGCATCGGTTATTGGTGTGGACTTTTTACCCGATGCGGTAGCGCTCGCCAAACGCAATGCAAATAGTAACAAAATAGAAAATGCTCGTTTTATGCAAAGCGATTGGTTTAGCGCATTACGGGGCCATACGTTTGACATTATCGTTTCGAACCCGCCTTACATCGACGAAACCAGCCCTTATCTGAATGAAGGAGACGTACGTTTTGAACCGAAAAGCGCGTTAACGTCTGGCGATTCGGGGCTAAGCGACATCAAGCACATCATATCTCATGCTTCCACATACCTTAATAGTAATGGGTTGTTAGCTTTTGAGCATGGTTTTGACCAAGGCGATGCGGTGAAAGCGCTGCTTCAAACATCAGGTTTTGTAAACGTGAAAACAATCAAAGACTACGGTAATAATGACCGGGTTACCTTAGGCCAGTGGCCGTAATAGGTTATTGTCTTTTCTCATCGCTACCCCGTTGTGGCTACTTTAAATGTGCAAACTTGCTAATATTTCGTTTTGCATTAGTATTTGATAGTCAAACTGTTTGGCAAAAGCGCTAAGTTAAACAAAACCTTACACTACAGGACGTACCAGATGAATGATGACTTTCTTTTCGCTGATGACGATGATGAAAACGAACAAGAAGATCTAGGTAGCTGGAAAGTCCTCATTGTTGACGATGAACCAGAAGTGCATGCGGTTACCAAACTTGCGCTAAATGATTTTAGTTTAAACGGCAAAACGTTGGAATTTGTAAGTGCCTACAGCGGCGAAGAAGCTAAGGCTATTTTCAAAGCACATAACGACATAGCCGTTGTTTTACTTGATGTTGTAATGGAAGCCGACGACGCAGGCCTTCAGGTTGCAGACTACATTCGAAACGAACTTGATAATCACTTTACTCGCATCATTTTAAGAACCGGCCAGCCAGGTCAAGCCCCTGAAAAAGACGTCATCATCAACTACGATATTAACGACTACAAATCTAAGACAGAACTCACTGCACAAAAGCTTTTTACCGTTATTATCGCAGCCCTTCGCTCGTATCGAGACATTATCGTTATCGAAGAAAACCGGCGGGGACTAGAGAAAATCATCGACGCTTCAGTGGATTTATTTTCGTCTCGTTCACTCGAAAGGTTTATGCAGGGCATTATTCAACAGCTCGCCTCTATTCTTGGGTGTTCAAAGGACGCGGCTTACATTACAACAGCGGTAGCGACAACATCGCGCACAATAAACGCGTTCAATAGTCACATTGACGAAGACGAATTGTATGTATTTGCCGGAAATGGCGAGTATGCCAGTAAAGAGGGCGTGCCGCTCAAAGAGGCGATCAGCGCGCAAGAGTATGCCCTATGTGTTAAAGCAATGCGGGAAAAGCAGATTGTTTATGCTGACGATCACGTGGTCGCATACTGCAATAGTAAAAGTCACAATGGTGCGCTTCTGTATCTTTCTGGACTGCCGCGCCGAATAGGCGAGAGTGACCGACATTTAGTAAAACGCTTTTCTGATAGCGTGCAGCTGGCCTTCGACAATGTGTTAAAAACCGTTGATGTGGAAGCCACGCAAAAAGAGATTATAGAGCGTTTAGGCAAGGCGCTAGAACATGAGGCCCATGGCTCGAATAATTTAACAAGAATGGTAGAAATGGCCCAAGTGCTAGCGCAAAAGGTAGGGCTTAATGAACCCGAGGCACATGCATTACGCCTTGCGGTACCACTTCTTGATATTGGTACCTCAATAGTACCTAAGTCTATACTTCAGAAATCGTCGCCTTTATCCGACGAGGAAGTGTTTAAAATTAGGCAACACGCCGAATTCGGTTATCAAATCTTACAAGATTCAAGTCGTCCTACCATCCAGATGGCGGCCATGCTTGCCAAGCAACACCATGAAAGGTGGGACGGTAAAGGCTATCCAGAGGGACTAAAAGGGGAAGAAATCGACATTAGAAGTCGTATTGCCACCTTAGTTGATGTATTTGATGCGCTGTTAAATGAGCGCCCTTATAAGCCTGCGTGGGCCATAGATAAAGTAGTAGCCGTATTACAAGAGGAAAGCGGTAAACACTTTGACCCCCAGCTCGTTGAGTACGTACTTGAGGACTTACCTGCATTTATAGCAATACAAGCGCGTTATCCCAATAAGACGTAGCCCATCTTTAAAACAAAGGAAAGTGCGTTATTTACATTATTTTATACGCTACAATATGCCCTGAAACAGGCGCTAAACAAACAATAAAACAGGTGCTAAAAAGCACCTGTTTTTATTTGAAGCTCACTGCACATAAATTATAACTTCATTTGGCTTACGTCTTATAAAGATACAATTTATAACAGTAATAGGCCGCATACTTATAAAAATAGGAATTAGATATGTACATGATGGCAAAACACCTCCACTTGACTGCTGTAGGCTTAAGTATCTTATTTTTTATCTTCCGCTTTATTTGGAGTCAGTTCGACGCCACGGCGTTGTCTAAAAAATGGGTTAAAATTCTTCCCCACATTATTGATACCGTTTTACTTGCCAGCGCGATATGGCTGTGCTTTATCCTGTCTCAGTACCCAATAGTTAACCCGTGGCTTACGTTTAAAGTTATAGGCGTAGTGCTTTACATCGCTTTTGGTTTGTTTGCGCTTAAAAAAGCCAAAACAGCCCTGGCTAAATGGGGCTTTTTCGTGGCAGCACTGGCTGTACTCATGGCAACGGCCATGGTCGCGGTTACCAAACAACCTCTTTTTTAAGATTAAAGGGAAAATAAATAATGTCTGAATCTCAACAGATTATTAATGTTGGCAACGTAGATGTGGCAAACCACTTGCCGTTCGTACTTTTCGGTGGAATGAATGTGCTTGAGTCTCGGGATCTTGCCATGCGTATTGCCGAGCATTATGTTGAAGTTACCCAGAAACTGAATATTCCTTACGTTTTCAAAGCGTCTTTTGATAAGGCAAACCGTTCATCGGTAACCTCTTACCGCGGTCCGGGTATGGAAGAAGGCCTTCGCATTTTCGAAGAAATCAAGTCGACGTTCAATGTGCCTCTTATCACTGACGTACACGAACCGCATCAAGCCGCGCCAGTAGCGGACGTGGTTGACGTAATTCAGCTGCCTGCATTTTTAGCGCGTCAAACTGATTTGGTTGTTGCGATTGCAAAAACAGGTGCTGTAATTAACGTTAAAAAGCCACAGTTCTTAGCGCCCCATGAAATGCGTCATATCATTGGCAAGTTAGGGGAAGCTGGCAACGATAACGTTATCCTTTGTGAACGCGGCAGTTGCTTTGGCTACAACAACCTTGTAGTGGATATGTTGGGTATGGATGCAATGAAAGAATATGCGCCAGTAATATTTGACGCGACGCACGCGTTACAGATGCCGGGGGGACGTGCAACTTCAGCGGATGGACGCCGTGCTCAGGCGGCTCAGTTAGCGAGAAGTGGCATGGCTTTAGGGCTAGCAGGGCTATTTATTGAAGCTCACCCAAATCCAGATGAGGCATTGTGCGATGGACCGTGTGCATTACCGCTTGCAAAGTTGGAGCCGTACTTACAGCAAATGAAAGCGCTAGATGAGTTGGTAAAAGGGTTCGACGCGTTAGATACGAGTAATACCTAAGCAAAACATGATGGCGTATGCCGGTGCAAGCACCGGCATGCGTATCAGGTGTGTGAGTAGCTTATTCTGCTTCCGTTGCCTCTTTAGCGATTAAGCGCTCTTCACTTTTTGTCATAGCTAACAGGTTCTTGTGAAGCTGAACCTGAATCTCTTCAGCAAGAATTGCTTTCGACTGTTTTTTCACAACGATGTGCGCATCGTTTTCTGGCAAAACATCAGCCATTTTAACGCTGGTCATTGCCGTGTTGATTAATGATTGTAGATTGATCTTTTCTGGCTGTGCGTTAGCATTTGCAGCAGCACTTGCGAAAGCCATTACCGAAACACTGGCAAGTAGTAGTTTTTTCATTTTCACACCTAATAAAAATAATTAATAAATTGTTGGTTAATGTTAATGCGTTTAACAATTAATCATCATAAAATGCTGAAATTAAATGTCGTTTCTTAATTTCGGGTAAATTATAGACAGTTGGTGGTGAAAAATAAAACGAGTAAAAGTATGGAGTGTCATTAGAAAAACTAATGCATCTGTCATGCTTCGGTCACACTGGATTAAAAACATTTTATGCACCGACGTTTACCCCCTCTAAACGCTTTGAAAGCATTTGAAGCGGCGGCCCGCCATTTGAGCTTTACCAAAGCGGCAGATGAGCTGTTTGTTACGCAAGCTGCCGTAAGTCATCAGATAAAGGCACTTGAAGATTTTTTATCGATGAAGCTGTTTTTGCGACGCAATAGAACGCTGCTATTAACTGAAGAGGGGCAGGCGTACTTTTTAGAACTCAAAGACATCTTTAAAAACTTGCAAGACGCTACCGAAAGGCTACTTGCTAAAGGAAGTAAGGGCGCCATTACTGTTGCTATGCCACCGAGCTTTGCAAGCCAATGGCTGGTGCCGCGCATTCACAAGTTTAGTTTGGCGCACCCAGATATTGACGTTCGTATAAAAGCCGTCGACTTTGACGAGGGCTTTTTGGAAGATGACGTAGACGTGGCGATATACTACGGCAAGGGGCGCTGGGCTGGGCTTCAAGCCGACCAGCTGCACAAGGAATTTCTAACGCCGCTATGCTCACCATTGCTTTTTCAAGGCCCTAAGCCGTTGTCGAGCTTGTCTGATTTACGCCATCACGTATTGCTTCACGACTTAAGCCGCACGGCTTGGAAAAATTGGTTAAAGCACGTGGGTGTGGTTGGCGTTAATGTAAACCAAGGCCCAGTTTTCAGCCACTCAATGCTGGTATTGCAAGCTGCCGCGCTAGGTCAAGGCATTGCGTTAGGGAATACGGTTTTAGCAAGGCCAGAAATTGAAGCAGGTCGCCTAGTCATGCCGTTTGAAGAAAGAGTAGAGAGTCGAGATGCATTCTATTTAGTGTGCGAAGAATCACAAGCTGAACTGGGTAAGATTGCGGCATTCAGAGACTGGATCTTAGCGTTAGTGGAAGCAGAACAAGAGGACCTGTTGTAATTATGACAACTGTGGACAACAAAGCCGAATCACACACTTTCGATATTGAAGTGCATCACGCGAATAATCCTGTTGCCTGTCTCGTTTTAGGGCATGGTGCTGGCGCGGGCAAAGAGCATGACTTTATGCAAGATATGGCGCAAGCACTTGTTTCAAAGGGGATCGCTGTGGTGCTTTTTAACTTCCCTTACATGCAAACTATTAGGTCAACAGGTAAGCGCAGGCCCCCTGATAAGGCAGAAAAGCTTATGGCCCACTTCGATGCGCTGATAGAGCATTGCAGTAAACGTATTGAGGCGCTGCATAATATGCCAGTGTTCATCGGTGGCAAATCGATGGGCGGGCGAATGGCCACCATGGTGTATGAATCGGTAAGCAATGTGAAAGGGGCGATAGCATTAGGCTACCCATTTCACCCCCCAGGCAAGCCTGACAAAACTCGAACGGAACATTTATTATCTGCTACTAAGCCCCTTATTATTATTCAAGGCGAACGGGATACGTTTGGAACAAAAGCTGAAGTAGAAAGTTACGCATTGCCATCAGAAATCCAATGCGCGTTTTTAGAAGATGGCGATCACAGTTTCAAGCCGCGAAAGGCCAGCGGCAAGACGCAACAAGAACATATTGAAAAAGCGGCCACACTTACGGCGGCGTTTATTAACCAAGTAGTGAACACATAATTTGATGAAAAATGAGAATCTCAGAGGAGGCGTGCTGGCCAAGCCGTTTCTTTTAGCTGGCGCACTCTTCGCAGGGCTGGCGGTTATATTAGGCGCTTTCGCAGCCCACGGATTAAAAGGGGTGTTAACGGCACAACAACTGAGTACCTTTGAAACTGGCGTACGCTATCAAATGTACCATGCCTTAGCAGTGCTTCTACTGCCTGCATTATCTAACTATATTTCAAGTAAATGGGTTAATCGTGTCGCGCTATGTTTTGTTATTGGCTGCGTTTTATTTAGCGGAAGTTTATACGCCTTATCAATTAGCGGCATAAAATGGTTTGGACCGATAACGCCACTAGGCGGTTTGTTTTTTATCATTGGTTGGGCGCTATTACTCGTGGGTCTTTTAGTTACGGGGAATACGGATAGCCAAAGCCAAGGGAATAACCTGCAAGGAGGCGATGATGTCTGATACCAGTATTTTAGCTTATTGCCGCCCAGGCTATGAAAATGACACGGCGAATGAACTTACGTCACGTTATGGCGAAGCTGGTTTTTACGGTTATCCAGTATCAAAGAAAAACAGCGGCTTTGCACACTACCACTTGTATGACGCTGCCCAACTTGAGCAAACGGTGACACAGTTTGCCGTTCACGACAGTATTTTTCCTCGTCAGCTTGTGGCTGTATTTGCTGCAATTAATAATGTGGAAAAAGAAGATAGGGTGGGCCAAGTGCTTGATGCCCTGAAAGAGGTAGAAAAGCCGTTTTCTATTTTTGGCGCTGTTGATGTGGAATACCCTGACACCGAGGAAGGGAAAACCCTTGCTAAATTTTGCCGCAAGTTTACTGTGCCACTTCGCCAAGCTTTAAGGAAAGCGGGGTGGCTAACCGCTAAAGAAAATTTGGGCAAACCTAAACTACATATTTTCTTTGCGTCATTTGAAATTTGTTATATTGGCTATACATTACCCAGTCACGCTAGCCGCGACCATTTAGGTATTTGCCGTTTGAAGTTTCCCAGTGATTCGCCAAGTCGCTCTACGCTTAAGTTAGAAGATGCACTGGTTAACATGCTAAGCGATAAACAACAATCTAAGGTACTTCGAAGTGGTGGGCGAGCTGTGGACTTAGGGGCGTGCCCGGGCGGCTGGACGTATCAGCTGGTTAAACGAGGGATGTATGTTGAAGCCATTGACAATGGGCTAATTGCCGATAGTTTAATGAGCACAGGGTTAGTTGAACATCATGCAGCAGACGGCTTTACTTATCGACCACAATTTGGTCGTGTAGATCTACTTGTATGTGATATGATAGAACAACCCGATAGAGTAGCGAAGCTGATGGGTGATTGGTTGGTAAAACACTGGGCCACTCATGCTATCTTTAACTTAAAGCTACCTATGAAGCGGCGTTATGAAACAGTAGTTGAAGCCATGACGTCGTTAAATAGCCGTTTAGATGCCCTAGACGATGCATTTGCGGTGAAGGTGAGGCATCTCTACCACGACAGAGAT
>CEVA01190614.1_pt1 | contig 10055 bp, 4 predicted proteins | sample 361521 | NCBI WGS metagenome assembly CEVA01 (sample SAMEA2622823, study PRJEB7988) | marine metagenome | isolation source: saline water (ENVO:00002010), including | reverse complement strand
TTCTGACCCACTGAGTGTCCCCGACCTTCGGCGGTTGTGGCCGGGTCACTTTCTGGAAGCTCCAGAATGCCTTCGTCTCGGCATTGACCTGCGGCGAGCTGGATTCGGATTTGCCAATCTTGCCGGCAAAATCGGGACTGATGGGCAATCCCATGTTGATCCACCGCTTCAGAATCGCAATTTGTTCGGCCGGCAATTTCCCCGAGGGGGGCATTTCATAGCCCTCCAGCTCGTAGTTGATCGCTTCCAGCAGAAGACTTTTGTCCGGACGTTTCAGGTTCACTGCCCGGCCACTGTCACCGCCCTTCATCAGTCCCGCGCGGTTGTCCAGGTGAAGCCCACCCTTGACCTTGCTGCCGGCATGACACTTGAAACAGTTCTTCACCAACAGTGGCTTGACCATCCGCGTGAAAAAATCGACCTGTTCCCGTGGAGACAGGGCGGGATCGGCAGCCTGGGCTGACACCGAGAACATCAGCACTGCACAGGACAGCCTGGCCATGGCAACGGAGAGCTTCATGAGCGGGCCAATTGCTGAAGATAGAGTCGTGACAAAGACGGGACACTCCATCGTAACAACCAAACCCGTACGCGGCAGCTACAAGATCAGCTGCCTGGGACAGGTCCGAAACCCAATTCAGGGCGCATTGGGCTTGCGGTCCCACGGCTGCGGAGGAGTCGGCGTGTATCGCGGCCTGGGATCCTTTTTCGGGAAATCAGAAATGACTGCCGAGAACTTCCTGCGGGCGGCCACGTGTGCCGACTGCACGCTTTCCAACAGGTTGATTTCCTCAGTCGGATCAGTTTTCAGATCGTGCAAACGCGTGATACGACCCTTTTGGACATGCACCTTGAATCGCTTGTCGCGAAGAACACGATCGGTGTACACCTGCTGCGGCCGAACGCCCTTGGAATCCAGGGCCGCTGGCCCCCGGCCCATCGCCAGGATCCACTTCCGGGTTCCGTCACGTTGCTCGCCGCGAAGCACGCCAGCCAGCGAGTGCCCATCAAGTTGAGCTCCCGGCGGAATCGGTGCACCCGCCAACTCGGCAAATGTCGGCAGCATGTCGGTGAAGTCGGTCAGGGTATCGGTGACAACCCCTGCCGGAACAATGCCGGGGGCGTTGACGATAAAAGGTTGCCAGGGACCATTCTCGGTCAACAACCCCTTCCCGCCACGAACCACGCGATCACCCAACCGTGCACGAAATCGTTTCGATGTCCCGTTGTCGGTCGTGAAGAAGATGACTGTTTTGCGACGGAGTTTCAGGCGATCGACCGTCGACACGAGACGCCCCACCAGCCTATCGGTGTAGCGGACCATCGCCTTGTGTTTTTCCAGTGGCGTGTCCGCCTCGAGCTCGGTCGGCGTGTGCACGACCGGCCCATGGGTCAGCACCATTGGGAAATAGACCAGCATCGGACTCTCGCGGTTGTCCTCGAGGAACTTCACGAGAAAATCGGTGAACACGTCCGGACCAAACCGCCCCCGATGAGTCCGACTCCTGCTGCCGCTGGTGTAGATGTACGGATCCCAGTACCGCTCGCCACTGGCTGGCACTCCCGTTTCGTATCCAGTCCACATGCACCAGGCATCAAAACCATGTTGCCTGAGCACATCGGGTTGAACGCGAAAGTCGTTGATCTGCCACTTGCCGGCAATGGCCGTCTTGTAACCGGCCGGTTTCAACACGCGAGCAAATGTCAGGTTGTGCCGTGGATCAAAATGACAACCGGCTCCCCACCGGGGCACATCCCAGTGGTTGCACCAGCCGTGATGAAACGGGTACTGGCCGGTCAGCAACGTCGCCCGCGTGGGTGTGCACTGTGGCATCGAATACGCATTGGTGAACCGCATGCCGCCGGCTGCCAGCGCATCAATGTGCGGCGTCTTCAATTCACGGCCGCCATAACACCCGATCCATTCCGGGCCCAGGTCATCGACCATGATGAAGATGATGTTGGGTCGCTCGGCGGCAAACACCATCGAGGGAACCAACAACAGAACCGCAAAATGGAATCTCATGAAAACACTCACACCCAATCAACGTGCGGTCGAATTCGAGAAGTACTTACGGATGATCCACTCCGGCTGATGACGATCCGGTTTTCGCTTCCGCCCGCTCAGGTCAATCGTCTTCGTCCCGGGGTTCTTTGATGTGTGCGGGGTCTTGTCGTCGGTGCGATCCTGCCACGTCTCCAACATGCCCATCATGCGGTCCACCCGATCGGCCTGGCCCGAAACGGATGCCAGGTTCTTCAGCTCGTGTGGATCCGACTCGAGATCGAACAACTGGGTGTGGTTGATCTGCGGATAGCGAATCAGCTTGTAGCGATCGTCCCGCACGGCCCGCATCTTGTCCTCGTACGCGGTGAAGAGCGTCTTGCGGACCAATGGCTTCGCCCCTGTGATCACCTCCGCCAGGCTCTGCCCCTCAACCTTCTCGGGTACGGCCACCCCCGCCCAACTGCAGATGGTGGGAAACAGGTCGTAGAGATAGACCAGGGCTTTACTGGATTTGGCCCGAGGAATGCCCGGCCCGCTGATCACCAACGGCGTGCCCATGCTGTGTTCGTAGAGATTCTGTTTGCCCAGCAGGCCATGGCTGCCAACGGCCAGGCCGTGGTCCGCGGTGTAGACAACGATCGTGTTCTTCGCATGACCGCTTTTTTCGAGAGCCGTGAGCACCCGTCCCACCTGGTCGTCGAGATGGGTGATCATTCCGTAGTACTCGCCCAGCTGGCTGCGAATCACCTCGGGCGTCCGTGGCCATGCCGCCAACGACTCGTCTCGCCCCGTCATCCAGCCGTTGTGGAAGGGGTGCTGCGGCATGAAATTCTTGGGCAACGGCAACCTGGCACGGGCCGGGGAATACATCTCGGCATATTTCCTCGGGGGTTGGCGGGGATCGTGAGGCGACGAGAAGGCCGCGTAGGCAAAGAACGGCTTGTCTGTTTTCCCCGTCCGGCTCTCGATAAATCCGATCACTGCATCGGCAAACATTTCGCTGGAGAATTGCCCGGTCACCCGTGGCGGCGTCAGCGTCCCGTCGGCCGTCAGGTCACGAATCGGCACCTTGGTGTGGTCGGACATCCCTCCAATAAACACCGACTTGCCGTGCTGGAACGCCCGGATGAACGAGTTGGCCCTGTTGTGCCATTTGCCGGTCCCAAAGGTGATATAGCCACTGCGAGCCAGGACATCGGGCATCAGTGGCACCCCCGCGAGGTTCATTGGAACACGCCACAGCGTTCGGCCACTCATCAACATCGCGCGACTCGGCTGGCAAACAGCCCCGTGAGTGGACCCCATGCAATAGGCTCGGCGGAAACTGAATCCGCTGTTGACCAGGCGGTCAACGTTCGGCGTGCGGATGTGCGGGTTGCCGTAGGCGGATACCGTATCGGGCCGTTGATCGTCGGCGAACAGGAACAGGATGTTTGGCCGGCTCTTCGCTTCAGCGGCACAGCTCACCGACACCTGAAAACCCAGGCCGAGCACGGCGACGATGACGGTCAACAAGCCAATGCGGATGGTCGCACGATGCATTCGGAGCTGCCTCGGTCAGTGGAGATGTCTACGGGTCATTGAAGACCCCCGGCATGAGTTTTGCAATCGGTCTCGGGGACCAACCGACACGCGGCAACCGCGGGACAATTGTTACAATCAGTTGCCATGAATCCGCGACACATTCTGCCACTGTTGTTCCTCCTGGCCACGCCGGTGACATCCGCCGAGGACGCGGCGGCTATCAACTTCCCTCGCGACATCCGTCCGATCCTCTCGGAGAACTGTTTCCAGTGTCACGGACCCGATGCCAGGGCCCGCAAGGGTGAGTTGCGATTGGATATCGCCGGCGAGGCTCTCGGTCACGATCCACCGGTTCTTGTCGCCGGACAACCGGACAACAGCGTGATCTGGAAACGGATATCCAGCCAGGATCCCGATGTCCGCATGCCGCCACCGGGTTCCAATCGGCAGTTGACCGACCGGCAACGGGAATTGATACGCCGCTGGATCGCCGAAGGTGCAGAATTCGGCGATCACTGGTCACTGGTGCCGCCAGTTCGGCGACCGCCACCGGTTCAGACAACCGGGCTGGGAGCCAACGTCATCGACGCCTTCATCCTGGATCGGCTCAAGAGCGCTGGCCTGACCATGTCACCGATGGCCAATCGTCGGACACTGTTGCGGCGGCTGACTTTCGACCTGGTTGGTCTGCCACCCACCGAACAGGAACTCACCATGTTCCTTGCCGACACCGCACCGGGATCCTGGAATCGGGCCGTCGACCGCCTGTTGAATTCACCCCGTTTTGGGGAACACATGGCCTGGAACTGGCTGGTGGCCAGTCGTTACGCCGACACCAACGGGTACCAGGGTGACGGGACCCGGGTGATGTGGCCGTGGCGTGAATGGGTGATCAGCGCGTTCAACGACAACCTGCCCTTCAACAGGTTCACCATCGACCAACTGGCCGGGGACCTGGTGCCCGGAACCACGCCCGAACAACTGGTCGCCACCGGGTTCAACCGCAACCATCCACTCAATGGGGAAGGCGGGCGGATTGCCGAGGAGAACCGGGTGGAATACGTGCTGGACCGCACCGACACCACCGCCACCGTCTGGATGGCTCTGACACTTGCCTGTGCAAAATGTCACGACCACAAGTTCGACCCGCTCTCGCAGAAGGAGTACTACCGATTTTCGGCCTACTTCAACAGCCTCGACGAATCCGGCCGGGTCGACAGGAGAGGCAATGCGAACCCGGTCGCCCGGGTCACGACCCGCGCCCAGCAGACCCAGTTGCACCGGATTGACTCGCTGATTGAACAACAACGAGCCATCCTCGATCGACCCCTGGACAGCCTGGCCATCCAGCGGCGAGAGTGGCTCTCGCGGATCCGTCGGCAAGTCTCCGACAAGATGCTCCAGGGATGGCACAGCCTCCGCCCGACAAAGACAAGATCACGGGCGGGAGCTCAACTCAAGCCACAAGCGGACCACTCCCTGTTGGTCAGTGGCAAGATGGCAGCCGTGGATGATTATGAGGTGCAGGCGAGTGTTCCGCCCGGACCGATCACCGGGTTCCGGCTCGAGGCCCTGACCCACCACAGCCTCGGGTTCCAGGGGCCGGGCCGCAAATCGAATTTCGTGCTGACACACTTCAGCGTGACCGTTCACCAAGCCGGAGCCAAACCGTACAGCCTCCCATTCGCCGACGTGGTGGCCGACCACAGCGAGGAGTCCTGGAACGTCATGGGGGCGATCGATCCATCGCCGACGACCGGCTGGGGGGTCTGGGACGGCGTCGACGAGACCGCCCAGAATCGCCAGGCGGTGTTCCGGTTGAAGAAGACGGTGAACATCACCACCAACTCCACCCTGGTGTTTCGACTGAAACAGCAATCCCGTTTCAAGGAGCACCTGCTGGGCCGATTCCGCATCTCGGTCACCGGCGTTCCCCGGCCCGGCCTGGCCACCGACACGATTCCGCCGGCCGAGATACTGGAACTTGTTGGAAAACCGGCTGACACACTCAACGCCGATCACCGAAAGCGGCTGGCAGAGTTCCACCGTGGCACCACCGACCAATCTCGAGAGGCCTATCGGCGGCACTCGATCCAGCGAGCCGCGCGCCAGCGATTGGAGAGTGGCATGATTGAATCGATGGTGATGCGCGACCGCAAAACACCTCGAACCACGTATGTCCTGAACCTGGCCCGTTATGACCAACCCCGGGACAGCGAAAAACTTGCGCACGGCGTCCCCGCCTCATTGCCCGCACTGCCGAAAACCGCCCCGGCCAATCGCCTCGCGATGGCCCGGTGGCTGGTCGACCCCGGCCACCCCCTGACTGCCCGGGTTGCCGTCAATCGGCTGTGGCAGACATTTTTCGGGACGGGGCTGGTGAAGACGAGCGAGGATTTTGGATCGCAGGGTGACCCCCCCAGCCATCCCGAACTTCTCGATTGGCTGGCCACCGAGTACATCCGGACCGGGTGGGACACCAAGAGAATGGTCCGGTTGCTGGTCACCAGCAGCACCTACCGCCAATCGTCCTCGGTGACACCGGGGCAACTCGAGGCCGATCCGTACAATCGCCTCCTCGGCCGGGGCCCCCGTCACCGGTTGCCGGCCCATGTCATCCGTGACCAGGCACTGGCGGTCTCGGGATTGCTGGTCGAGACCATTGGCGGGCCGTCGGTCAAACCGTATCAACCACCGGGACTCTGGGCCGATTTCAGTTTCGGGAAAATCCGTTACACAGCCGACACCGGTGCCAAGCTGTACCGGCGCAGCCTGTACACCTTCTGGCGACGCTCCCTGGGCCCACCCAACATGTTCGACGAGGGGACTCGAGACGTTTGCCACGTGACGCCGCAGAGAACCAACACACCACTGCATGCCCTGACCCTGCTCAACGACGTCGCGTTTGCCGAGTCCGCTCGGGTCCTGGCCGAGAGGGTGCTGGCGACTCCAGGCGATGACGCTTCACGCCTGAAACGGACATTCAGCCTCGTCCTCTCTCGCCCTCCCTCACCCGAGGAAATGTCACTGGTCATTTCGTCATTGAACCGGGCCAGGCGGCATTACCGGGCTCATCCCAAGGACGCCGGGGCTTTTGGCACCGTCGGCAGCCACTCCCCCCGTGACGGGCTGGATCCGATACAGGTCGCGGCATTCGGCGCCGTGGCTTCCGTGCTGTTGAACTCCGACGAGGCAATCACCCGCGAGTGACTCCACGCCCCCTCCCCACAAGATCCACCATGCAGCCTGTTTTCGACCATCACCAGTTACAGACTCGTCGCCATTTCTTCGGTCGTTCAGCCGTGGGAATCGGAACCGCCGCGCTGGCCACGTTGTTGAATCGGGAATCGGTGGCCGACCAGCTTGTCAACCACTTTGCCCCGACCGCCAAACGAGTGATTTACCTGTTTCAAAACGGCGCTCCCACCCAGGTCGACCTGTTTGACCACAAGCCACAACTCGAAAGATTTCGCGGTACGGATTTGCCCAAGGAGGTTCAAGGAGGCCAGCGACTGACCACCATGACCCAGGGCCGGTCCCAGAAGATCCTGCCGTCGGCCTGGAAATTCCAACGTTACGGGGATTGCGGAACGCACATCAGCACACTGCTTCCGCACACCGGCTCGATAGCCGACGACATCTGCCTGGTCCGCTCGGCACACACCGAGGCCATCAACCACGCTCCGGCAATCACGTTGTGGTTGACCGGGGCCGAACAGCCCGGGCGAGCCAGCTTTGGAGCATGGCTCTCGTACGGGCTGGGCCACGAGAGCCAGGAGTTGCCGACCTTCTGCGTGATGACCTCACGAGACAAGGAAGCCTCGTGCGGCCAGATCTTCTACGAGTGGTACTGGGGGAACGGATTCCTGCCGAGCCGACACCAGGGAGTGAAATTCCGCGGCTCGGGTGACCCGGTGCTCTACCTGTCCAACCCGGCTGGTGTCGATCGGACATTGAGGAGAGGACTGCTGGATGACCTGGCACAACTGAATCGCCTCCGAGCACGGGACGTGGGGGATCCGGAGATCCGAGCACGGATCTCCCAGTACGAGATGGCGTACCGCATGCAGGCGTCCGTGCCCGAACTGACCGACCTGTCCAGTGAACCCAAGCACATCCTCGAGATGTACGGACCCGACGTGGGACGCCGTGGTTCATTCGCTCACAATTGTCTACTGGCCCGCAGGCTGGCTGAGCGTGGAGTGCGATTTGTCCAGTTGATGCACGCCGGGTGGGACCAGCACGGCAACCTGCCCACGCAACTGGCTGTACAATGTCGCGACACCGATCAACCCTCCGCGGCCCTGGTCAAGGACCTGAAACAACGGGGACTGCTCGACGAGACGCTGGTGATCTGGGGCGGAGAATTCGGGCGGACCGTCTTCTGCCAGGGGGACATGAACAATCGCCAGAAACACGGTCGTGACCATCACCCGCGAAACTTCTGTCTCTGGATGGCCGGCGGCGGAATCAAGGGAGGGACGACTTACGGCAAGTCCGACGACTTCAGCTACAACGTGGCAGCTGATGGATTCCACGTCCATGACCTGCAGGCCACGGTCCTGCATTGCCTGGGAGTGGATCACCAGCGGCTAACGTACAAGTTCCAGGGCCGCCAGTTCCGGCTCACCGACGTGCATGGTCGTGTTGTGAAGGAGATCCTGTCGTGAATCTCGTCCGGAAAAACACGCTCGTCCTGCAACTGCTGTTTCCGACACTGTTGCTAGGCAGCACCGTGCTGGCGGCCGAGCCGCCACGCGATCCGATTCCCCCCGGCGGCGGCCGTTTGCGGAACCACTGGGCCACCTGCGTGATTGGACTGAACTCGGGACATGTCGGCGGCATCTGGGACAACATCTCGGGACGGCGACTTGTCCAGGAGAGCTACGAGACCTACCGGTTGACCACCCGGGACGGACAGACCATCACCGTGAGTGAAAAAGACGATGTGGTTCACTCGGCCATTTCCACCGCCCCTCCACCCAACCGACCGCGATGGGGCAACGCGATGGTCTACTTCGCCCGAAATCCAAAGATTCCCGGTTCGGAGATTCGCAAGAGTTACTACTTTGCGCTCGTCGGGGAGGAACAGCGAATCGTCTGTCGCTCGATTTCCATTACCGCACCCACCGACAAGCCCACATTGTTCACCAGTGTCTCGAATACCATCCTGGCTCCCAGCTTCCGCAAGGATTCGCTGTACCACTATGTCGTTCCCCAGGGTGTCGCCGGCGACCAGCGGCCGCTGATACGGTCCTCGCAAATCACCAGGCCCCTGATTCGACGGGACCATGGCAATGACCAACAGGGGCGTGCGGCATCAGAAATCTTCCAACCCAGGTGGAAAGTCGGACTGGCCCAGTACCTGTACCGGGTCGGCCGACACTGGGTCTATCCCGTCGGGCTCCGGAACCCGACACACTGGACAGCCAACGGCTGGCAGATCGCCTCCGGGGGATTCATTCTTGCCGACAAGTCCGAGAACAAGCGAAACAACCGACTGGAGATGCGATACCACATCTTTGGAGAGGATCGCCTGGCCTTTCACGAGGAGTACCTCGGACTGCCCGAGCTGGCCAAGCTCAGAGAGGACACACGAGAAAAACTGCGGCTCAAGCGAATCCGTACACCGGGAACCCCTGCAAGGTTTCTGCGACCCGGTGATCGCGTTCCCTCTGCATCCCTGATCAACATCGGATCGGGCGGCAACGGACAGTTTCGCTATGGCGTCTTCGCGACCTCTGATGACAGTCGCCTGGAACAAATCAGCCCGACAAACTCGAAGACGGTTGTTCTCTCAATAACCGGCAAGCAGTTGAAGGAACGCTTTGCGCAACAGCGAAAGAAAAACCCCGCTTCGATGGGCGGAATGTATATCTACCGCCACCACGAATCACCGGTCCTGGTCAAACACCCCGACTGGATCGCCTCGCGGACACCCAACGGCCAGGTCAACCTGCGACCCCTCAAGGAGGTCTTTGAATTCGAGACCCGCGGCATCGTGGCCGAGTCGGATTACCTGGGCACCGGCGTCTTCTACCAAGACGCTGCCCTGGATGCCGGACAGGTTGACTGGGACCGCCGGACCGTCAGCCAGACCCAGTCGGCCATCGTTCGATGGAAAATGCTGTTCGAAGCACTCCACCAGCGAGACAAGCTGTTGTGGACAAACTCTCGAACCGGTTCGGCCTACTACGACATCACTTACTATGAAGCCAGTGGTGCACAGAAGGTTCCCGGAAAGAGCTGGCGTGACGCCGCCGACATGGACCTGATGAACAAGATCTACCAGGTGCCAGGTACGATTCATGTGCCGCTGTACTGGTGGAACAACGGACCGGATGAGAACACCCAGGTTTACCAGAACCACTGCCTCGCCCTGGCCCTGTCTCCCCGGGACGGTGCCTGGACCCGTGAGGTGAATGGGACACTGCCCCCAAGCGCCGACGATGGTGTCCTGTTCGAGGTGATTGATGAATTCCGTGACGCCCGGTTTGTTCGTATCGGACTCGAACCCGCCTGG
>CEVA01168837.1_pt1 | contig 10056 bp, 8 predicted proteins | sample 361521 | NCBI WGS metagenome assembly CEVA01 (sample SAMEA2622823, study PRJEB7988) | marine metagenome | isolation source: saline water (ENVO:00002010), including | reverse complement strand
CGCCATGGGTAGCCCAGCGGGTATGGGAAATACCACAAACCGCCGACAATGGATTCTCATCGATTGCCTGTTGAAGCTCTTGAACTTTTCCAGCTCGCCGCAAACGCCTGATATCCTTGCCGTCGCTAACAGCGATCCCAGCAGAATCATAGCCCCGATATTCAAGACGGCGTAAGCCCTCCATTAATGTCGGTACAACGTTTCTTTCGGCTACAGCGCCGACGATTCCGCACATGGGAAAATGCTCCGTTAATTCATATTTCTATCGAACGTTTATTTCTTTTTTTACAGGCCTATTCCAGCCCTGGACCGTTTTCTGTCTAGTTCTTTCCACAGTTAATTGACCGGGCTCCGCATCCTTGGAAATACTCGAGCCAGCTCCTATCGTAGCGCCTTCGCCAATTTTAACAGGTGCTACCAGTTCTACACCGGACCCAATAAAAGCCCCGTCACCAATGATGGTGTGATGCTTATTCGCACCATCGTAATTACAAGTTATGGTGCCAGCACCAATGTTGACTTTAGAACCAACCGAAGCGTCCCCAACATAGCTCAAATGATTAACCTTGCTACCCTCACCAATAGTACTTTTCTTCACCTCGACGAAATTGCCGATCCTAACGTCATCTGCAATTTCTGAACCTGGGCGGAGTCGCGCAAACGGTCCTACGATACATCTCGCCCCGGCCACTGCTCCTTCAATATGAGAGTTCGACCGAATTACAGTCCCATCTCCAATTTCGCTATTTCGAACGACTGTATTCGCTCCAACCCGCACATTGTCTCCAAGCAAGACTTTACCTTCGACAATAACGTTAATATCTATGAAGACGTCCTTGCCGCAAGTTAGCTCCCCTCTAATATCGAGCCTTGCCGGATCCGCTAACGTCACACCAGCCCCTAATAATTCCTCAGCTCGTCTAGCCTGCAATGCTCGTTCTGCTTCAGCTAACTGCTTTTTATCGTTTATTCCCATGACTTCTACCTGGTTATCTACCTTAAAGCCGCGAACCGGAATTCCTTCTTGCGTGGCGCTACCCAAAACGTCCGTAAGATAATATTCACCCTTCGTATTATTGTTAGTTAGCTCACCCAGCCATTTTTTCAAATTCCTCGCCGGGCAACAGAGTACACCGGTATTAATTTCCGTAATTCTCTTTTGCGCTTCAGTTGCTTCACTTTCCTCCACCATCCCCACAACAGCGCCATTTTCTCGAATAATTCTGCCATAACCATGAGGATTATCTACGTCTACTGTGAGCACACCGATTTCTTCTGCTCCACAATGATCCAAAAACATTTTTAACGTGTTTGATTGTAATAGAGGAACATCACCGTAGAGGACCACAGCCCTGTTTTCATTAGGCGTTCCCGGCATAGCCTGATTAACCGCATGTCCGGTTCCCAATTGTTGGTCTTGCAAGACCCATCTGATTGCTCTATTCCCGGAAAATCGTTCCCTTACTTTAGAACCGCGGTGTCCATAGACAACGCAAACATCATCGGCTGCGAGCCGAGTCGCACAATCAAGAACATACTGCAATAGTGGCTGACCAGCGAGCGGCTGGAGAACCTTTGGCATGGCCGAATTCATTCTTTTTCCCTGGCCAGCGGCGAGAATGATGATACTTGTGGTCACTCGTCCCTTACTCTGTTTGTGATGCCGGATGATACCCCATAACTAAAGCAGTATCTTGCATGAGCACCGCATACTATTCGCTGAGGATTAGGCGTTACTGTGTTTGACCGTGAGCCTCACTAACAAGTTTAGAAAGGCCCGCCCTGTCGATAAATCGGCCCTTTGTTACGACAGCATGGACAGAGCGGATATGCGCAATATCCTCTAATGGATTAGCATCCAATAATACTAAGTCTGCTTTTTTTCCTACATCAATTGTGCCCATATCACTCTGCAGCGAGAAAAACTCAGCTGGCCGCATGGTCGCAGCATACAGAGTCTCAATGGGTGATAAGCCAGCTCGAACAAGAAACTCCATTTCTGTATGTAGGCTGTAGCCAGGGATAGCAAGCCCAATTGGCGTATCAGTGCCAGCTCCAATGGGTACACCCAACGCATGCGCACGACCGGTTAGAAAAATTCCCCACTCAGCGTACGTTGTATCCGGCTCAGGACCACTCTTATTCAACTGCTCCTCAGCGCCTTCTTGCCATTGGAGTTTCACCTCATCCGGCAACAAAGAAAGCGAGTCCGCCCAATCATTTCTCCTATATGGCGGCATCAGAGTCATCGATAACAGGCGTAAAGTCGGAACTTGTATGGTGTCTTTTAGAGTTGCGAGCGTAAGGTCACAGCGCTCCTCATCATAGTTATAAATTGCCGGCAGACGTTGCAAATTGTGCAGCGACGAACGGAGCTCAAAACCAGACAGCCGTTCTGAGTTTTTCAATTTCTCAAGCCGTATTTCGTGCAACTCTGGTGAATTTTCAGCACAGTCCATCTCTATGTTACGAAGATGTTCTATTGAATCCACCACGGGACCAGCAACTCCAGCTCGCATAGAAAGTGGTACATGTGAATCTATGGGAAGTCCGAGTTCATTGGCAACCTCTACCATGGATTCAAAGACCTCCGGGTTCACTAATTCATATATTTTTATAAAATCTATGCCCTGTTCTTTTAGTTCTGTAATCTTGGCCCGGGCTTGCTCGACAGTAGCATTTTGAACTCCAATCTCTGGTCGTGATTTACCGTCGTAGACTACAAAGTCGCCATCAAGCAGTGGCCCGGAGAAAAATACACGGGGCGCAATCGCATGGTCATTACGCAGCTTGTCAATAAGCGGGACCATCTTATGCATCAACCCACCCGTATCTCTAACGCTCGTAATACCATGATAGAGAAACATGGATGGCATGGTTTCAGTGAACCTATCATCATAGGTTAGGTGTACATGGAAATCCCAGAGTCCAGGGATTAAGTACTTACCGCTACCATCCACGTGCCGAGCCGCCGAAACGGTAACATTCGCCGAATCTATTGCGGTAATTACATCGCCATCAAAAACGACTGTTTGATTATGTCTGATACCGTTAACCGCATCGATTACGGTTACATTTGTAATCGCGGTACCGGATGGGCCTGACTCACAACCGACTATGCATAAAAATAAAATCCATAATGATAGATTCCGCATCACTATTCTCTTTAGGGCTGCAAATCGATCCGATAGCCGGTGACCACTGCTAAAAATCTAGAGATTTCGAGCATATCTTCCGCGACAAATCTTATGGTGTGGGAGTTGACTTTCTCTACATTCGGCAAATAATCGAGTAACTCAACTGGCCGATAATGCTTCAGGCTCAATTCCAACTCTATAGGTTTTTTCATTGTGTAAGCCTCAAAATCATCTATCCGGCTAATAGCTGCCATGGTACGGGTCCGAATCACCTCGTATGCAGCCTCCGGAGTAAGGGTCTGAGCAGAATGGAAGCCTTTCGCCCATTTCACAACAGCACCCTCTATATCCCCTATCAAGACCTGATTTTCCGCTACCGCCACATCATCTCCAGAAACCATGATCACAGGAACCCCGAAGTGGCCAGCAATAGCAGCGTTGATACTGCCTTCTGTCATCTCCACACCATTAAGCCTTATCGCAGTAATAGTCGCACTCGACATGGTGTGAGCACGCACACCACGCATATTAGTTGTGCTTGAGTGATAACCGAGAAAAATCACTCCGTCGAAAGTTTCATCAATTCCTTCCATCATTCCAAGGGGCCGTGGCCATGAACGGACTACCATAACGTCATCTGGCAATCTCTCAATCAAAAGGTTTTGGCCATTCCCATGGGAATCACTGACCAAAAACTCTGTGGCGCCGGCAGCCCTGCCTGCATCAATTGCCACTTTCACTTCTTCAGTCATAAACTCACGAAAGCGCTGATATTCAAATCCGCCAGGTGCAAGCTGTTCCGCAGTTACCGCGCCAACTACGCCCTCCATATCAGCCGAAATATAGATCCGTAGACCATCTTCCTGTGTCCATCCCGTAATAGGCAACACAAGTGATAACATAGTCATAAATGTTGCTAGATGTCGTAAAGCTATTGAGTGTTTTTTGATGGATCGATAACGCTTCAACATGCTGCGCCCCTCTTGAAAATTTTATTAAACCAGCCAGTCGATTGTATCTTATGATAATGCTCAAACCTGACAACTACCTGAAGATAATCCTTCAGGTAATTTTATATCTGGCAAGCGCGACTGCTTTTGCCGATGGGTCCGGCGGCATTAATTTACCCGAGCAACGTAATAAGCCTTACCTGATACTCGTCTCTATAGACGGTTTCCGTTGGGATTACCAAAATCGATACAACACCCCTGCTTTAGACAGGCTCGCAACAAACGGTGTGCGCGCCGAACGAATGGTTCCTGTGTTCCCAACCCTGACCTTTCCTAATCATTACACAATTGCAACCGGCCTTTATCCGAAAAACCATAGGCTCATTGGAAATACATTTCCAAATAAAGACCAAACAAAATGGTACCGAATGCAAGATCGCGAAGCTGTCCAAAATGGTGAGTGGTACTCGGGGGTGCCAGTGTGGGTTGCGGCAGAGAAAGCCGGCATGGTCACCGCTGCTTATTACTACGTCGGTACAGAAGCTAAAATCCAAAATATCGAAATGGCTTATTGGAACGAGTATGACGCTTCCGTTCCAGGTATAAAAAGAGTTACTCAGGTACTTGACTGGCTAGCAATGCCGGTGGACAAACGACCCCACTTCATTACCCTCTACTTTGAAGACGTCGACACGGCAGCCCACAGGTTTGGGCCGGATTCTACACAAACTGTAGCAGCTATAGAGCAAGTGGATGGCTACCTTGATACGCTTTTTCGTGGCCTAGAAAAAATGTCTATTGCCGACCAGTTGTATATCGTAGTGCTCTCGGATCACGGTCTGCTCCAAGTACTACCAGATACAGCCCCCTTCATCATCGACGAGCACATAAGCCTGGACGGACTTGCTGTCATCGATCACAGCTCTGCCGCGCATATTTACTTCCCAACACCGGACCCACAACGCTTGGTTAAGATTCGTGATGCTATTAATAGTGTCTGGAAACACGGAAAAGCACTCCTCCGGAATGAAACACCAGCACGCTGGCACGTCACTGCAGCAGCTGGTTTCGCCGAACTAATTGTTCAGGCAGATCCTGGTTATATTGTCTCTTCCACAGCAGATCGCTTTCCTTCCAACCTGAAGGGCCACCATGGCTGGGATCAGGAAGTGGATTCGATGCATGCGACCTTCATCGCAAGCGGCCCACGCCTGCCTAGTGGAATTCAAATAGAAGCTATAAACGCTACTGATGTCTACCCACTTATGATGGAGGTTCTCGGCTTGCAAATCACCTCCCCTATCGACGGCGACCCAGCCAAACTTCTGCAGCTGTTGAAATAGAGCTTCAATAGCTCGTTGGAACCGCTTCCATCAAGAGTTCCATGCCGCTGCTAACGACATCACGCCAAACCGGTGCGCCAGCATAGTGCCCCAATCGAACAACAACCATTTGTTTTGAGGGGACAATAACCGTCATCTGTCCACCAGCTCCACGCATCGAATAAACTGCCCCTGGTTCAAGATCATAGTCAGCTCCATCTAGCCAGAAAAAGGCACCGTAGATGGGCCTTCCGTCAGCTTGCCACGCTGGCGCCACCGTACTAATAAAATCGGACCACCCTTCTGGGAAAATACGCGAGCCATTAGCAATGCCGTCATTCAAATATAAGTTGCCAATCCTGGCCCAATCACGAGCAGCACCGAGGTCTGATCCCTGTAGCAAAATATTCCCGTATGGGTCCGTTTGAAAAATAAGATCCCGGACTCCAATTTTGTCGAATAGATATTGCTGGGGAAACTGATGATATTCATCGCCTCTTTCTTCTACACCTAATCTCACTAAATAGTTAGTCAGTACCGGATCACAATTCCGATAGCGGCCCACCGTATTTGGTTGCCATTGTTGTGGCCGTGTGGCCGCCCATTTAAAAGAGTCGATGGTCCCGGTATAAAGGTAAAGATGGTCGTAATAACCTAATGCTGGATCAGCATCAGGATCTTGTGGTGCTCTGCATCTAAGACCACTCGACATACGCAGGATGTCTTTAATCCTGATGGCTTGCCGAGGATCGCCAGATGATTGCCATTCAGGAATCGGTGCCGGCTGATCAAGATCATAAACACCCTGCTCTATTAAAACACCGAGCAGGGTGGCGGAAAGACTTTTGCCCATTGACCAGCTTTCAAGCGGCGTATCTAACGCTATCCCATCTCCATACCGTTCAGCAATAATTTTCCCTTTCTGCGTGACCACGACGGCAGCTGTCATCGCCCCATCAACAAAAAACCGGTCTATCGCATCCGTAACGAGACGCTGATTAATCTGTTGAGGAAATGGGCCCCCAGACACAACATCGCCCATTGGCCACAACGTTTTTTCCCGGTCAGGAAGCGCCGACCGGATTTCCGGTGGGTCAAAGTAGGGTTCAGTTTCTCCAACCGGCAGTGGAACGCAACCCAAGTCACCGATATATTTAGAGGAGCGCACAAGACCACTATCCATCGTCAGGTGCACGGCCTTATTTACAGCATCCACCTCCCTGTTCACGACAACGTTCCGCGTTTCATATGGCGATGTAAAATAGCCAATATTTTCCGCCGCAAACTCCTCGTCAAGACCGCTCACAAAAATCCCTGAACACAGGGTTCGAGCAAAGCCCATTGTGTAGTGAGAGTTGATATCACCTGGGGGCGGAGAATATTTCGTGTCGAGCTCTAGTCTCTTACCCCGCTCAACTAAATTTTCCTTAGCTGATGGTGAACAAGCTAAAAAAACAGACATACAGAACAGTGCAAGAATATAAGTGCGCAGCATGGTCATTGGAATCCTCATTTGTCGATATTCCTTAACCGCCATCATAGGCGCAGGGATTAAAGGGCTAACTTTTAACGTGTTCCCTTTAATTTCTGCGACGCCCGGTAGCGAGCTTCAGCCTCAGCCAATTCAGCTTGAGCGCGGACAAGATCTGTTTCCTCAGATACACCATCCAGAGCATTCCGGGCCTCATCCCTAGCTGCAAGCGCTGCCGCCTCATCCAGTTGATCCCCTCGAAGTGCTGTGTCTGCCAGGACAGTAACCAGGTGCGGCTGTATTTCCAACATACCACCAGTAATGTAAAAGAAATTTTCTTTTCCATCTGTATCCTCCACACGAACCTCCCCAGGCTTTAGGGTGGTTAGCAATGGTGCATGTCGTGGAGTAATGCCAACCTCGCCCATACTAGCTGGAGCGAACACCATAGTGGCTTCGCCAGAATAAATTTCTCCTTCCGCCGATACTATATCTACCTGAATAGTTGCCATAAAAAGTTCTTATTGGTATTTCTTCGCGTTCTCTACAGCCTCATCAATCGAGCCACAGTATGAAAACGCCTGCTCCGGAATGTGGTCATAGTCACCAGCCACAATCCCACTAAAACCACGAATAGTTTCCGCTAGTGGCACATACTTGCCAGGCTGATTGGTAAAAACCTCAGCTACGGTGAACGGTTGTGACAGGAATTTTTGGATTTTACGGGCACGATTCACAATCTCTTTATCTTCCTCAGAAAGTTCATCCATGCCAAGGATTGCAATTATGTCCTGGAGTTCCTTATATCGTTGCAATACAGCTTGAACCCCCCTAGCACAATCATAATGTTCCTGACCGATAACCAATGGATCCAGAATTCGAGAAGTCGAATCAAGTGGATCAACTGCCGGATAGATGCCTAATTCCGCGATATTACGTGATAAAACCAAAGTTGCATCAAGGTGAGCAAATGTTGTTGCCGGCGATGGGTCGGTAAGATCGTCAGCTGGCACATAAACCGCCTGGAAGGAGGTGATGGAGCCTGTCTTTGTCGAAGCGATGCGTTCCTGGAGCACACCCATTTCCTCTGCCAAAGTAGGTTGATAGCCTACCGCAGATGGCATACGTCCTAACAACGCGGATACCTCTGTGCCAGCAAGCGTATAACGATAAATGTTGTCAATAAACATCAGCACATCTCGACCTTCATCTCGGAAAGCTTCCGCCATAGTTAGGCCCGTCAGCGCAACACGCAAGCGATTGCCAGGAGGTTCATTCATCTGACCATAAACAAGCGACACCTTGTCGATAACGCCCGATTCAGTCATTTCATGGTAGAAATCATTGCCTTCACGAGTGCGTTCACCAACCCCAGCAAAAACAGAATAACCTCCGTGCTCTTTAGCAATATTATTGATTAGCTCCATTAGCGTTACCGTCTTGCCTACGCCAGCGCCGCCAAATAATCCCACCTTGCCACCTTTGGCAATCGGCATAATCAAATCAACAACCTTAATACCCGTTTCGAGAAGCTCTGTTGTTGCTGCTTGCTCCTCATACGACGGTGGTGAGCGGTGAATTGGTAACTTAGTTTCCGCACCAATATCACCTGCATTGTCAATCGGGTTACCGAGCACATCCATAATTCTGCCCAGTGTTTTCTCTCCAACTGGCACAGCTATAGGCTGTCCCGTATTGCTCACGGACATCCCTCGTTGCAAACCCTCGCTGGAGCCCATAGCGATCGTTCGCACAACACCATCGCCAAGCTGTTGTTGAACCTCAAGCGTGATAGATGCATCATCAATCATTAATGCGTCGTAAACCTTGGGGATTTCTCCTGCTGGGAACTGCACATCTACAACAGCTCCAATCACTTGCACGGTCATTCCTGTGCTCATACTTTAACCCTCTAACCACTAACGGCGGCTGCGCCACCAACAATTTCGGAAATTTCTTGTGTAATAGCAGCCTGACGCGCCTTATTGTAGTCAAGCTGCAGCTTGTCGATCATCTCGCCAGCGTTATCAGTTGCCGATTTCATCGCGACCATTTTTGCTGCCATTTCACACGCGAAATTTTCGACTGCCCCTCGATATACCTGAGACTCTATATACCGCATTAAAACATCCTCCAGCAATTCACTGGCCGCTGGCTCGTAAATATAATCCCAATGTTCCTGTAAATCTTCCTCAGATTCGCCTATCCCACTAGCAGGCAGAAGCTGGGTTACTGTTGGTGTTTGGCTCATCGCACTAACAAATTCATTGCTAACCAGATATAACCGGTCAATCTTCCCTTCGGTATAAGCGTCCAGCATAATTTTAATAGAGCCAACCAAGTCGTTTATGCTGGGCTTATCGCCAAGATGAGTTGCCGTTCCGACAACATTTCCGCCCATTCTGCGAAAGAAAGCGACAGCTTTCGCACCAACAAGCGCTAGATCGACTTCTACGTTCTCTTGTTGACACCTCTGTAACTCACCAACAACCGTTTTGAATAAATTAGCATTGAGGCCACCACACAGCCCACGGTCTGTAGAAATGATGATGTAACCAACTCGGCTGACTTCCCGCTCAGTCAAAAAGGGATGCTTATAATCCGGATTTGCATGTGCCAAATGGCTGATAACCCTACGAATTCTTTCAGCGTAGGGCCTGGAAGCTTTCATCTGTTGTTGGGCCTTTCGAATTTTGCTTGCAGCGACCTTCTCCATTGCGCTCGTGATCTTCTGCATATTCTTTACAGACGCAATTTTCGAACGAATTTCTTTTTCACCTGCCATACATCTATCCTAATACGCTCCCTGCTCAGCAAATGCTTCACAGACACCCTTTAAACTTTCCGCAATGTCGTCATCGTAATCGCCAGACTCATTTATTTTTTCAAGTATTTCTGAGTTGTTCGTGCGAGCAAAATCATGCAGCGCCTCTTCGTAATCAACAACTTTATTTACCGGTACAGGATCAATGAAGCCTTCGTTTGCAGCAAACAATGATAAAGCCATCTCCGCCACGGATAGGGGAGAGTATTGTTTCTGTTTCATCAACTCCGTTACACGCTCACCTCTTTCTAGTTGCTGTCGCGTCGCCGCGTCCAAATCGGATGCGAATTGTGCGAATGCTGCCAACTCACGGTATTGAGCAAGTGCTAAGCGTATACCACCGCCTAGTTTC
>CEVA01183480.1_pt1 | contig 10061 bp, 8 predicted proteins | sample 361521 | NCBI WGS metagenome assembly CEVA01 (sample SAMEA2622823, study PRJEB7988) | marine metagenome | isolation source: saline water (ENVO:00002010), including | reverse complement strand
CGGGGACGCGGCAGGCTGTGTAACGAGGATGGGAGTCGACTATCTGACCGCGGAGAGCCAGAGGCTTCGGCCTCCGTCGACGATCAGATTTTGCCCGGTGACGAAGCCGCTGGTGGCCACTCCGTAGATCGCTTCAGCGACATCTTCGGCGAGCGCGTTACGTTGCATCGGGGTGCCTCGGGCGTGCCCCTTGTTGTTCTCTTCCCAGCCTTCGACCCACCGTGTCTCGACCAGACCGGGTGAGACGGCATTGATCTGGATCTCCGGGGCCTGGCTGACCGCCAACGACTGGGTCATACAGATAATGGCTGCTTTAGATGCGGAATAGGCGATGGAGCTGCCCTGACCGGTCGTCCCCGCGATCGAGGCGATGTTGACGATGCGTCCTCCACCGTTCGCTTTCATTTTTGGAATGGCTGCACGGCAGACGTAGAAGGTGCCCTTGACGTTGACGGAGAGAATCCGGTCCCAGTCTTCGTCGGTCAGCCCTTTGAGATCATCGAGCGGGACCATCCGGGTCGTGCCGGCATTGTTTACGAGGATGTCGAGCCTTCCAAGGGTGTCGACCGTCTCGTCGACCATTCGGCTGACGGACGATTCGTCCGAGACGTCTGCCTGGATGGCGACCGCTTTTCTGCCCAGGGCTTCGAGGTCTGCGACTGTCTTGTCAGCGGCGTCTTTCGACCGGCTGTAGTTAACGGCCACGTCCGCGCCGTCTCCGGCGAACTTCAGGGCAGTGGCTCGGCCGATCCCGGTTCCTCCGCCGGTGATGAGTGCGACTTTTCCATCGAGTTGGCCCATCGTAGATCTCCTCTCGAGTTCAGATGTCCGGGTCTGGAAAGGACAAGGTGTCTTCAATGTGAGGTACGTTCGAAAGCAGCATCAACAGACGGTCGAATCCGAGTGCAATTCCTCCGGCCGGAGGCATTCCTATCTCGAGCGCATCGAGAAACGCCTCGTCGATCGGATGCTCGGGCATTCCAGTTCGAGACCTCTCGCGTCGCTCGACCTTCAGTCGGCGTCGTTGTTCGTCCGGGTCGTTCAGTTCCGTAAAAGCATTGGCAAGCTCAACGCCGGCGACGTAGACCTCGAATCGTTCCGCCGCGGGCGCTGTGGTTCGACACTTGGACAATGCAGCCATCGATTCGGGGTAATCCATCAGGAGGGTGGGTTTCTGACGGCCGAGTCGTGGCTCGACCTGTTCTAGGAAGATTTGGAAGAAAGCGTCTTCGAACGTGGCACCGCTGGAGGGATGCGCTTTGTGAACTTCCGCGGTGAACCCATCGGGATCCGTCACCGGAGACGTCTGGATCGTAGAAAACCGGCGGAACGCCTGTTCGACCGTCAACCGTTCCCAGGGAGCGGATAGATCGATCGTGTCCTTTCCATACGCAAGAGGGGTCGCGCCGTGGAGTTTTCGTGCAAGGTGAACCACGAGTCTTTCGACGTCCCGTGCGATTTCCTCGTAGGAGGCGAAGGCGCGATACCACTCGAGCATCGTGAACTCTCCACTGTGATATCGTGCGAAGGGCTCGTCCCTGAAGGTCTTGCAGATCTGGTAGACGCGTTCCTCGCCGGTGCTGAGGAGTCGCTTCATCGCGTATTCGGGAGAGGTGTGGAGGAACCTCAAGGCTCCCCTGCTGCTACGGGTGGAGAAGCTGCGGAGGTGGGGCTCCATCCCCGGGGAAGGAACGAGACAGGGTGTTTCGACCTCGATGAAGCCCAGGTCGTGGAAGTACGCACGCGTTTCACGGAGGGCGTTCGCTCGGACGCGGATCGCCCGACGGGATGTGGATGCATCCAGGGCCCGGGTTGAGGGCGTGAGCCGTCTGAAGGCCTCGACGCTGAACGTGGGTGGTCGAAGCCGGCCGGTACACTCGACAATCTCGTGGATCTCGCCGGGACGACTGTCGATGGCGATTTCACCGCTGGCGTCCCGTATTCGCAATGACCCGGAGGATTCGATCAGGCGCCCCGCGATGGTGACGTACTCGCCCGGACGGAGATCGCCGACCCGGGTGTTTCGGATCGTTCGGGCGGGGAAGGCGTTGGATTCAGTTCGGGCCATCGGCGAGATGTGAGGTGTCGTTGAGGCGGACGACGATACAAGCGTCGGCGTCGAATCGCAGGGTGTGAATGGATGCGGGAGACGTTTCGAAGAACGGGCCCTCTTCCGTCGAACTCGACTGGTGGCCAAGAAGGCTGCGCAGGTAGGCCACGATCGAGCCGCCGTGGGTGACGACGGCGATCTTTCCTTCCGGATTCCGGTTGATGATTTCGCCAAGGGCCCGGCTCACCCGGTCCTGAAGCCGCCCGTAGGATTCCGCGTCGGTGCCCCCGGCCTGAGGTCCGTGAACGACGAGATCGGGGAATCGTTCGTACGCCTCCTGGTAGGTGAGCCCATCCAGCGATCCACAATCGAGCTCACGCAGATCTTCGTGCCTCTGAGGCACGACCTTCAGCTGGTCCGCGATGACGTGCGCAGTCTGCACCGCTCTCCGGAGGGGGCTCGTGTAGAGGGTGGTAATGTCGGACTCAGCCTGAAGACGGACGGCGACGAGCAACGACTGGCGGAGACCGACGGTGGAAAGAGGGACATCGGACCACCATCCGAGCAGGTTGTCTCCCTGTTTGGTCTGCGACAGTCCCTGACAGACGATGTGTAGTTCGGTCACTCCGCGTCCATTGGGTTTCGGGGGTCGAAAAGTGACAATATAGGGGCCGAAGAGGCGGATTCAAACTGTCGCGACCCAATCTCGGCCCTTGAACGGGATTTTGCTGTGGTTTTCAGCCGTTTCACCGGTCAAGGCACAGGACAGAACGGCCGATCTAAGAATGAGGGGTTTTGCGTCTCCGTTTCGCTATCTGACAGAAGGTTCATCGATGGGGTTGCTGTCCCGAATCACACTTCTCTGCTGCCTGGCCCTCCTGCTTTGGACGCCCGAGGCGTCTGCCGGCGGCTTTGATGGAAAAGCCCTGCTGCTCGACACGGCGGTGGAGGAAGCGCCGCCGATCGTGAACGACAATGCGCGGTCTCGTCCGCCTGTCGCGCTGGGTGAATTGCTGATGTTCGATCTGTTCATCGAGGACGGTGAGGGGTTATCGATCGAGGGATTGTCTCTGGCTTTCGAGAATGATGAGATCCAGGGTGACCGGTTCTCGTTTACGAGCTTCTTCAGTGTGCACTCGATCGAAGGACTCGTGGGCCGGGCAGGCCCTTCCCGGAGCGCTCTCGTTTCGGTTTTCAACAGCGGCGGCCGAACGATCGGAGCGAATGGGTATATCGCCACGGTCAAGCTTCAGGCCCTGCAGGATATCGTGCAGGGGACGAGCGTGCGGATCGAGTCGGGGCGCACGCAGGTGATCGATGCGCGTACGGGTGAAAGCGACTCCGTGTCGGTTGAGGCGGCCACGTTCATCGTAACCAACACGCAATTCGATCTGAGCCTCGATCTGGACGTAACCCCGGGTAATCAGAATCGCGATCTTCGATTTGGCATCGAATCGAGTTCAAATGTGGAAATCGAAGTTCACGGCAACCGGATCGGGAGCGCAGTCGGGTTTATCCTCGAGTTTGTCGCTCAGCCGGGACTCACGTTCGATTCGTTCGAGGCCGGCGACGTCTTCGGGGACGGACGCACCCTGCCGGCGGATACGACCGGGGCCTCGATTGTCGTGACCGTGGCCGATGTGGCCGGCCCACTCGTGGCCAACTCCGGATTCATCGGAAAAATGATCTTCTCTCCGGATGACGATTTTCGGGAAGCTCGGGTTTCGCTCGTTCGCGGCGAGATGTTGCGTGGGGGCGGATTCCTGTTTTCGGGTACGGGATCCGTGCTTGTGTCCACCTCGATCGACTTCGACGAAAGTGGCGAGACAGATTTCAGAGACTTCCTGTTGTTCGCGGCCGCCTTCGGCACCTTGTCGACGCAGGCGGGTTTCGACGGACGATTCGACCTGAATGCGGACGGCAGTGTGGAGTTCGGGGATCTGGTGATTCTGTCGGGGATTTTCGAGAATGCGTTGGGTGGCAATACGGCCGCATCGGGGCCGTAAGACGGAGCCACAGATGCGCTAAAACAGGCCTCTCCCTTTGCGTGATGAAGGAGAGGCCTGTTTCGTGCTGTGACGTCCGGGCTCGACGCTGCGTGAGTGACTAACGGAGAAAGGGGTTGGTCTCACGCTCCTGACCGACTGTGGTGAAAGGTCCGTGACCGGGATAGAGTCGAGTATCGTCCGGCAGGGCCATCACTTTTTCTCGAATCGACCGCATCAGGGTATCCGGATCGGATCCCTCAAGATCCGTTCGTCCGATCGATCCAGCGAAGATCACATCGCCGACGATGGCGTGCCCCGGCCACAGGAAAGTCACGTTGCCCGGAGCGTGCCCGGGGGTATGAACGATGTCGAGCGTCTCGTTGCCGAACGAGAGGGTATCGCCTTCTTCGATGAAGCGGTCTACGGTCGGCGGCTCGTCGGTTTGAATGCCGAGGAAGGAGGCGATCTCGACGAGCCCTTCGACCATAAAGAGATCGGCCCGATGAATCGTGAATGGCACCCCCCATTCTTCCTGCAGCGACTTGACGCGACCGATGTGATCGAAATGGCCGTGGGTGGCCACGATCTCGACGACGACGATGTTGAGTTTCGCGACGAGGTCGATGATGCCGCCCACATTGTCGCCCGGGTCGATGACGATTCCCTTGCGGGTTTCCTCACAGGCAAGAACCAGGCAATTGACTTCCAGAGGTCCGACGACGATTGAATCGAATATCACAGGTTGCTCCGTTCAGCGACGACCGTGGTTGTGATCCGCCCGAAAATGCGACTGCTCGAAAACGATCGATGTCTTCACGACGCAGTCGCCGGTTGAACCGGTGGTCCGTGTGGTGCAGGGGCTCGTCGCGTGAGGGCCGTCTGCAGTCCGACGCCTAGGACGGCGACGCCCTGGATGATGATGACGATGTCTCGCGGCACCCCAGCGACGAGTTGTAGCCATCGGTCGGCAGTCCGAAGCGCACCGAACAGAACGGCGACAGGAATGATGGCGACAGGGTGGCTCTGGGCCAGCAGGGCCACGGCAATGCCGTCGAATCCATAGCCCGGAGAAAACTGCGCATACAGGGTGTGATGCAGGCCGACGACTTCGAGCCCGCCGGCCAGGCCTGCGAGACCCCCCGCAAGGCCCATCCCGAGGATCATCTTGCGCGTGTCCGCGATCCCAACGGCTCGGGAGGCTTTCGGATTGAGACCGACGGCCCTGAATTCAACGCCCCCTGCCGTGTTGAACAGCCACCACGCGGTGGCTACGCAGGCCGCCAGTGCTACGACGACGCCCCAGCTCACCGGGACGGGCTCGACAGACCAGAGCTCTGGCATCGTGGCCGCTGGCACGATCGGGTGGGTTCGGGTGGCATAGCCTCCTGCGTTGAGCGGGCCAGAAACCAGGTAATCGACAGTCTGAATGGCGATGTAGTTGAGCATAATCGTGTTGATGACTTCGTGAACGCCCCTGCGGGCCTTCAGCCAGCCAGGTATCACGCCCCACACCGTGCCTGCGGCCAATGCCGCGAGCAATACGGCGGGCAAGTGGATGAACGAGGGCAGGCCGAGGTCGGTCGCTCCGAGGGCGGCGGATACGAGGGCACCGGCGTAGAGTTGTCCTTCGCCCCCGATGTTGAACAGCCCCACCCGAAACGCGACCGCGACTGAAAGGCCGGTCAGGATCAGGGGGACGGACTTTGCGATGACACCTGCGATGTTGCCCGACGTTCCGAAGGCTCCGTAGAGGAGGACGGCTCCCGCGTGGAAGGGGTTTCCGCCCGACAACGCGACGAACGCGCACCCGACTGCAAAGGCGACGGCGAGGACTCCGACCGACGGGGCGATCTGACGGACCCGAGTGACGCCGAGCGGTGGGTCGACGGCGTGGGACCGGTCCTGGAGAGGCTCGGATGTCACAGGGAGTCTCTCCCCACAGTCATCATTCGGGCGACTTTGCCCGTATCGAACGCGTTTCTGCCGAGCTGTCCGGCAACCCGTCCGGCGTAAAGGACGACGATGCGGTGGCACAGGTCGAACAACTCGTCGAGGTCGGCTGAGGTAACGATGACGCTGCCCCCTCGCTGCGCGACCTCTACGAGCTTTCGACGGACTTCAGCTGCCGCGCCGATGTCAAGACCCCGGGTAGGTTGCGCTGCTACGACAAGCCTGGGCTGCGAAGACAGGGCTCTTGCAACGACAACCTTCTGCTGGTTTCCGCCCGAGAGAGCGGCCATCGGAGCGTCGAGACCGCTGCCCCGTACGTTATAACCCTGGATGAGTTCGGCTGAACGCCGACGAACACGGTTTCGATCGAGCAGGAAGCGATGGCCGTAGCGGGTGTGGTTACCCAGGACGACGTTGTCCACGACGGAGAACGGGGCCACCATTCCCTCGGCGTGACGATCTTCGGGAATGTAGGCAACGCCGTCGCGACGTCGCTGGCCTGCGGTGTGATCGGTGATGTCGGTGTCAGCGAGCACGATTCGGCCCTCGTGTGGGACCAACCCGGCAAGTGTGCGAATGAGGGTCTCCTGCCCGTTTCCGGCTACGCCAGCAACACCAACGAGCGTCCCCTCGTCGACTTCCAGAGAAACGCGATCGAGGTTGCGGATACCTGCCTGATTCGTCGAGAGCCCGGCTGCCCGCAACTGCAGACGGGATCCGGACGTGGACGCGAAAACGTTCCGCTCCACATTCGTCTCCCCGACGATGGCGTCGACAAGCTCGTTCTCATTCCAGGTGCCTCGCTGAGAACGATGGACGACACGACCCTGACGAAGGACGGTCGCCCGATCGGCGTAGTCCAGGATGTCCTGGATACGATGGGTGACGAGGAGGACGGTGGTTCCGCCGTCGAGGATCCGGCGAAGGAACGCGAACAGCCGTTCGGATTCGACCGGAGACAGGGTGGATGTGGGTTCGTCGAGGATCAGTACACGCGAATCGCGACCCAGAATCTTGAGGATTTCGACGATCTGACGATTGCCGACCGTGAGATCCTCGATCCGGTCGTCGATTCGAAGATCGGCTCCAATCTGATCGATCAGGCTCCCGGCGTGCCGACGTGCACGGGAACGATCGAGAAGGCCCCACCGACCGGGCTCGACGCCGAGCGCGATGTTCTCCCAGACGGTGAGCGTTTCTACGAGGGCAAAGTGCTGGGCAACGAGTCCCACACCCGCCCGAATCGCGGCCACCGGAGACCCGAGCGGTAGCGATCTTCCGTGAATGGCGATCGTACCTTCGTCGGGGGCCACGCTCCCCGCAATAGCTCTGATCGCGGTCGACTTTCCGGCTCCGTTTTCTCCGAGGAGACCGTGGAGCTCCCCGGCTCCGACGGTGAGATCGATCCCCTCGTTGGCCACCGTGGCACCGAAGCGTTTGGTCAGGTTCTGGACTTTAATGGCGGGTTCGCTGGACATCGTCTTTCAAGGTCGTTCGGGGTATCGTTGCTCTTCGTCTCTTGGCCGTCGTGATGGTTCAGACCCGTCGAAAGCTTGGACCTGCAGCCGTCGTGCTTCGGCGTGACTTCCCCACACCTCCTCGTGACGCTGAGCCCGATCGTAGTGGCTTCTTGCCTCGGACCGATTGCCGGCCAGATCCGCGAGCTTGCCCAGAAGGAGCTCGGACGGCCCGGCCAGCCAGTTATCATCCTTCCCGTCTACGGCCGCCACACGCTCGAGCCTCGCACGGGCTTCGTCGTGGCGACCCATTCCGTAGAGTCCCGTTCCTTCGATGAAGAGGAGCTTCAGACGTCGCCAGCCGATCAACGTCCAGCCTCGGGCCCGAGCTATGTCTCGAATGCTGCGCACAGAGTCGACGAGGGTGGAAGCCACACGGTCTCCTTCTTCCAGGTGCAGTGAGAGCAGAGCATCCACTTTTCGGATCCGGTAGTCGAGACTGTTGGGATACCGTTCGAGGAGGTCGTCGATTCGGGCCAGAGCCGCTCTTCGATCCCGCTCGTAGTAGAGATCGATATAAGCCAGGGCCGATCTCGCATCGGTGATGGCATAGTTTCCTTCTCGGACAGTGTGCTCGAGCGTTGCCAGGCCGCCGTCCCGGTCGCCAGCGGGAAGGTTGAACAGTCTCTGGACGACCCGCAAGATGCGCGGCTTCGTCGCCAGAATATAGTCCGACAGGGCGAGCCCGAAGCGCGCATCGACGAGACTCGGATCGAGCTCGATCGCCTCGGCCAGATATTCTCGACTCTGGAACCCGTCGACGATTCCGCTCAGCACCTCGCGACGAAGCATCTCCAGTCCGGTCCGTAGGCCGTAGGCGTTGCCGAGCCAAAGGAAGAGATCGGCCGACTCCCCGTGTTTTCGCATCCGGTGTTCGGTTCTGGCGATCGTGGTGTCCACGTATCGATGAATGTCGGAGTCGAACCTGGAGCCATTCTGGATGTTCATTCCCTGTCGCCAGAATACGACGGCTTTGTAGAAGGAGGGCTCCGGGCGATCGGGATGCGCGCGCATCAGAGAGTCCGCCAATGTGTGCGCGTGTTCGAACCGTTCATCGAGGCTCAGGTGGATGAGTCGATGGATCGGAGCTTCCCACGTTGGCTGGGCAGACGTGACGGACGGGAGGAACAGACAAAACAGGAGTGCGGGCATCAGAGATCGGGCGTGGCCTCGAAGCCGACCTGCTGCTCGACCCAACGTGCCACGGCCAGCAGGCGAGCCTCGTCGTACGGCTGTCCAACCAGCTGAATGCCGATCGGAAGACTCTCGCTCGAGAGACCGATCGGCAGGACCACGGTCGGGTAGCCGCAGTAACTCCAGGGGACGTTGAAGGCGGGGTCGCCCGTGGAGTGGAGACCTCGCGGAGCGGGGCTGGGCGTCGCGGGCGTGACAAGGACGTCGATCTTGCGGAAAGCGGCCCGCATCTCCTGGGTGAAAACGACCTTATGTCGTCGCGCCTCGATATAGGCGGCCGCGGGCAACAGGAGCCCTTCCTCAACGAGGGAACGCAAGCCGGGTCGGAAGGTATCGGGTTTCCGGCCGAAGCGGTCCGCGTGATAGGCCGCCGCTTCTGCATACATCACGAGTCGATGCATCTTGTGGACGTCCCTGAAGCTCCTGGGAAACGCGACGGTAGACAGCTCGGCCCCTGATTCGATGAGGGCGGTGGTCAGTTCGTTCGTGGCGGCCACCACGTCGGCATCTGCGGCGTCGAGGAAGAACGCCTGGGCCATTCCGAGGCGGGGCGCATCGCAGGATGATGGATCGTCTCGGGTAAATGCGTCTTCCCGACAGACAGAAAAGGGATCCCCCGGATCGTGGCCGGTCAGGACGCGGGCGAGCAACGCGGCGTCGTCGACCGAGCGTGTCAACGGCCCGAGGTGGTCGAGGCTGTAGCTGACCTGGTAGACGCCCCGCAGACTGATGCGACCGTAGGTGGGTTTGAAGCCGACTACTCCGCAGTAGGCGGCCGGTCGGGAAATCGACCCTCCAGTCTGGGATCCGATGGCGGAAGGGACCATTCGTGCCGCAACGGCAGCTGCTGTGCCGCTGCTCGATCCGCCAGGCGTGTGTTCTCGGTTCCAGGGGTTGCTCGTGTCGGCCGGGTCGAAACACGCAAACTCGGTCGTCGCCGTCTTGCCCAGGATAATCGCACCTGCATCACGCAGGCGGGTGACGGCGTGGGCGTCCTCTTCGGGAACGTGACCGCGCAGGAAACCGGATCCGGCCTCGGTGGGGAGCCCGGCCGTCTGGACGATGTCCTTGACGCCAATCGGCACGCCGTGGAGGGGCCGGGTGTCGGATGGAGCCTGGGTATCGCAGCGTTCGGCGGCCAGGAGCGCGCCTTCGAAATCGACGAGCGCCCACGCGTCGAGGTCCGGCTCGATCGAGGCGATGCGGTCGAGAGAAGCCTGGACGAGATCCACGCTTCGAAGCGAGCCCTCCCGTATTCTGGAGGCTGCGTTCGTGAGGGAAAGGCTGTGCAGCATCGCGTGAGTGTACGGACAGCGTGAGGCAGGCGCAAACCGTTCGCTGGAAAGGGTGGCTATGCGTAGC
>CEVA01238062.1_pt1 | contig 10066 bp, 9 predicted proteins | sample 361521 | NCBI WGS metagenome assembly CEVA01 (sample SAMEA2622823, study PRJEB7988) | marine metagenome | isolation source: saline water (ENVO:00002010), including | reverse complement strand
TATCCTTTCATGTTTTTTTCTGTTGTTTCAGCTTTAGATAATATGGATCCTAATTACGAACAATCTGCAAAAATTTTAGGTTCGAGCACTTTAAGAGTTATACTTACAGTTACTCTTCCTATTGTAACTCCAGCTATCTTGTCTGGTTTGATTCTGGTTATCTTAGAAAGCTTTGTCGTGTTTGGAGCTCCGGCAATAGTTGGGAATCCTGCTTATATACATACTCTTTCTACTCAGGTATACAATCTATTTTCTGACGATCCTCCACAATTTCATATGGCTGCAACCGCTGCAACACCGATAGTAATTGTCACTGCTATATTATTAATTTTTCAACGTTCATATTTAGGAAAAAGACAGTTTATTACTGTTACTGGAAAATCCCCGCAGCCAGAATTAATTGAAATAGGGAAATGGAAATATGTTTTATCTGCTTTTTCTTTAATTGTGGTTTTTGTAAGTATCGGAATGCCTACTCTAGCTCTATTTCAGGCATCTATCGTAAAAGTATGGGGCAATTTTCCTACTTTTGACAATCTTACGTTAGATAATTATATTGATTTATTCACATCTAACAGAGACATTGTAGTTAGAGCTTTCTTGAACAGTTTTATATTAGCCATTGGCGCTGCATTTGTATGTATTGCATTTACTTTCGTTATGGCTTGGATAATTGAGAGAACTACAGTTCCTGGAAGAGAGTTTCTTTCTTTGCTCTCTATGATCGGAATGTCTTTCCCGGGTGTTGCTCTAGGGGTAGCGTTAGTTATTGCTTTTGCGGGCAAGCCTTTTTTCCTATACGGAACATTATGGTTGTTCCTAGTTGGATATTTCGTGAAAGGTACACCAATTGCTTTTATGTTTGCCAGATCTTCTTTAAAGCAGATTCATGAAGAGTTAGAGCATTCTTCGCGTGTTTTAGGTGCTGGTTGGTTGAAGACAATGAAAGATATTACATTGCCGCTTATGAAGAAGGGTCTTTTTTCTGTAGGGACTATCATTTTCTGTATGAAATTTCGTGATATGGCAACTTCAATAATGCTCTATACTGGCGGTTTGGAAGTTATTTCAATTTTGATCTTCGAGTTTGTAGAAGAGGCTGAAATGGGAACATTAGGCGCTCTTACTTTTATAGTGATGTGTATCAATTTGACTCTTGTTGCTCTTTCCAAAAAATTAGTTGGAAAGGGTGCATTCGAAATGTGAGGTGACAATTGCCTGATCTATTTATTGACAACGTGACTAAGGAATTTGAAGAGACAGTAGCATTAAATAATTTCTCTCTAAAAATCAAAAATGGAGAGGCTGTAGTTCTTTTAGGTCCTAGTGGATGTGGAAAAACTACTTTACTTAAGACTATTGCAGGATTTTTAAAGCCTGATCAGGGGCAGATTCGTTTGGGAGACAAGATTGTTTCTGATAATCACGAAATTCTTCCTCCAGACAAACGAGAAATGTCTATGGTTTTCCAGTCTTATGCTATTTGGCCACATAAGACAGTTTTTCAGAATGTGGCATATGGATTGGAAGTTCGAAAAGTGCCAAAAAGTGAGTTGTCGGAGAGGGTGCATAACGCACTTTCAATGGTGCAACTTGATGGCTTGGAACATAGATATTCGACTGAACTGTCGGGTGGACAGCAGCAGCGTGTGGCACTAGCAAGAGCTTTTGTTGTTGATCCATCCCTTCTTCTTTTAGATGAACCTCTCTCTAATTTGGATGCAAATTTGAGAGTAGAGATGAGAGAAGAACTGTCAGATCTCCATAACAGGATAGGGATTACTTTTATATATGTAACTCACGATCAAGAAGAAGCTATGGTTTTAGGAGATAGAATAGTACTCATGGATCATGGATTAAAAGTACAGGAAGGAACCCCTGAAGATCTTTATGAAAGACCTATTAATACATTTGCTGCAAGTTTTATTGGTACTTCTAATATTTTCTCTGGAGATGTGATTGAAGAATCTACTGATAATTCTGTTGTTATGAAAACAGATCTTGGCCCTATTACTGTTCAACAACAATTAGTAAATATTAAAGGTAAAGAAGGTACTTTTTGTATTCGTCCTGAATGGGTGAAATTTCACAATAATATATCAACAGGAGCAGTGAACTCTTTTAATGTGAAAGTTTTGAAAAAACAATACTATGGAAAATATAGTCGTTATACGGTTGGCATAAATGATAAAGAAATCTCTGTTGAAACTACTTTTGATAGTGCGGTTTCAATCGGCGATGAAATTTCTATGGAATTTCCACCACAATATTGTGTTTGTTTGAGACAATAAATTTTGTTTTCTTTTAAACTAAGGGGGTATAAGAATGTTTAAAAAAATGTCTTTAGCAGCATTTGCATTACTTTTTTCAATCAGTTGTTTTGGATTGAATGAAGTTAATGCCGCATCTGAAAAATTGATTCAAGACGCAAAGAAAGAAGGTAAGGTTGTTTTATATCATAGCCTTAGCCGTAGAGTGTTAAAAAAATTGGTTAAAGGTTTTGAGAAGAAATATGGTATTAAAGTTAAGTGGACTAGAAAAGGAACTGGTGGAATTATAAGAATGGTAACCGCCGAAAAAATGGCTGGTGCTCTTAAATGTGACATAGTTTCTACTGGTGATCCTACAGTTTTTATAAGATGGCAGAAAGAAGGTTTGTTGAAGAAGTATGTTACTGGAAATACTTCCTCTTTTCATAAAGGATTGGCAAATCCAGAAGGTTGGATAACTCCATCTAGAACAACAATTGGTTCGATGGGATACAATACAAAGAATGTTAAAGATTCTGAAGCACCAAAAAGTTGGAAAGATGTCTTAGACCCAAAATGGAAAGGTCGTCTGGCTATCGTTGATCCTAGGAAAAGTGGTCCAGCAAGGTGGTGGATGGCTGGAATGGTGAAACGTTTTGGTTGGGAATATTTTCAAGAACTAGCAAAAAATAAACCTCTTTTATTGAAAGCTACTTCTACTGCAGCACTTGCTTTAATCAATGGTGAAGCAGACGTTCTAGTCATAGCAAATGAACACGATCTTGTAAGAAGAAAAGCAAAAGGACAATCTGTATCTCCTGTCTATCCAAAAGAGGGTATCTCGAAAAAGACTAGTCCTGTAGCAATTTGTGCAAATCCACCAAATCCTAATGCTGCAAAATTATGGATAGATTGGGAAAGTTCTGCAAAAGTGCAAGCGCTTATGACAAAAGATGGTGGATATCCTCCAACGAGAACAGATGTTAAGTCATACCACCCTAGAGATCCAAAGCTTACTGCTCCAGAAAATCTTCTTGGATTTAGTCAGAAGAATTTCATTAAAAATAAAAGAAAAATGCTTAAGAAATTTGGAAAGATTATGAAAGGTATGAAAGTTCGTATTTACAAGAAGAAGAAAAAGAAGAAAAAGAAGTAGTAATGTGAAGTTTTAATTTTATAAAATTAATTTGTTCGTGGTGTTAATCTGGGCAGTTTTGTACTGCCCAGATTAACTTTTCAATATTATTCCATCTGTATTCGAGATGGAATTTTTTCAAATCAAATTTTGTTCTGAAAATTGAATTGTTTTGTTCTTCTTGCAAAGGAGTATTTCGATGAACAAAGAAACCTTAGAAGAAAAAGTCCAAAGGGCTAAAGAAAAGATTCTCCCTGTTTGGGATGAGGCAACCCCAGACAAAAGTCTCGTAAATTTTGCTATTGAATGGGACTATGAATATGAAGAGTTGTATAGATCCTCAGGATGGGGTTTTTTTTCTGCAGATAAGCCTAGACATTTGGATCATAAGACCAGAGAAATGATTGTATGTGCACTCCTAGCATTTAGAGATAGACCTGGGGCATATCAGCATGCAAAAAATGCCTTGAGGCAGGGCGCTACAATTAATGAACTTATGGAAGTTTTTTCAGTCGCAGTTTTCCCGGGTGGTGGACCAACTAGGGTGGTAGGATTAGAAGGCTTAAGGAAGATAGTTGAAGAGGAAGATGGTCATGCTCCTATAGAAAGAGAGGCTAAAAGTGATTCAGAAATAGAAGAAGACTTTTCAAATGAATCAAGAGAAGAAAAAGTTGAAAGAATTACAAAGAAGATTCATTCAGACATGGGATATGAAGACGAAAATATATCGTTTGGTGTTGAATTGGATCCAGATTTTTTTGAGGTTTATTCGAAGGTCTACTGGGGATTTTTTGAACAAGAAAGATGTCATTTGGATCCAATTGTGAGGGAGATGGTTCTTCTTGTAGTGATGACTTTCAGAGGTCTCAGGGAAGAAGCATACCAGCATGCCAAGAAAGCTTTGAGACTTGGTGCTACTATTCATCAACTTTTGGAATGTCATGAAGTGTGTATTCCCCCTGCTGGTCTAGGTCAATTGCATGAAGGTTTGAGAACATTGAGGATTATTTCCGAGGAAATGAAAAACGAAGACTAAGTTTAATGATTTTAGAATCTTAAGAAAGGAAGATGGAATGAATAGTGAAAGTTATGAAGAAAAGGCATTGAGAGTGGCAGAGATTTTCAGAAAAGAAAGAGATGGAACAACCGGTTTCGATAACTTGCTTTCCTTCGGTGCTTCTTTAGATCCAGATTATTTTGAAGCGTACAGATATAATGGATGGGGATTTTTCACACCTCAAAATAAAAGACATTTAGATCATATGACAAGAGAAATGATTGTATGTGGAGTACTTTCTTTTCGGGATAGACCAGGAGTTTATGTACATGCAAAAAATGCATTGAAAGAGGGGGCTACACTTAATCAACTATTGGAAGTTTTTGAAGTTGCTCTTTTCCCGGGGGGCGGGCCTTCTAGGATGGTAGGACTGGAGACTTTGAAGAGGATAGTAGATGAAGACCCGAATTTGGTTCGTGAAAAACGCCCTTGGAGATTTGATGCAGAAGAAGTAGCTAGAAATGTTCCAGAAAATGAGACAAAAGAAGAAAAGATTAAAAGAGTTACTGAAACGATAGAGGAGGCAAACGGGTATGTGGATGAAGCAATTGCATTTGGCGTAGAACTCGATCCAGACTATTTTGAGATTTATTCTAGGATGCATTGGAGTTTCTTCGAAGAAAAAGAAGGGTTTTTAACTCCAATACAAAGAGAACTGATAGTTATGGCAGTGTTTGCTTTCAGAGGTTTTAGAGAAGAGTTGTATTTTCATTCGAAGAAAGCGCTTCGTTTAGGAGCTTCTATGGAGCAATTGCTTGAATGTTTCCAAGTTTGTGTTCCTCCTGGTGGGATTGCTTTATTGCACGAAGGGCTGAGAACACTTAAGAAGATTCACGATGAGGGTTAATGAAAAAATATTATGGAATATGGACAGCTAGCTGTAATTTTTGGATTAATAACTGCTCTCCTCACAGCATCTTTTCAGATTGTTGTCAGAAAGGGTAAGGACTTTGGTAATGCTCTAACAGGAGTATTGATTGGCCTTATAGTGAATTTCCCAATTATGGTTGGTATTTCTTATGTCACATGGGAGCCTGAATGGTTTAATGCAAAAGCTATAATGATTTTTGCGGCTACTGGCATTTTTGGTCCGGGGTTGGGTAGATTCTTTCTGTTTATGTCTATACATAAGATCGGTGTAGCTATTACATCTCCTCTGCTTTCTTGTACTCCTCTTTTTAGTGCTGCTCTAGCGTTTGGATTATTAGGTGAAAGACCGGATTTTTACATTTGGGTAGCTACATTCTGTGTTTTTTTTGGTTGTCTTGTCATTACATTTAAAAGAGAGGAATTCCCTGGCTGGAAACCTCGCTACTTGTGGCTTCCGATTTTAGCTGTTCTTTCTTTTTCTATAGGAAATGTTTTGCGTAAACATAGTTTAAACGTTTTACCTGCCCCGATTTTTGGAGGGACAATTACTTACATTACAGCAATGTCGAGCCTTATTTTGTTGTCTTTTTTTCTGCCTTCAGATATGAAGCCAAATCTTAAGGCAAAAAAAGGTTGGGTTTTTTGGGGTTTTTGCGGTTTTATAAATATGCTTGCTTTTATATGTAGATGGATAGCTACTAAATATGGAGATCTAACCGTAGTTATTCCTTTATTTGCTTCATCTTCCATCTTTGCACTTTTTCTTAGTAGTTTTCTGCTTCGTGATATAGAGAAAGTTACCAAATGGAGCTATCTTGGAACTATCTTGATAATTTTAGGAGTTGTTTTGATAGGGATTAGTTCTTTTTAGTCTTCTTTTGAAATGAGATAAATAGTTCCTCGAGTTTTTCAATTGTTTGTTTTCAGAGTCAGTGTAGCAATTTTACATGAATGTCTGTGAAAGCCAGAATGTATTTGCGGTCAAAGAATGTGAGAGAAAATGGAAAATGTACAGTTGGCATTTATTTTTGCTTTGGTTACAGCAGTATTCACTGCATCTTTCCAAATTTTAGTTAGGAAGGGTAGGGAGTACGGTAATGCATTAACCGGTGCTTTAATAGGAATCTTTGTCAATCTGCCAATTTTAATTTTGGTTTCATTTATTACTTGGGAACCAGAATGGTTAAATTTAAAAGCAATAGGATATTTTATAACAACTGGAATTTTTGGAACTGGCTTAGGAAGATTTTTTTTATTTATGTCTTTGCATAAAATTGGTGTAGCCATTACTTCACCATTACTTTCTAGCATTCCCCTCTTTAGTGCGGTGTTTGCATTTGAGCTTTTAGGGGAAAGGCCAAATATTTATATATGGATTGCTACTATATCTGTTTTTATAGGTTGCCTTGTAATTACTCTTAAAAGAGAACAATTTCCTGATTGGAAACCACGCTATTTATGGCTTCCTTTTTTTACAATTTTGTCTTTGTCAATAGCTAATATTTTTCGAAAGATGAGTTTAAATGTTTTGCCAGAACCTATCTTTGGAGGAACGGTAACATACGCATCAGCAATGTTGACTCTTCTAGTCTTATCTTTTTTCTTGCCAAAAAATATCAGGCCTGTATTTAGTTCAAAGAAGGCTTGGATTGCATATGGGCTTTGTGGACTTGTAAATCTTATGGCATTTGTTTGTAGATGGATGGCTACAAATTATGGTGATGTAACGATAGTAGTTCCCTTGTTTGCCTCTTCATCGTTCTTTGCACTTTTCCTAAGTAGTGTTTTCCTTCGTAAAATAGAGCAGGTTACTATTTGGTCATATATAGGAACCATTTTGATAGTTTTAGGTATAGTTTTAATTGGAGTTAGTTCGTTCTAATTTTCCTCTATTATAATGAGATAAATAAATGGATGAGAATAAAGATCAAATACTTCCTTATGTTGATTCGGATCCAAACGTAAAAGAAATGATTGATAGAGCAGTTAATATCCGGAAGTCTATGGGAATATATGGGAAAGGAGGACAGTCTGAACGTGGCGCATGGAATTTTCTCCAACACATGCTCAGGTAATTTTTGAATACTGTTTTGGTATGGTTTGGAATCAGTCCCTTCTTGACTTAAGAACAAAAGAGTTGATTGTGATTGCAGCTTCTACAGCCAATCAGTGTGAAAATGAGCTGGAGTGGCACGTTCGTAGTGCATTAAACGCAGGTTTGAACAGAGATGAAATTTTAGAAGCAATTACGCAATGCAGTCCCTATATTGGACTTTCTAAAACTAACCAGGGTCTTCGTGCAGCTAAGAAAGCATTTGATTCGATAGATGAAAATGCAGATTAAGTATTAAGTGCGAATTCTGCTTTTTCTTTTTCAGTAGGTTGTAGATTGTTTTTCTCAGGATAAAGCCAAACTAAGAATAGGGAGCATGCGCCAAAAAAGAAACTGAACATGAATGCTGCGTGATAAGTTCCTGTCAAATCATGTATTGCTCCTCCTAGGAAACTACCTGCAGCCATCCCTATACTTGCGCCAGTTGCAAAAGTTCCAAATAATATTCCGACTCTTTTCTTGCCGTAGTAGTCACGAGTAACAATAGGATACATTGTTCCGTGTCCGCCTAATCCTAATCCTACAAAAGAAGCAATAAGAAGCATGGTTGTGAAATTTGGATTGAAAAGTAATAGAGGAACCGGCAATGTCTGGCAAGTAAGTGAAATGAAAAGAGCCCATTTTGCACCTATACGATCAGACATAATCCCAGCTACAATTCTACCTATAAGTGCACCTAGACCTATCATCCCTAAAAGGGTTGCTGCTTCAAGTCGAGGTACTCCGGATTCAATAGCAAAAGGAACCAGATGAACAATAATTACGGAGTGACAAATACAATCGCAACTGTGACTTCCTAGGATAGACCAAAAAGACCTATGTTTCATAATGACTTTCATGCCCTGTGTTGATTCACTCAAGATATTTTCTTCAGGAGGCAATTCCTCTGCCTCTGTTGTTCTCTGATTTTTTCTGCTGAGTAAGATGATAGCTAATGTTGGTATTGAAAGAACAAAGAAGACAGAAGCGAGAACTATGTATGATGGTCTCCAGCCGTAGTGAATGATTAAGTATCCTACTACTGGTGTAATGATAAGAATGCCTAGACCACCACCTGAGCCAGCTATGCCTGTTGCTAATCCACGTTTGTAATCAAAAGTCTTTTGGATATAAGCGAAGATTGGCGTATTTAGAGCGCTTCTGCTCAATCCTGCTAAAACACCAATATATATGTAGAATTCCCATATCGTATTTAAAGTGGATGCAAGAAAGAGGGATAGCCCACTGAGAAGCATTCCTATTAGGATAATTTTTTGTGCTCCATATCTATCCGATAATTCTCCAGTAAGAATTGCTGCAAATGAACCAATGATCATGTAGATAGAATATGCAGAAGAAATACTAGTTCTTGACCATTGAAATTCACCTTCTAGAGGTTTAATGAATATTCCAAAATTGAAATTGAGGAATGATGTAGCAGATAACAAAAGAAAGCAATATACGATAATAGCGTATTCATTAGCCGTGAAAATATATTTTCTCTTATTCATTCAGAACTTTCTTGATAAAAAATTTAAAAGAAACTTCACTAGAACTAAGCGTATGCGTTATCCTATTGTTAATTTTAGAATAAAAACAAGTCAAAAATATTTTTAGTTTGAGTATTTTCAAACCTTCTAACGGAGGATCTATTATGTCAGATCGAGAAATTAGGGTCGATGGGTTTTGTGACCCGAGATTTTCTTCTGTTAAAGATGAGTTTTACGAAAACTTTGTTTCTAGAAATGAAATAGGATCCGCTGTCTGTATATATGAAGGTGGAAGTAAAGTAGTAGATTTGTGGGGTGGGTATCGTGATGTGGATGGAACACAACCTTGGACAGAAGATACTATTACGTTAATGTCTTCTATCGCAAAAAGTATGTCTGCATTGTGTGTTCATGTTTTGGTGGACAGAGAAATGGTTTCTCTGGATTCTCCTGTTGCTGATTATTGGTCTGAATTTAGACAGGCAGGAAAAGAAAATATTACTATAAGGCAAACGATAAGCCATCAATGTGGGGTGATTTTTTGTGATAATGCCAAAGAAGGTGATTTTTTTAGATATCCTGCACAAATAAATGCAATTGAATTGCAAGAACCTGCTTGGGAACCTGGAACAAGAGCAGGTTATAACTCGATAAATTTTGGGTTTATACATTGCGAGATAGTAAGACGCGTAACTGGAAGAACTGTCGATCAATTTATTAGAGAAGAAATTACAGAGCCTTTAGGTGCAGAATACAATATTAGATTGAATGGTCGTGAACTCGCTTTAGTGGCTCCCATGCACCGAAATCCAGAAAATAAATTTTGGGAAATGGCGGAAAAAGAAGGTTCGAATTTGAATAGATCTTGGAAAAGTAGACCTAAAAATATTGATCTTACAAATGCCCATGAGAATAGAGTCGGCTTGAATCCTTCATCTGGTGGTCATGGAAATGCAAGGGGTATAGCAAGAGTATATGCGATGCTTGCAAATAATGGAGAATTAGACGGGGTTAGAATTCTTAAGCCTGAAACAGTTGAAGCTTTATCTCCTGTGCAATGGGAAGGAATTTGCGCAATGACTGATCGTCCTCGGCGTTTCGGTTTGGGTTTTTTACATAACTCACCACCTATGCTGCCGATGGGCGGGAATATGAAGGCGTTTGGTCATGCAG
>CEVA01514412.1_pt1 | contig 10073 bp, 8 predicted proteins | sample 361521 | NCBI WGS metagenome assembly CEVA01 (sample SAMEA2622823, study PRJEB7988) | marine metagenome | isolation source: saline water (ENVO:00002010), including | reverse complement strand
GGAGTAGCTAAATCTGGGGAAGACGGCCTATATTGATCGCTTACCTACAATCGATGAATTTCTCGAGCTTTTTTCCCAACGACCCATTCAAGATAAGCGAGGTGAAATGAAAGCACCACACATGTTCGCAACTTGGTTTATACTAAATGGGGAAATCTATGGAGTATGGATACTTACCCTACGACACCTCCATTACTTGAGAGCGATATTGTTCAAAAGTTCAAAGCTTTTGTCGACGATACTCTAATTTACACCTGGTTATGCTATGCTATGCTAAATTAAAATAATCTGAGTTAAGAGGAAATCAAATTTCTTTATCGACTCAGGTAGAAAAAGAACAAGACTATTTTTTTAAACATCCTTAAACCAACAAAGTTTACTCCAGAGGTGGCGGAGCTTTCTCTACGCAACTGCATTAATAATTGCAGAAAACGCTAATTAAGTCTGTTTCAATTTGACGTAAGTGGACATATGCCTATTAGAAAGGACAGAAGTATGAATCTCCTACATTTCGGACTGCAACGAAGTGGTACAAACTTCCTTGAAAACACTTTAAATAAAAACTACAAAGTTAGATTTCTTAACAGCAACGAAGATAGAAGCTCGCCGCTTCAAAAACACTGTAGGTTCTACAAGAACAAGAAAGTGATTCCCGAACCTCAGTACGAGAATAAAATTGTAGTAGAAACCTTCGAGCAGTTTGAATCACTCTTTGAAATTAAGCCAAGCTATTACCTCATAATTTCTAAGGACCCCTACAGTTGGTATGTGAGCTACAGAAGCTGGGCTAAAAAATGCACTTGGCCTAACGTAAATCATCATTATATTGAAGAATATAACCTTTTCTACAGAACATTTATCGATTTCTCACATGCATCCGAGAAGTTAATCTTTGTCAGATATATAGATTTATTGACTGACCCAGGAAATGTATTAGCTATGCTCGCAAAAAAGATGAAACTAGAAAAGAGACTATTTTCTAAAATTATATTACAAAATCCAAGAACCGTATCGCAATCTACCACTTTTACCGTAAAGAAACGCACTTATTATTTAGCCCAAGAATATTTAACCGAATATAATGCAGAAGAACTGCATAAGCTAAATGCACTACTTGATACTGAAGTTTGTTCTTTTCTTGGTTATGATAAAGTGGTCCACTCGATTAGTTGAAACCTTTATAGTGAACTTTAGCTTATTCGTTCATCTGCGAATAAATAGTCGTGGTGAGAAAGCTTTTCCATTTGACAATAGCCTTGCTGTAAAAGGTAGCTATCTATTTCCTCTATGTTTCGACACTCAATCAACATAAAGCGAGGTCTAAACACATTCATATCTAGGCCTTTGAGCACATTTATCTCAAAGCCTTCCACATCAAGGGAGAGTAAATCAATCGCTAAGCTTTTCTGATGGTTATCATCGCAATATTGCTTTAGTAACGCGGTCAACGTGCTTGCTGGAACTTTAACTTCCCATGTTCCTGGTAAATTTTGTATTTTAATAGCTTTTTGGATGTGCTCACTTTGATTCTCATTCAATGCCCCTTCAACAGTACTCATCAGGTCTGCAAAATGCATATTTACGCTTTTGACGGAATCGTCACCTACCAAAGCATAGTGGTAGACTTTGCTTTCAGGTCGGTTTTTGACACACTTCTCAAACAGTTCAGGAATTGCTTCAACTAAAATTCCTTTCCACTGTAGAGATTTTGCAAAATAATACGAGTTGCTCTGTTTTAAGCCATCATTCGCTCCAGCCTCAATAAAAAAACCGTTGGAATGATTTAGGTACTTTTCTAGCTTCTTGTCCAAATCATTCAATGCCACGTATTTACGAGACAAACTATTAAAAGCTTTCGGCCTGGAAAATAGCTTACCCTGGGTAGTATAAGCCCCTTTCAGAAAGGAAATGCTTGTAATCCAGCGGTGATCAGCCCTATTTCTATCGTAGGATTTCATTGTGAGTCTTAAATTAGCTTTCTCGACTTGAGGTTGTTCAAAGTGAACTAAGTCTCTGGAAGGGTTACTCATCAAACGAGGTAACTCTTGATAAAGATAGTCAGTTCGCTCACTATTTTCAAAAACAAGAATTAAATCATCGTTTAATCCGTAGTTTACAACCTGATTTAAGCAATCTAAACGATCATCGCCGCCGATAATAACAATATCATATCTTTTATTAGTATAGACTTTTTGATATGGTTTTTCCTCAACAGTAAGATCAAGTCTATCGCTTAAATTTAGTATTTTTGCAGTAGAATTAATTTTGTCGACGCGACTCCTGTCATGGTCAATACTGCGAACATTGCACTCACGAGACAAGAAGTATAAGGTTGAATTTCCGCAACCAAATTCAAAGATATTAACACTTCCGTTCAAGCTCAGACGTTCAGTGATGATATTATCAATAAAATCTATGGCACCATCAGTAAATGAAGGTAAAATTTTAAGCATTAGAATCTACCAGTTTTATATTAATTAGAAAAATAGCTAAGCGTTCCTAGCTTCATAAATCTCGCCAACTTATAACCTTCAACTCTTGGTTGTAGTGATTAATATTTTCCGCGACTTCTCTTTCGTGCTTTCCTTCTATACAGTTTATCAAGAAGCAACTTTCAATATTTTCTATTAAAGAAAGAGGAATTATTGGTATATTCATTATACAAGATTGGCCAATATCGTCTGAAACTACGAAACATTCTATGTGGGCACCTATATTCAATAGTAATTTCGCAATAGAAAGTGAAAGCTGCCTCGTACCAAAAATTGCTATTCGCTTATTAGTATATCTTGAAATTACCGCGTCATGCACAAGAGACTTCTCAAGCAAAAATTTCAAGTCAGTAACATTTCTATCAAGATGATGTTCTATAGAGGTTGTTTCTTCGCCTAGCAGTATTCTTATTACTTGTAATTCCTTACGCAATATCAAGCGATTAGAATCGACTGAACTCACCCCCCCTTGTCGAAAGTTAGCGGCTATCAAGTCGAGATTTTTTCCTTTACATTTATTAAAGACCGTTCGCATAAAAAGGGTGTCGGCGCAAAGTTTAAGGCATTCGTTAAAGGGGCCGATTTTCTCGAATAGGCTTTTGCGACAAAAGAAACCTTGGTGACATACATTTCCGCCTTTCTGCGCATCTAATTGTGCAATCCACTTCTCACCTGTTTCCTCGTTAAAACAGTGGACTCGAGCAGCTACGAACTCTATGTCATTGTCTTCAAATGAAGATAGGATAGATGAAACTGTCGAGTTATCATAAAGGGTATCATCAGCGCCAAGAAAATAAATTATATCCCCACTAGCGAGCTCTACGCCGCGGTTGTAAGCGTGATAAACTCCTCTATCAGGTTTGGAAAGCATTTTTTCCACATGAGGGAAAGAGGAAGCAATACTAACCGTACTATCAGTAGAACCTCCATCTACAATAATATGTTCAACATTTTCAATAGCACTTTGAGCCGCAACGCTCTCTAGGCAGTTTTTTAATAAAGACTCACAATTGTATGTAGCAGTAACTATTGATAATTTCAATTTACCCATATCTATCTCTAGCCAACGACTTGAAACTGGTAAAAAAAGGTTAAAGAATTTTATCTTTCAACAGGTTATCTTTTTGATTTCCCATTAGTAGTAAAATGACTAATTTATAGATACAGAGGTATACCATAAAAACTCTGACTAAACATCTTAGCTCTTCTTTATTTAAATGTTACTTGATAGCATAAATAAAAAATCACCCTTGAAAATACCACAATCTATCACCCACACCGTTAATCAATTCATTAGACTCAAGCATTCTTTCTGCAACCGCTATATATCCATAACATTCGTAAACGACCATACCCATCGAATCAAATAAAGAAGAATATTTGGCAAAAGAATCAATTTCCATCAATGAACTATATCGAGGGAAAATCATTCGAATTTTATCACTACAAGATAATCCAATTAATCCAGAAATAAGAGCTCGATTCATTTTATCATCATCACAGATGCTATCCGGGCGAAAAATTAACAAAAACTTATATAATAGACTATCTTTTAAAGCTTGATAAATAAGGTTGTAATCACTATCAATAAAATATACGGACCTTCGTATACTACTATCTAAGTATGATTTCAGATCGACGGCGCTGAAGTTATCCATTCGAAATTGCTCTCGGTCATTTATATCAGCCAAACTAAAGCGAAGAGTACTTTGTAAAACGGTAAGTTCCTCTATTAGACTATAGCTATTGATGGAGCGATTATTCTTAGAAAAAAAATCATTAAGGGCAATATATCGCCTTTCTTTTGTAAAGCTTGTCAACCTATCAAACTCGAACGGGTATTTATCGATATTTTCTGAACATCGATCTAAAAAAGACTGCCATATAACTGCCACATCGTAAAACAAATTTGTTGCTGAGTCTCTTTCTCTAACACCTAAGCATTTACTAAAAATACCATTTATATAATTTACAGAACCATTGAAGTAATAAAATAAAATACTATTTTCCCTCAAAAAGGAATCTACTAAAAAAGCCCGCTGATTTTCTATTACATTCTGTATATCTTTCTTCGAATTAATACTCGCTTGGCTTAGGGATTTCAGCTCTTCGAGCTCTTCCAATAATAACTGGTGGTTAAATTGCTTCTCGAACTTATTTATGAATGAACGTTTCGGCATAGGCTTATGAGCATCTAATTTTAGCCACTCCAGCGCTGCTTCCTTATCCGCTACAGAATTTTGTACGATTACAAAATCTGGCTTCAAAGGTAAGCAACCACTGATAGCCGCACCATCATTTAAGTTGTAGACATCGGCTTGCGGAAAAGCGCGCACTGCGCTCTCTAGCAACGTTCTGGCCATATTAAATTCGAACTTAGTAGAAACTGATGCCCTAAAGTTTCCTTTAACTATTAAGCCCGCATTCGTTTTTTGAGCGTAGTCATAGCGTTCGCTTCCGTTGTCCAGGTAGTAACCAGATAACTTAGAGTGGTGGTGCTTGGGATCTACAAAGCCTAAATCTACCCCCAATAGATAGACTTGTGTAAACCCCATCTCTAGCGAAAAATTCACTGCAAAATTAGAAACAGTGGGATAAGAAAATTTAAGTTCAGGTAGTGTGAGATCGGGTAATAATTTCTCCACAACTACTGTCGAGGCCTCTCCTTCTTTAAAACAAAGATAAGCGTTTTTGAATAGGTTTATAGTATCCGGATGCGCACCGTTACAGCTTATAAAATCAATATTTTTCAGAAACTGCCTATCACCTATTCTTATCGCCCAGTCATACGTAGCCCGATTACATTCAATTTCCGCGTGAAAGTCTGGTGTTATCTGGTTTTTATAGAGAACCTGAAGTGCAGTACCACACGAAATAACTATCGCTCGGGATCTTTCTTCTTTTATCAATGGGATTAAGTTGTCTAAAGAGGGGCCGTTCCCAACAATAAATACGGGAACATTTGCTGACGTACTATCGATAGACGTATCGGAGTTCGCGGTATAGAAACTAACCCCATTCTCTATCGCCCATTTTGTATGTGCTACACCGTATCGCGAATAATCAAAATATTCCCCGAGAGCGATAATACCTCTCAACTCTTCATGTAGGTTGTTTATAGCAGGTTTTAATTTATCGTTATCATAGCCTTGAGAAAAATACATTGACTCAATAATATGAGTGCCAATAACGTGCAACTGGGTTGACAAATCTCTTGCTAAATTAGAGCCATCATCGCCTATATTCAAATATACCCGTTTGTTGCTTCCATCTGCTTTGGTCAGAATAGTACCCCAATCAATAGCAAATAAAGATGCATAGAAAAAATCTCGATTAGGTTCGCAAATGAAAAGAGCGTCTATGTCGAAATTTGAATACAGCTCATGGAGCTTGTAGCCTGCCCCTATACCAAACAAAAGTAACGCGCGCACCTCTTCAGGTAAGCGCTCTTCTTCTGCAGAAAGCCCTTCAAATAATTTTTCAATCTTTTTAACCATCCGTTGGTGAGAATGAGAATGTGTTTTGCCTTGTTTAGACGTTAATGCCAGTCGCTCTTTTGTAGGCGTTTTGACGAAAGCATTATAAGCTTCATGCTCCATGTCCATCGGCGAGTCACCGTAAAGAGCAGAATTTGTCTCTATATGGAAAACATTCACTTCCCCTGAAGCATTGGCTAAGGGCTTCCATTTGTTAGCTTTATAATGACGAAATTCGTTCGCAATATCCGGAAAGAATTGAGAGAAAGCATCAATATTCTTTTGATACATCTTTTCATTCAGGTTCTCTTCTGACCATTTTGTAGCACTTACCACCGGTGGCCATGGCACTAAACTATCAACATGCGTTCTTTTAGAAAGCGGACGCCGTAACATGGAACCTAATTCATTAAGTGTGGCTGTAGATAAATACGCCATCGCATTGTCAAAAGGATTTGAATGATAATGCTGATACGCATAGATATGTTTAAAAGGGGAAAACTCGTACAGTTCACCGAAATCCGATAATATTCTGTTCGGCTCTAGCTGTGTTTGCAGATAAATTCCCGTTTTCTTCATTGCAGCTAATTCGAAAACTTGCGCCCATATTCCTGATGATAAAGAACAGTCGAGATACCCTAAATTAGGTTCATGAACAACCAAATGGGCTATCGTGTACTCTTGCAGTAACGACAATAAATGGGTGCCCAGGCCTACGCCAAAAACAACCATAACCTCAATATTTTTTGGAAGATGATCTGCGATGGACGACGCAGAAAACGAAACGACCCTAGGTTTAGATACAAACTGTTGTAGATGAAGTTCTATACTTTTATTTATATCGTAACCATAAAGCACTTTGCCTGTGGTCACATCCACAATATCTAATTCGCCATCTTTATTCACAAACACACTTTCAGGGCAATTGTTTGCGTTTTTTAACGTGTGATAGATGGTCGGCATAGTTTGCTTGAATGCGTTTAAGCTAGCCTGCCTATTTTCTTCGATTGTATTAGCCCATGAACGCTCTAGCTGTTCTTGGCGCTCCACATCTTCATCAACAAAATATCTTATATCTTTGAGCATTATGATTTATAACTCTTCGCCGCTCTTTGTGCTCGATAAAAACCAACAATTTCCTTTTTCACTTGGGATTGAAAGCCTCGCACAACTTCTTCTAGGTATTTACTTACGTTTAACTCGTTTTCAGCAAAGGAGGATAACGTTGAGGCGGGTAATCGTTTCAATTCACGAACAACGAGTCTATGCCTTAACGCCATAAGTCGAACGAGTGTATCTTCTGATTCGTTGCGTTCTTCAACGGCTAAATAAGTGGCTAAATCAGCGTTTAGCTTGCGTAAAAAAAGCGGTGTAAAGGCATGATTGAGGGTGTCTAACATCTACAAAGCTTGCTTCTTCTCACGCTGCATTCTGTAGGCTTCTTCTTTTGCTTCTGCTGGAATTTCTAGCCATGCATCGCGAATAGGTGTGAGTAAAGAAGACACCTCATCTAACGCATCCTGGTTGTTTTGCACATGTGCTTCAGTGAGTAGGTTTATCATGTAGTTGTAAAGTGCGAATAAGTTTTCGCTTATTTCTCCACCAACGTCAAGATCGAGTGTGTCTCTTAAATGAATAAGAATTGAACTTGCTCTTGTTATATATTCAGACTTCTGTACATAATCATTTCGGGCCATCGCGCCCTTAGCATAGGCAATTCTATCTAATGCACCCTGATATAGCATGAGCGTTAGTTTGTGCGGGTCTGCATTGGCAACATCTTGCTTTAAGCTGCCCTTTTTATAAGCGTTAATACCTTTAAGTGACACTGTTATCTCCAAGGATCTGTTGTTAAAGAACTGCTAACAATGCAGAGCTTGTTTGGTTCAATTGCGCTACCGTCTGATCTAAGTTTAAATAGCGATCCCGTAGTGTTTGTTCGAAACTAACCATTCTTAACTCAAGCGTTTCACGATCATCATACACCTCTTCCCGGTCTTCTTTCGCTGTTTTTTCACGTAAGCTTATTAAACCATCAGAAGATGTATATTGTTCTAAATAACTAGACAACCGCGCTGCTATGCCTTCATTTTCATCCGTAAATAAGGTTGCAATATCATCGAAACTATCTTCCAAGGCGGATTCTAAGCGATCTTCCCCTGACCCCAGACCAAAATCAGTACTACTTATTTCCAATTCGCCATCTTCATTTAATTCCACGCCTAAACTGAAGAGACCACCTAATGCAGAGGCAGAGACATTATCACCAATGACTGTTGCCAACCCTGATTTGATACTTCTTATTAATGAGTCACCAGCAAGGGCTCCATCTTCTTCTAACTCAGACTCACCATACTTAGTTTGCGCGTCTAACTCTTTGATTAAGTTATTATAATTGTCTACAAAGTTTTCAATTTTTTCCTGTAACCCTTCTTTGTCATAACCGATGGTCAGTGTTGAAGGAATAAGATTGTCGCTCGCATCTTTCGGTGAGACTTCTTTTGCCGTAAAACTTACGTTTTGAATAGTATTATCGAATTTATTACTGTCACTTTGAACTTCAATACCATCAATGAAGGCAATGGCATTTTTAGCAGCTTCGATGTTACCAGCACTAATGTTGGTTGCTCCGCCTGTAGTAGAAAGACGGTCAAGCTCTGTGTTGCCAGAATCATTGGATATTACAAGGTCGTTTCCTTCACCTGTAGTCTCCGATTGAATGACAAGTTTTGGCCCTGCGCCTGTGCCCGTTTCGATAATATTTGCCGTTACGCCAAAATTATCTTCACTGTCATTAATCATTTCCCTTAAATCGGCAAGGGTTGTTGTACTATCAATATTAACTGTAAAAGAATCATCCGCGCCTACGCTAAACGTCAGTGAGCCGGTACCAGTAGAAAGTAACGCATCAGAACTTGATGTAAATGCGCCATCGTCAGTTGTTATCCTGCTTCCGGAGGCTAATTGTGAAACCGAAATAGCATATGAGCCACGCAAAGCAGAATTGGCGGCCTCAGCGGATAATACGTCGTCGTCTTCGGTGGGGTTATCTATTGTAGGTTCTCTTCCATTAATTTCCCTATCACTTTTGAGCTCATCAACGATATCTTGGAAATCAGACAATTTAGACTTTACTTTACCAAGGCCAGATATTTCTGCCTCTACTCGTTCTTCTTTTTCGTTAAGCCGCTCTTCTTTAGGCTGTCTTTCAGCGCTGATCAATTGCTGAACCAAACCATCTAAATCAAGCCCTGAACCGACGCCTAAAGATTGAATTGTCATGATGTACCTCGTTAAATCTCGCTGTTAATGAAAACGCCTACACTGTTGCCCACATCTTCTTGAAGTTCTTGGATCCGGCTGGCAAGTTTTAGTACTTCTTCGGAAGGAATTTGCCGGATAACCTCCCCTGAACTCGACTCTTTTACTGACACAATCGTGCGCTTTGTTTCATCATCAATAGTGAAAGATAAATCGCGATTTTGTGAGCTCAAAAATGACTCAACTTTGTTTACTGCTTCTTCTAACTCAAAAGAACCGCCATTAATAGTGCTATCGGCACTTTCTTCTAACTCTTTAACTAAATTAACATTATTTTTCTGCGATGAGGTTTCGCCTGTAGTGTCAGAATGTCTCGCTATGCCGGTTACGTCCTTATTAGCCTCTATAGAGGTATTGTTGTTTTGTTGCTCAGGTAAAGTTGTACTTTGGGCAAACGCTGAATGTTGAATTTCCACATTATTACTCCCATCAGCTAAAAAGCGGAGCGACTTGGATAAGTGCACTCCGCATTTGTCATAACAGAATTATAGCAGATACCATATTATAGCGAACCGAATAGCCGCTAGAATTAAAACAAATATCTAGCCAAGAAGTGACAACGCAGCTTGAGGACGCTGGTTTGCCTGACTTAGCACAGAGATAGATGCCTGCTGCATAATTTGATTTCGTGTTAGATTTGCCGTTTCAGAAGCAAAATCTGTATCCATTATCTGCGAGCGCGCCGCCGACACATTTTCAGAAATGTTGCTTAAGTTTCTGATCGTAGACTGGAAGCGACTTTGCAACGCACCTAAATCAGAACGCGCTGTTCCAATTTTTGATA
>CEVA01099071.1_pt1 | contig 10073 bp, 8 predicted proteins | sample 361521 | NCBI WGS metagenome assembly CEVA01 (sample SAMEA2622823, study PRJEB7988) | marine metagenome | isolation source: saline water (ENVO:00002010), including | reverse complement strand
TACTGAAGATTCCAAGTTGCAAATAGCGAAACGAGTTCTCGAAGTGGAGAGCCATGCGATCCTTGGATTGATCGAGAAGCTATCTTCCGATTTCCAGCATGCGATTGAAGCGATTCTTGATTCGAAAGGAAAAGTAATCATTTCCGGCATGGGGAAATCAGGTATAGTGGGAAAGAAAATTGCCGCTACCTTGGCCAGCACGGGCACCCCTAGCTTCTTTGTTCATCCCGGCGAGGCATACCACGGCGATCTGGGCATGATCGAACCTCATGACATCGCTATCCTCATCTCCAATTCCGGAGAAAGCGACGAGGTATTGAAGCTCATCTCCTTTTTTAAGGACAATGGTAATTTGGTCATCGCGATGACCAGCGAAAAGGATTCTACCTTGGCTAGGAATTCCGAGTACCAGCTGGATATTTCAGTCCAGGAGGAAGCTTGCCCGTTACGATTGGCTCCTACCGCTTCCACCACCGCAACCCTTGCCTTGGGAGATGCCCTGGCTGTCACCCTCATGCAAGTGAGAGAATTTAATGAAGCGAATTACGCAAGGTTCCACCCGGGGGGCAGCATTGGAAGAAGATTGCTGACCACGATTAAGGACGTCATGAAACCCCATGAAGGGATGGTGATACCGGACGACTGCAAGATGATGCAGGTAGTGCATGCCATCACCAAGGGACGTTGCGGTTTGGCCGTGGTCACGAATTCCAGTGGCGAAGTGATTGGTGTCGTGACCGATGGTGACCTTCGGAGAGCAATGGAAAGCAACCAAGACGACTTTTATGATTTGACCGTCGATTCCATCATGACCCCGAATCCTCAAAAGATTGATGCCGGGGAGAAGATTTTCCAGGCGGAACAGCTGATGAATGAAAAGAAGATTTCTTCCTTGTTAGTTTATGAAGAAGATTCATTCATCGGGGTCGTGGAGATGTACGACCTGAGTAACTAAAAGCATTCTTCGCCCGAATTTTGCTTCTCTCCATCCGGATAATGATTCTGTGCCCTTTGATTCTGCAAGAATCTACGGTTTTGAATACGGACTCGAAATGACTCTCTCAGGCTTGGGTAATGATTCCACATTCGAGAACCTTACTGCCATACAGTGGGCTGCATTGCTGATGAATCAACTTCCGTTTACGCCCAGTATACAATTCTTTCTACGGATCGAGACAGTCTGCGTGAATGTTTAGACCACACTAAACAGTTCTCTCCGATTCCTGCTATGCCGTACCCCTCCATATCGACCCGTGTTTGCCCATTTAGGTCATCACTCCGGAGACTTTTCAGTTACCGGACATATTTCCGATCAATGCTGAGCTTGCCCATGAGTCCTTACCTTTTGAAAAGTGACCAAGATCAAGTCATTCGAAGTATACTTAGTTTTTTCGAAAATCGTTAGATCATAGACACAACAAATAAACTTAATAATTTTGAGGATAGGATAGCCTATAAAATGAAAATACTATGTTACCAAATGTTCTTTCACAAAAAAATGATGAATTCATTAGATACTAGCATGCATAAATATGTGTTTTGTTCATCAGAAAGACGTATGGATCAGTCAGGCATGATAAATAGCTTTTATGAAAATTCCATTGGTGCACAAGTAAGAGAAGAAACAATGAACTCAATAATCTTACGATGTAGATATCTCTCTGGGATAAACAATAAGTCTGCAAGAGAATACGTGCGCAGAATGTGGAGGAGTGTCGAGGAACTCTTTGATAAAGAAAAATTCGATTTGGTTTTAACATGCGCAGTGGATAATTACGTCCTAGATATAATTTACCACGTGGCATCCCAACGAAAAATATTGGCACTTCAGCCCAGGAAATCTCCGCTGCCTGGATTGACCCGCATTACGAATAGCTGCGATCATCCAAAACTACGAGAAGTAGAATATTCAGAGGCCAGTGCGGTGCTGGATCTACTTAACGACGGATTTAAGGCCCAATATCAAAAAAATACACAAAAGGATAACCTTAAACCTTTAAAGAGAGCTGTCCGAGAACTTTGCAAGAAACCAATATTTGAATTGTGGAAGAAGATTTACAGAGATCCACTTTCATTTCACTACAATACTATTTTTCCTAATAAAAATGCTATAACTGTATCCTCCTTGGCTCAGATAGGTGCAAATCGATACTTTAATAAGTTAATCGATGACTTGGGTGAAGTTATCCCTAATTATGACAAAGTAATCTTCTGGCCCCTTTCCATGTCGCCTGAATCTGCTATTAATTATCTTAACAAGGATTATCGACTTTCAGACTACAAATACTTAATGGAAATTATCGTAGCTGCCTTACCTGACAACTGGTGCCTAATTATAAAAGAACACCCTTCAGCTATTGGATATCGCCCAGTAGACCATTATACTTCTTTACTGAGTAAGGATAACGTGCTTCGGGCCTCCATGGCCTTAAGTACTTCGCAGATTATCTCACTTTCGGACGCAGTCCTTTTGACAACTGCCGGAACCACTGGTCTTGAAGCAGTAGCTCTGGGCAAAAACGTCTTATCGATAGGTAGTTGTCATTATAAATTCGGGAGTAATATCAAGGAGATCAACAGCATTTCAAACGTCGGCAACTGGTCGACTGAAATAGAGTTTCTAGAAATAGAAAAAAGTCGCAAAATTGAGATTATCCGCAACTACCTAACCAATACCGTGGATAAAGCTACATGGGGACCAAGACCCTCTATCAACTATAAAGAAAGAATCCGACGTACTGCCGAAACATGCATATCTCTAGCAAACAGTGGTTACTTCGTGGAATATTTTGACAATTGATGCAACGATCTCGGTATCTAGCGTATGCGACAATTTTATCGGAGCTTGCTTCGGTGCTCCAGTCCTTGCTCTCACTTTACCAGGTTGAGCTTCAATATGTTTCATTGATCGTATTCAGTCTACTATGCCTTCCAGCATTGATACGGTTAAACATCATAACAACAACCTTAATATATGTTGTTGTTTTAATCCAATTATTAAAAGTTCTGTTTATTGGCATCGGTCCTGAATATGCAAAAGCAGGTTCATTAATCATCTTCACGGCAATCCTCATAACTTTGGGACCTAAACTTTTCATTGAAGACCTCCTTTGCGTTCTGAAGCGTCTACGATGGATTATACTGATGATTGGTGCAATATACGTTGCTTGCTGGATACCAAACCACACCTACAGAAATGCTAGCACCTTTTCCTTGTTCATAATGACGTTTCTAGGCTTTAGAGGTCCTATGTTTATTTCATCATTCGCTTTTCTATCATTCGCCAAAACATTGTTCCAACTGCTATTCCCAATAGCTCTAATCGGCGGAATAATGAAGTCTATACAATTAAGAAAGATTCTTGTAATAACCTGTATACTATCTGCATTGATAACACCAATAATACTAAGTCAGTTATTGGATGACGATATGATCATTATCTCACAATCACATACTTCATCCCTTTTTGAACGGTTGTATGAGGTAAGGGTTCTTACTGATAATATGCATGCAAGTCCAATAAACTATTTGATTGGCGACCGTGTCGGATGGGTGCTGGAATCCGCTTTCTTTGCAGAGCGAGGCTATGTTCATTCAACCCACTTATTCCTTATACGAACTTATGGAATACCCATTTGGATAATTGGTATGGTTTTACTTTTAAATAATGCTACTAGAGGTAATAACAAGGTTTTTACAATCAAAGTATTAATCATCATATCTCAGGCATTTTTGCAGACACTCTTTACATCTGCTTTCTTAACGATGATTCTGTTCAGTTCCTCCAAGTATGCTAGATAAGATTGCTAGCATCATAGTCTTTATCGTAATGGTAACAGGCCCATTCTATAAAGCATATTTAATTGGCGAATTTTCAATATCACTGCAAAGCACGTACTTACTGACCTTTTTTGTACTTCAGTTCGTAATTCCTATCTGCAATACGGGTCTTAGTTGGCAAAACACCAGAAGGTATATAGAAGAAAAGGATGAAAAACCATTCTATTTATCATATCCTACGATATTATTGTTACCTGTTGTTTTTTTTGCGGGTACTTACATCTTGTTAGTGTATCTCCTGGCAGTTTCTCATTCATGTATTAATTATTATTTGCAAATCAAGAGACTTGAAGGCAGGAAATACTTGTTCATGTCTGCGAGAATCAGTAAGGTTCTGCTAGACGTCTCTTTTTTAACTGCAATACTCTATAAGCTCTCCGACATAACAATCGTACATATAATACTTCTTGAACTGACTGCAGTACTACTAATTATTTCCGTTCTTTCACTTAAATATGGTTTACGTATAAGATTCCCTCATAAAATATCTTCTGGACTCAACCGTGATTTCTTATTCGTAGTTTTAAGAGTTATCGACAGTAACTATATGAGACTTATGCTTCCATTTTTATTTCCACTTGCTAACTTTCAAAGGTTTTTTTTTGTTTTAGTAGGTTATGAATACGTATCCCAGTTTATTAAACTTAATTTCATTCGCAATTTATTGGACGACCCAAAAATCATATCAAAACTCATCATTTTTATCGTTATAACTTCCCCCTTCCAATACTTTAGCATCTATGCAATCAGTTACTTCTATGGATGGGAATTTTCTCAGTATCAAATATCCCTTATTCTCGTGTATGGCTGCCTTACAATCATTTCTCTTTTATTTGTAACATTAATTAAGCACGGCAGATATAATTTCTATTTTGTTTTCATTTTGATTGAATTACCTCTCGGACTAGCCCTTGTCTTCTGTAGTTGGGCATTGCATTGGAATCCGCCCTTACTCTACTTGGTCATGTTGCTCCCCAAGGCCTCACAAGCCTTTTATCTCCTCCTAAACCTTAATCAAATTCGTAATTTGCAACTTGCTTAAATCTTTTTCTTTCCCCTATTTTTTCTCAAGATACTGCCTATTCCCAAATTTTCATCATTTTCCATCCTTCACTATTCAATTCCATCATTACCTTGCCTGATTTCATACAGTGACCCTCTCTAGCAGTATGTCTACTGTCATTATTCAAACACGCATGTCTTCCAGTCGTCTCCCGGGGAAGGTCTTGAAGGCTATCAATGGCAAGCCAGTGCTCTTGTTGGTCATCGAGCAGTGTTTGCTGGCAAAGGGCGTCGAACAAGTCATTGTTGCCACTTCATCCGACTGTTCAGACGATCCAATAGAATCTTATTGTTCCGACCTCGGCATCATTTGCTTCCGAGGCGATTTGTTTAACGTGTATGAACGTTTTAAACAATGTGTCCGGCATTACGATTTAGAACATTTCGTCCGTATTTGTTCGGACAGCCCTTTCATCGATCCCGACCTGTTGAAGTTTGCTATAAATCTCTTCCATAAACACAGACCTGACCTAGTAACCAACGTATTTCCCAGGTCATTCCCCAAAGGCCAATCCGTTGAAGTTATCAAAAGTACGACTTTCCTTAGAAAAGCTTACCAGAGTCATGAGTCATTCTCACCAGAACATATAACTCGAGGTTTTTATGGGACAGATGATTCCTTTTCCATAATTAACTTTCGAAGTAAACACAGTTGTTCTGATGACTCTTGGGCAATAGACACTCAAGAGGATATGCTAAGGCTTGCCAGTCGGACATCGGCCAATTCAAAGCCGCCCAAATTTCAAATCGCCGGTTTTGAGCATTACGGAAGGATTTAACTTTTGCTTAACGTAGGCATAATTGGACTGGGAGTAGGCGAACAACACATTGCTGGATTCAATCAAACACGCAACGCAACTGTAACGCATTTGTGCGATTTGGATCACAAAAAACTTCAGAAGCTTACCTCTAAGCATGGAGTGAAACATTCTTCTGTTGATAGTAACGACATTATTGATGATCCCAACGTCGATATTGTTTCAATTGCAAGCTATGATGATTATCATGCGAGTCAAGTGGTCCGAGCCATTGATAATGGCAAGCATGTCTTCGTGGAAAAACCTCTTTGCCTTTTCTTGGAAGAAGCCGTGCAGATTGCCGCCGCTCTCAGGAAACGACCAAACCTGAAACTCTCCTCCAATCTAATCCTAAGGTGCAGCCCACGCTTTCGCGACTTAAAGGCTCGAATTTCCGCTGGGGAACTGGGCGAGGTGTTTGCCATGGATGCAGACTACAATTATGGCCGGCTTGAGAAATTAATCGATGGGTGGCGAGGGGAAATTGATTTTTATTCTGTGTTTCTCGGGGGCGGGGTACATATGGTTGACTTGATAAGGTGGCTCACCGGCGCAGAGGTGGAAGAGGTTTTTGCCACTGGAAATCGAGTGGCTGCTGCTGGCTCCCGTTTTCAGTATGCTGATTACGTCTGCGCCTTGCTTCGACTCAGTGATGGAATGCGAGCCAAGGTAAGCGCCAATTTCGGTTGCGTGCATCCACATTTCCATGGGCTTTCAGTATACGGAACCAAGGCCACCTTCATTAATGGTTCGCCTGATGCCAGCCTTTTTTCCAGTCGCGATCCAGAGGGGGCGGCCGAGAAAATCGACACAGCCTATCCCGGTTGCGCAAAAGGGGATTTGATCGGGGGATTTTTGGACGAAATCAGGGGCGAGGGATCCATGGAGGTTACCGCCGAGGAGATTTTTCGGACCATGGCGGTTTGTTTTGCGGCTGAGCAATCGCTGAGCACGGGCCAACCCGTCGAAGTGGAACCTATATTGAAACTGTTGTTATGAAGAACATACCCTTTGCCCGTCCGATCATTGGTGATGAGGAGCGTGCTGTCGCGACCGAGGTCCTGCGTGGTCACGTCATGGTTCACGGCCCGCGAATCTCACAGTTTGAAGATGACTTCGCCAAATGGGTGGGGACGGATGCTTCGGTTGCGGTTTCGTCCTGCACGGCGGGCTTGCACCTCGCTTACTTTTACCTCGGCCTTGGCCCAGGTGATGAAGTGATCGTTCCGGCCATGACCCATGTTGCAACGGCTCATGCCGTTGAATTCGTTGGCGCTAAACCAGTTTTTGTGGATGCCGAGCCTCGTACTGGAAATATAGATATCGATCAAATAGAGCAGGCTATTACTCCAAATACAAAGGCGTTGTCGTTGGTCCACTTTCTCGGGATGCCAGTTGATATGGATCGCATAAATGCAATTGCCCGGAAGCACGGTTTGTTTGTGGTGGAAGATGCTGCATTGGCCTTCGGTACAAAATTCAAAGGCGTGCATGCGGGTTTGCTGGGAGATATCGGTCTGTTTTCGATGTATCCGGTCAAACACATTACCACACTGGAAGGTGGGTTGGTGCTTTCAAAACATCCTGAGGTGCTGAAGAAAATCGCTCTGCAGCGTGCTTTTGGCGTCGATCGCACGCATGGTGAGCGAAAGATTCCCGGTCAGTACGACGTGAATCTGCTGGGTTTTAACTATCGGATGAACGAACTGCAGGCTGCGATTGGAAGCATTCAAGTTGGTCGCCTCAATGGTTTTCTGCAGAAACGAAAGGAGAATCATGATATCCTTTCGGAAAAATTGGAAGGCATTGAGCAAATCCACCAATTGAAGAGCTCAAAAGGTCCATTTCAGAGCAGTTACTATTGCAAGAGCATTGTTCTGCAAAAAGGGTTGGAAAAGAAGCGTGTAGAGGTGATTGAGGCCTTGGCGGCGCGAGGTGTCGGAACCAGCATTTACTATCCGCGACCAGTACCCGATTTGATTTATTATCGAGAGAAATATGATTACGTGGAAAGGCAGTTTCCCGAAGCCGCAAACATAGCTTACCATTCCATCGCCTTGCCCGTGGGTCCTCACCTGCAGTCGGGCGACGCGGAACATTTGGCGGATGCAGTAATCGAAGTGGTTAAGGAATTATCATGAGTGTTCAATCAATGGAAAATAAACGAATCATGCTGATTGGGGGTGCTGGCTTCATCGGCCATAATCTTGCTTTGCATCTTAAGTCAATTGGAGCTGACGTCTCCATAGTCGACAGCCTTGGCGTGAACAATTTGATGGCTTTCTCCTCCCACGGTGAGGAGATCGTTAACCGCGAGTTGTGCTTGGATATTCTCCAAGATCGGCAGGTTCTCCTTCGTAAGGCTCACATTCCACTCTTTACCCAAGATGCGCGGGATTATCATGCGTTAAGCAAATATTTCTCCCTCATTCAACCACAGGTCGTGGTTCAGCTTGCTGCGGTTTCGCATGCCAACAAATCAAACAAGGATCCTTATCACACTTTCGATCATAGTATGCGAACGTTGGAGAATGCCCTCGATGCCTCTCGCGATAAAATCGAACACTTTGTGTTTTTTTCATCCAGCATGGTTTATGGGCACTTCAAGGAATCCGTTGTTACAGAGGAGACGGTTTGCGACCCCATTGGCATATACGGCGCCTTGAAGTACGGTGGCGAAAAGCTGGTCATTGCCTATAATCAGGTATTTGATTTGCCGTATACCATCGTTCGCCCTTCTGCCTTGTATGGAGAGCGTTGCGTTAGCCGGAGGGTGGGTCAGATATTCATCGAGAATGCCTTGACGGGCAAAGAGATCACCTTGAACGGAGATGGTTCCGATCGACTGGATTTCACCTATGTCGGCGATCTCGTTCGTGGAGTTCAAAACGTCATTGAGAACGACAATGCCAAGAACCAGATTTTTAATCTGACATACGGTGAAGGGCGCTCCTTGGCGGACATGACCGACATCATGAAGAGGCAATTTACGAATCTGGAAATCAAGTACCAACCGAAGGACAAGCTCACGCCGGACAGGGGGACTTTGTCGGTGGAAAAAGCTAAGAAACTGATTGGTTACAATCCACAGTTTCCACTCGAAAAGGGGTATGTGGATTATATCAATTGGTACAAGGAATTCTATGCCCGCACTGAAGAAGCTGGCGCCTGAGAAACTGGCGCCTGATCAATTCCTTGGAGACATTCTGGGGAAACCAGCTTGGCGTGTGACAAAACCGATCGAGATAACACCCGAATTGTTCAGGGCTGGCCCCGATGGATTTGCCTATGCGAAGGTCGAGTGCGTTGGGATTCCCGCAATCGCAGCACTTGAGAAAGCGGGGTTCAATCTTATCGACACGAATACCCAGTTCGATCGATTTGAGATGGAACCGTGGCCGGAGGTCGAATTGCCGTCCGACTATTGTATTCGTTTCGCAGAACCCTCCGATGCGGAAGCTGTTGCAGAAATTGCTGCCACAAGTTTTGTCTGCTCGCGCTTCCATCTGGATTCACTTATTTCCGACACTGTGGCGAATGATATCAAGAGATATTGGGCGGGTAACTTTTTCAAAGGAAAACGCGGTGACTGGATGGTTGTCCTCACCTTTTACGGCGAAGTAGTGGGATTTCTCCAACTGTTGTCGAAGGGTGGTACGATCATCATTGATTTAATTGCGGTGGGAGAGCCACATCGTAGCAAAGGGCTTGCCGGCGCAATGATCGTATTTGCCGCAAAGCAATGCGGAGAATGGGCTCGATTGTTGGTTGGGACGCAGGTATCAAACATTCCGTCGGCAAGAGCCTATGAAAAACTAGGGTTCCGCATGTGCGCATCCTCCTATGTTTTCCATTACCATGGCCCTATGAGGATTTAATCAAATGCAGATTGGCCAGCACAACACGGAGGACAAAGTCCTTATTATCGCAGAAATCGGAAACAATCACGAGGGGGACTTTGATCTTGCATGCGAGATGGTGCGACTAGCAGCCGAGGCTGGAGCCGACGCCGTGAAATTTCAGGCCATTGTCCCGGATCGATTGGTAGCAGCGAGCGAGACGGATCGGATTGAACAGTTGAACCGCTTCCGTTTTACTCCTGAGCAATTTGGAGGTTTGCGTGATGTGGCGGACAAGAACGGTATTTTATTTATGTCGACGCCTTTCGATCTTGCCACCGTGGATTGGCTCGATGATTTAGTGCCCGTCTATAAGATCGCATCGGGAGACAACGACTTTTACCCGCTCATCGATAAGATCGCGAAGACCGGCAAGCCAGTTATAGTATCAATGGGGTTTGGGCATGCAGGAAACGGCTCTGAGTTGGTGGAAATTTTAAGAAATTCATGGAAGAGACACGGTGTCCCGGAGACG
>CEVA01116576.1_pt1 | contig 10075 bp, 9 predicted proteins | sample 361521 | NCBI WGS metagenome assembly CEVA01 (sample SAMEA2622823, study PRJEB7988) | marine metagenome | isolation source: saline water (ENVO:00002010), including | reverse complement strand
GAAGGACTCGAAGATCCGGCGAAGGAGCTCCCGCCGATCGTGGAGTACTTCTCCAAAAACAAGAAGATCTTCAACGTTCACTTCCGAAACATCAAGGGCGGACTCCACGACTTTATGGAAGTCTGGCCTGACGAAGGGGACGTCGATATGCACGAACTCGCACAGATCTTCCACCGAACGCAATATCCGTATATGCTGATGCCGGACCACGCCCCCCACCATCCTGATGACGTGGCGCCGGAAGGGGTGTCGGGCAAGGTGAAGCAGGCGTTTGCGTTCCAGTTCGGATACATCAAGGCGCTGATTCAAGCAGTCGAGAAAGGCTGAACGGGTGAGCGGGGGTGAAGTGAACGGGAGATAGGATCTTACCTCCCGCTCTCTCCTCACCCGCTCTCCCGCTCCTGAGAGTGAATCCACAGGAGAAGCGGTTTAGTGTGGTTCTCTTCGCCACGAACATCGTGAAAGGAAAGCTATGTACGTAGGTTGCCAGGGTATCGGAACGTCGAAGTACGAGCTGCAGTTTCTGACGCGTCACGGCGTCAACAATATGGACACGAACATCGATCCGGACGATGTGGACGAGATGAAGCGTCAGCGGGAAGCGGCGGACGAGGAGGGCGTCTCGCTCGAGATGATCCACATCCCGTTTCCCGAGAGCATCTCTTTCGCTCGCGATCCGCAGCGTGACGAGGACATCGACGCAGTCTGTGGATGGATCCGAAACGCGGGTGAGGCAGGTCTGCGTGGACTGAATTACAACTTCACGGCTGTGGGCTACCAGCGTACTGAGGCGCGATTCGGCCGGGCCGATTCGAAGTTCAGTTCCTTCGAACTTGACAAGTACGACAACGAGGAGCCCCACCCGGCCGGTCCGATCGATCGTGACGAGGGTTTCGCTCGCATCCAGTATTTTCTCGATCGCGTGATTCCGGTGGCAGAGGAATACAGGGTCCAGATGGCGTGCCATCTTCCGGATCCACCGGCTCCGATCCTTCGCGGTGAAGAGCGTTGGAACTATCCCGTGTTCGAGGGGCTCAAGCGGTTCATCGAACTTCGGGACAGTGAATACCACGGCTTCAACTTCTGCTGCGGCGTGGCGGCCGAAGGCCTCGATGATCCCGGCCAGGAGCTCCCCCCGATCGTGAAGTATTTCTCCGAGCGAAAGAAGATCTTCAACGTCCACTTCCGGAACATCCGGGGCGGGCTGCACGACTTTGTCGAAGTCTGGCCCGATGAGGGCGACGTCGATATGCACGAACTGGCTCGCATCTTTCACAGAACGGGATATCCGTATATGCTGATGCCGGATCACGCCCCCATTCACCCTGACGATGTGGCTCCGGAAGGCGTGTCGGGCCGGGTTCGTCAGGGATGGGCGTTTCAGTTCGGATACATCAAGGCGCTGATTCAGGCAGTGGAGAAAGACTGAGCGGGAGAGGGAGAGGAGAGAGCGGGGGACATTGTCGTTCCCCGGTCCCGTCACTCCTGCTCCCCTGCTCTCTAAATGGAGGATAGGCAATGTATGTCGGTGTGCAGGGTATCGGAACGTCCAAGCACGAACTGCAGTTCCTCACACGGCACGGCGTGACGCATATGGATGGAGCGGTGAGCTGGTCCACCGCGGAGGAGCTGGCCGAGCATCGGGAGAAAGCGGCTGAAGAGGGCGTCGAGTTGGAGATGGTGCACGTCAGCCCGTCATCGGCTATTACGCTGGCGCAGGATCCCCAGCGCGATAAAGAAATCGACGCCTTCTGCGAACGCATCGAAGGGGTGGCGAAGGCGGGGCTACGAGGCATCAATTACGGTTTCTGCATTCTGCCCCATCAACGCACGGAGCGAAGATACGGCCGTGGTGGATCGGGCTACAGTTCGTTCGAGATCGATAAGTTCGACAACGAGACGTTGTCCGAAGCGGGAGAGGTGAGTCGGGAAGAGGCGTTCGATCGTGTGGCCTACTTCCTCGAACGAATGATGCCGGTGGCGGAGTCGAACAACGTGCAGATGGCGTGTCATCTGAACGATCCGCCGGCGCCGCACCTGAAGCACGTCGAGCGTTGGAACTGGCCGGTGTTCGAAGGGCTGAAGCGGTTCAGCGAGATCGTCGACAGCCCTTACCACGGGTTCAACTTCTGCTGCGGGGTAGCATCGGAAGGATTGGACAACCCTGCCAAAGAGCTTCCTCCGATCGTGAAGTACTTCGCCGAACGAAAGAAGATCTTCAACGTTCATTTCCGAAACATTCGCGGTGGGCTGCACGACTTCGTCGAGGTCTGGCCTGACGAGGGCGACGTCGATATGCACTATCTGGCGAAGATCTTCCAGGAGGCGGGTTACGAGTATATGCTGATGCCCGATCACGCCCCCCATCATCCCGATGACGAAGCGCCCGAAGGGGTATCCAGTCGTGTGCGCCAGGGTTGGGCGTTCCAGTTCGGTTATATCAAGGCTCTGATACAAGCTGTCGAAAAGAAGTGAGAAAGCGAAAAGGGTAGGAGCGGCCTCCGGCGGCGCTCTGGGGGAGCCCGCAACCGGCCAGGAGGCGTGGTCGGCTGAATTCAGCGCCGCCCTGGTCCCCTGAACGCCCGGCAATCCGTTTGCGTGCGTCGGGCGGTGGCCCTATTCTGGGTACCTGACGACGTGACTGTGACCTCGGTTGATAAACCGTTTAACCTGGGGACAAAGTGGCCAGAACGATCACGTTAAAGGACATCGCTCGCAGGGCTGAAGTCTCGGTCGCTACGGTGAGTCTCGTGTTGAATCAGAAGGCGAGTCGTGGCACGGTTCGCATCAGCGAAGAAACGATCGAGCGCGTTCAGCGCGTAGCCGGGGAGCTGGACTACTTCCCCAATCTGTCGGCCCGAGCGATGTCCGGCGGGAAGACGTCCATCATCGGTCTCGTCCTCAACGAGATTAAGTACTCCTCTGCGCAGCTCCCTCTCATCTACGGCATCACGGACTTGCTCGATCACGCCGGGTTCAGCCTTGCGATGGGCAGGGTCACCCTCGGAAGCCCCGATATCGAAACCGAAGAGATCCGGATCGCCAACCGGAAGGGATTCGACGGACTGATCCTGGAGCCTACTCGTGTTTTCCTTCAAGAAGCAGAACGATTCAAAGACTCCTTTCGGGACTGGCGTCACGTGGTGCTGATCAATCGTCCGGCGGCCGCGGATTACACGACGGTCGGGGTGGATCAGGAGAAGATGGGCTACATCGCAACGCGGCATCTTCTCGACCTCGGGCATCGAACCGTGGCTTTTGCGGGTCGTCACCCGGGGATCGAGGACCACGACGATCCGAACGCGCCGAGCAATATGGTAGCACGGTATCGCGGTTACCTGCGGGCGATCGGAGAGGCGGACTGCGAAGAGGTTACGGTCGCGAAAGGTGTCGATCTCCTGGAGAGCGAGAACAAGGTGACCGCCGTCTATTGCGCGCTGTCTTACGATGGACCCGACCTCCTGGCCGCGTGTCACGACCGCGGGGTGCGCGTTCCCGATGACCTGGCCATTGTCGGTCAGGACGAGTCCCGAGAGAAGGAAATCGTCCGACCGGCGATGACGACCGTGGATATGCGATCCGAGGAACTGGGGAAGGTCGCAGCGAGGGCGGTTACCTCTCTCGTCGATGGCGCTGAGGTGGAGGACGTGTTGCTCAAACCCGAGCTGGTGGTTCGGGAAAGCACCGGGGCGCGGGTGGTTGTTGTCGAAGGGAGCGGATCTTTTGCCAACTGAGATGGAAGAGTATCTGTTCGATCTGAAGGGGTTTCTGGTGATTCGCGAAGCCATCGACTCCGCCCATCTCACAGAGCTCAACGACCTAATCGATGTGCTCAAGGAGGTCGAAGTTGGTGAATGGAGTGGCTACGTCCACCGGACGGGGCCGAGCGCCCTCCAGAGCATCTACGAAGCCGGTGAGCCGTTCGAACGTCTGATCGACCATCCGGCTTACATCGACCACGTCACGCGATTCGTAGGTGGCGATGACGGACTCTTTATCGATGAAGGATTCATGACGATCCAGGGGCCGGGAGCGAGCGGCCGCCTGCATTCGGGTGCGCACAAGCGACGAATCCGCACGCAGTTTCGCTACCACAACGGGCAGTTCCGCTGTGGCCAGGTCAATGTGCTGATGGCTCTGACGGATATTCAGGATGGAGACGGCCCGACGCGGGTCGTTCCAGGCAGTCACAAGTCCAACCTGATCCATCCAGCGCTGGTGTCGGACGAACGGGTTTTCCGTGACGCTCACGTCGAAGGCGCAGTCGAGGTTCCGTTGAAAGCGGGTGACGCCATTCTGTTCGTCGACGCGCTCGCACACGGAGCCGGGTACCGAACGAATCCCGGCGAGCGGCGCGTGGCCATCTATCGGTATGGGCCTCATTGGGGAAGCAACCGACACGGTTACGTGCCTTCCGACGAACTGATTGCAAGACTGACGCCGGAACGACGCAAGATTATCCAGCCCCTTCTGCCCAAGCGCCCACCCGTGGTTGCCTGACCTAGAGGCTCCCGAGGAGGACGTGGAGCCTAAGACACAGCCCAGCATCCCTGCCGAGGAGGAGGTTGTTCACAGATGAATCAACTGCTCAACAGAATCCACGGCTGCGAAGCGGCAGGAACGATCGCGAATGCGATGGGGGATCCGGTCGAAGGGTGGTCGTGGCAGAAGATCGAACAGGAATACGGTTTCTTCGATCAGTTTCTCGCGCAGGACAAGCCCGAACGGGTACGTCCCCAGGTGCGGGGGATTCCGTGGCACTACCACGCTCACCACCGGGTGCCGGGGACGACCGAGGATGGGATGGAGCGGCACAAGCTGTGCACGAGCGCCATCCTCAAGAAGGGCGGTCGAATCACGATCGAAGACCTTGCAGAGGTTTGGGTCTCGGAAGTCGACCCCGAAAAGATCGGCTATCTGATGACGTCCCAGGATCTGGTGATCTACACCCAGATCCTGCACGGAGTCCCCCCCTGGGAGGTCGGTCGGAACGCGTCGTGGCCGACGTTCATCGGGACGACGAAGATGATTCAGCCGGTTGGAATGGTGAACGCTTGCAACCCGAGACAGGCCGGTCAGGATGCCTTCGAGCTCGGACTGATCAAGGACGTGCGAGGCACGCGAGGCAACTACGCGCTGGAGGTGTGCGCTGGAGTGGCCGCAGGGACGGCCGAGGCCATCCGGCCGGGTGCCACAACGGCTTCCGTCATTGACACCGTGTTGTCCTACTTGACGAAGGAGCCACTGGCTGAGGTCACGGAAGGACTGGATCGGGCGAGGGCGGCCGACAGCTGGAAGGATCTCCGACCTTACTATGCGGAGCGATACGAGGGGAGTCGCCCATCGAATGCGGTCGAAGTGCTGTCCGGCGCACTCGCGTGCTTCTACCTGGCGGATGGACAACCGAAAAACGCGATCCTGTATGCCATCAACCTCGGGCGAGACACGGATTGCAAAGCCTATGTGGCCGGAGGGATGGCGGGTGCGCTTCGGGGCATCGACGCACTGCCGGCGGAATGGGTGGACGTGGTGGACGAGGCGGCGCGAGCGGAAAAGTGGTCGGTTTCGAACCGGACAACGGGAGAAGCTGCGGAGGGCGTGTGTGGAGCGGCCGTCAACGAACTGGAGAAGATGAAAGGCGTGGCGGAAGAGATCGGGAGCCTTCTCAGTGGCCAGTGACCGATGACAGGTGACAAATGACAAAATTCGGCCGGCCGAATGTTATTTTCATCCTGGCGGATGATATGGGATATGGGGATTTCAGCGTGTTTAACAACGGGCTGTCCGAGACCCCGTGCCTCGATGCGCTGATGTCGGAGAGTGTGTGTCTGACTCAGTTCTACTCCGCTTCGCCGATCTGTGCCCCGGCCAGGGCGGGGTTCCTGACCGGTCGGTATCCCCACCGCACGGGAGCGATCGAGACACGCGAACTGCGGGGACTGTGCAATCTGGCTCTCCGGGAAACGACGATCGCGGATCTTTTCAAGCGGTCGGGCTACGCGACAGGGCTGGTCGGCAAGTGGCACAATGGCTGTCTCCAGGATCGCTTCCATCCGAACGCTCGCGGGTTCGATGAGTTCATCGGGTTCCGGAGCGGGTGGCAGGACTACTGGGACTGGGTGATCGATCGAAATGGGATGCACGAGAAGGCGGACGGTCGGTATCTGACCGACGTGTTCACACAAGAGGCGATCGGTTTTGTCGAGCGGCATCGGTCCGAGCCGTTCTTCCTGCATCTGGCCTACAACGCTCCGCACTCGCCCCTTCAGGCTCCGGAGGAGGACGTTCAACCTTTCGAGGAGAAGGGATCGTTCACGAAGGCGGTCAGTACGATCTACGGGATGAATCGTCGGATGGATGCGGGGATTGCGGATCTTCTGGCTGCGCTCGACCGGTTTGGGATCGCGGGGAACACGATCTTGGTGTTCACGAGCGACAACGGACCCCAGTTCAGCGGCGAGGGAGAAGAGTCGACCGTCAGGTTCAATTGCGATTTCAACGGCGCTAAGGGGAAAGTCTACGAAGGTGGCGTGCGCGTACCGGCGATCGTGCGCTGGCCCGACGGCTTGCCGGCGGGCGCGCAGGTCGATGCGACGATTCACGGATGCGATTGGCTCTCGACGCTAGCGGCGGCTATCGGAGTGGTGGCGGATGGGGTTGCGCCACAGGACGGGGCCAATGTGCTTCCGATTCTGAGGGGTGAGCCTGCCAATCTGCCCGATCAGCGATACTGGCAGTGGAATCGTTACGATCCCGTCATTACGTCGAACGCGGCCGTTCGAGATGGGGACTGGAAACTTGTGAGACCCGTGATCGGGGAGACGGTCTGGATCGATCCCGACGAACAGGCGCTCGACTCGGTGTTTCGGGACGCGCCGTGGGAACACGTCGATCCGATTGAAACACCGATGCCCGAGCGATCGATCCCGGAACCGCCGCCCGCCGAGCTCTACAACATTGTCGAGGATCCTCTCGAGCGAAATGATCTGGCCGCAGCCGACCCTGCGCGGACCTCGAAGCTGTCGACGATGTTGGAATCCTGGTTCGAGGACGTTGAAGCGGATCGGATGTCGATCGGCGGGCCGTGGGCGGAAGCATAGACCGATGACAGGTGAAAGAAGAGAAAATTCTCCACGCGAGATGGAGGACTATCTGTTCGATCTGAACGGATTCCTGATTTTGAAGGACGTGGTGAGCCAGGGACACATCGCGGAGTTGAACGCGATCGTGGACCGGTATCAGGACATGAAACCGCAGGAGTGGCGGGGTCGCATTCACGTAAGGGAAAAGGGCGGCCGGGAGAGCTTCAACCTCAGAAACATCTGTGAGGCGGGCGAGCCTTTCGAGCGGTTGATCGACCATCCGGCCTGGATCGAGCAGGTTCGGAGTTATGTAGGGGGTGACGGACTTTGCCTCGGTCAACACTGGGTGATGCTTCGGGAAAAGGGCGATGGCGGTGGGCTGCACTCCGGCGCTCACAAACGGCGCATCCGAACTCAGTTCAGGTATCACAATGGATTCTTCCGGTGCGGTCAGATCAACATCCTGCTCGCACTGCGCGATATGGATGTCGAAGATGGTCCGACGATGGTGATTCCGGGGAGCCACAAGTCGAATATCATCCACCCCGCCTTCAATGAAGGGATTCGGCGGATGGACCTTGTGGAGGGCGCGATCCCGGCGCCGCTGAAAGCGGGAGATGCCCTCCTGTTCGTCGACGCGCTCGCCCACGGGTCGGGTCCCAAGAAGACGGCCGAGACGCGGCGAATTATGGTGTTTCGGTACGGGCCCAGATGGAACACGAATCCCTACGGGTACGAACCGTCAAGCGAACTTCTGTCTCGGCTGACGCCGGAGCGGCGGAAGATCATTCAGCCCAAACCACCCAACCTGCCGCCGGAAGAGATGACCGCACGAGGATTGCCGGTGGCGGCCGCGGGGTAGGACGGAAGCGAACAAGCGAAGTTCAGGCAGAAACAATGTCCAATGAGATGGAAGATTACCTGTTCGACCTGAACGGGTACGTGATTCTGAAACAGGCCCTGTCGGAGGGAGAAGTCGACGAACTGAACAGGGATCTCGATCGGCTCTTCGCCGAGCAGCCGGCGCCAGATCCGGATCAAACGAAGCGCAAAGGCTACGAAGCGTTCGGATGGTCGATCGGGAATCTGGTGGAGTGTGGGCCGACCTTTGAGGCGCTGATCGATCATCCATCTTGGGTGGACCACATTCGGCGATACATCGGAGGAGAGGATCGGCCGATCCTCGAAGGGTCCTCAGCCATCTTCCGGGGCGAAGGAGAGGCATCACGGCTTCACTCGGGTGCCCACAAGCGTCGGATGTACACACAGTTTCGGTACCACAACGGACAGTTTCGGTGTGGGGAAGTGAACATTATGATTGCGCTCAACGACTGGCACTCGGGCGACGGCGTAACGATGGTCGTTCCGGGCAGCCACAAGTCGAACATCATCCATCCGAGATTTGGAACCGAGGCGAACGGGCCGGGGGGATCGCTCGATGTTGTCGAGGGGGCCGTCGAGGTTCTGATGGATTTCGGAGATGCGTTGCTGTTCGTCGATTGTCTGGCGCACGGTTCAGGGAAGCGAGTCAATCCGGGTGTCAGGCGGTCGATTCTGTATCGCTACGGGCCCAGATGGCAAACCTACACGCCGCCGAGTGAGTTGATGAACAGGCTGACGCCGGAGCGGCAGGCGTTGATGAACGTGAGTAAGCGATAAAGGAGAAGTCGATGGCCGATCTGTTGATTGTTGCGGATGAGTGGGATCAGATGAAGCCGTTGCAGGCGTTTCTGGAGGCGGACGGGCATTCTGTTTCCACGGCTGAGGACAAGGACGTTGAGGCCGATCTGTCGAGTTACTACGCCGTGTTCATGTACGTCCACAAGGTGGTGGAACAGAACGCGATCGACGCGATGATCGCCTACGCGCAAGGGGGGGGGCGACTCGTGATTGTGCATCACGGGATGGCCTCGGCCAAACTTCAAAACCCCGACTGGCTGGAGTTCACGGGAATGCACATCGTCCCCAAAGACGGCGAAGTCAACCCCTGGACATTGATGGTCGATGTAACTCACGAATTCGTGCGGCTCGACCCACATCACTACATTTCCACGAACGGGGTCGATTACCCGACGTCCACGGAATATACCTCGGGGGACTGGCCCAGCAAGACCGTCACCTATCCCTCCATTACGTTCAGAGGAACCGAGTTCTTCAAGAACCAGCACTTCGCGGATGGGCGTGAGAAGACCGTGTTGTTCGGGGTGAAGTGCACGACGAAGGATGGGGAAGTGGTGATGCAGGATCGTGGTGGGTGGGTGAAGAGCACGGGTGATGGATGGACATTTTACTTCCAGCCCGGGCATTTACCTCAGGACTTCGAAGAGCCGGCGTATCAGCAGATCATCCGAAACTGCCTGACGTGGGAGCCGTAGAGGCGAAAGGGCAGAATCAGTCTCTGCACTCCACGCGACGGAGAGGCAGGCTCATCTCCAAGCGCCGACACCGGATGTCAGAACGGTGTGAACCCAAGGGAGGGGCATACATATGGATGCCAGAGAACGATATTTCTGGGATCTGAACGGCCACCTGGTGGTGAGGAATGTTCTCGACCAGGACGAAATCGATGAAGTCAACGAGGCCCTGAAGATCGCGATCGAGGGGGTCAGGGAACGGCAGCGCAGCGGGGCTCGAGGTTCAGAAGCCCTTCACGGTTCGAGCGCCCGGTGGTATCGCGGCGATAACCTGCTTGGACTGCCTCACCCCCACGGCGTGCCGTTCCGGAAGTTGCTCGCGCATCCCCAGGTCATCAGCCGGCTTCGCGTGATGTGCGGCCGGGGGTTCAGACTTGACCACGGCCCTCAGTTCAACAACGCGGTGAAAGACACCGAAGGGTTGACGATGCACGGAGCCGGTGCCCCTCACCGCGATATGGTGGCCTACAAGCATCAGGGTGGTGAAACCTACTGCGGGGGTGTGACGGTAACCTGGAATCTGACAGACCATCCCGGGAACGGTACGGGTGGATTCGCCGCGGTTCCGGGGAGTCACAA
>CEVA01240204.1_pt1 | contig 10081 bp, 8 predicted proteins | sample 361521 | NCBI WGS metagenome assembly CEVA01 (sample SAMEA2622823, study PRJEB7988) | marine metagenome | isolation source: saline water (ENVO:00002010), including | reverse complement strand
AAATACCTATTATGTCGATCGGTCCAACCCATCATTGGAGCAACACAAAATAGGTACCTGTTATTAGTCACTAAACTTTCACACTTCTAATCAGACAGACCTACATAATTGGTGTTAATATTTCAACGTCAACACAAACAAATCAATACTGAAACTTAGTTAACTTATAAAGTCCTAAATAATGACAGTAAAAAGCCAACCGTCGCACAAATAGCTAAAGTTCTAACGACGCCCGCTTTAAAAATCATCAACATAACTGCCGCTAAAATTGTTAGACCAACGCTAGGCAAGTTAGCACTTGCTAGCTCAGGCAGCTTTATAAGGATACCTAAAAACTTTATCTCGTGAAGATTTTCAAAATTGACATGCATACCAAACCAAACCGCTAAGTTTAGAACAACCCCAACGACTGCTGCCGTAATCCCAGAAAGAGCCGAGGTCAAATAGGCATTCTGCCTCAAATACTCGATATACGGAGCACCTAGAAAGATCCAAAGAAAACAGGGAACAAATGTTACCCATAGGGTAATCAGAGACCCTAAAGCACCTGCTAAAGCCGGATTTAAATCTGGGGCAAACCTGTATGCACTAAGAAACCCCACAAATTGCGTAACAAGGATGAGTGGACCCGGAGTTGTTTCTGCTAAGCCCAAGCCATCAAGCATTTCTTCCGGCGAAAGCCATCCAAATATCTCTACCGCCTGCTGCGCCATATATGCCAAAACTGCGTAAGCACCACCAAAGGTAACAACCGCCAGCTTACTGAAAAAAAGAGCCTGAGAGAAAAAAACACTTTTTTCCCCAAAAGCTGCAGCCAAAAGCAAGATTGGTACAAACCAAAGCAACAGGAAAACAATTAGAAATTTGATAGATCGCTTTAGTGAAGGATAGGTATGGTCCAAGGCTCCAGCGGCTTCCATTTTATTTATCAACGTATCCTTAGTTGACACAAGTCCCAGGTTGTCGGGACCGCTTAAAGTTTTTTTTGAATAAAACAACTCCCGCAGTAATCCAAATAAGCCGGCCAAAATTATTATAAAAGGAAATGGAACAGAAAATACGAAGATAGCAATAAATGAAAAAAAGGCGATTGAAAGGCTGTAGAAAGATGTCAATGCGCGGCGACCGATTCTGATCACAGCTTCAACAACGACTATCAAAACAGCCGCCTTTATCCCAAGAAATATTGCGCCCACAAGGGGCATATCGGAAAAGAACACATAGATGAGGCTGAGGCCTAGCATCACTGCAGCGCCAGGAATGATAAAAAGAACGCCTGCTATTAAACCACCGACAGTTTTGTGAAGAAGCCAACCTATATAAGTCGCTAACTGTTGAGCTTCTGGCCCTGGAAGAATCATGCAATAATTTAACGCGTGCAAAAACCTTTCCTCGTCAATCCAGCGTTTTTCTTCAACTAATGTTCGATGCATCATAGCTATTTGCCCAGCCGGCCCCCCAAAACTCAGAATACCAATCTTAGCCCACACACGAGCCGCCGCTGACAGGCTGGGAAAACTTTTAGGTTTTTTTTGAAGGTTCAAATTAACTCTCAGAATCTCGTCGTTGTTATTCAACGTTTAACTTCTAGTATCACCGATAGACAGCTCTTTGATTTTGCTTTTAAATTAACTATTCAGTTATTAGACCTTTTGCTAACTTAATCTAGCCAACGTTCACTAACTGATCACTTTAAACCATAATATGCATGACTAAGACAGTAGTAATCCAATCTTTTCACGCTGAACCGCGACCCGCGGTCATCACTCTATGCATCCAGACCGTCTTCACATGGGCAAAGCAAAATCGTTACGATTATAAATTCTTTGGAGATGAAGTCATAGGGATTTTACCTGAAAATCTTCGTATTAATTGTTTCGGTCGCTGGCCCATGATGATGGACTTGGTGCGTCTGCTTCTTATACGTAAGCTTTTGGATCAATGCGCTGATCGCGTGATATGGTTCGATGCGGACGTTCTTATTTTCGCCCCGCAGCTTTTCTCTGTAGATGAATCTATACCTCTTTTGGTGGGGCGCGAGATATGGGTTTCAAGAACAAAAAAGCAGACTTGGAAGACCCGAAGACATGTTCACAATGCTGTACTGAGTTTTAAAAACGAAACGCCTGTGCTAGATTTTTTGATATACGCGTCCGAGAGGATCGTAAAACGACTGATTAGCCGACCCAGCCCTCAAGTTTTAGGCCCGAAACTATTTTCTCATCTCCATAACTTGGTTGATTTTCCGGTTCTAGAGACTGCTGGAATGGTGAGCCCTTATGTAATGGCCGATCTTTTACTCGGAGATGGACCAGCATTAACCTGCCACTTACGGGCCCAGAAGGAGTCCATGCTAGCTGCAAATTTAAGTCACTCGCTTGTCGGCCAGACATATGACGAGACACCGGTTACTCAGCAGCTTCTTTTTCAAACCGCCGAAACTCTAATGAAAAAATTTTCTAAAAGCGGTCTAAATACACGATAGCGCTAACATCACAAAAAAAGAAGGCCTCGTTAGAGACCTTCTCGTGAGTGGGCCTGTGGCATGGCCCTAGCTTTTCCAATAGAATAACCCAAGCTGACGTGAAGGTTGTTCCGTCACCTCGTAAAGAACATCCTCTGCACACCACAGCACCTTGATCTCACTAGACATCGGATCACCTCCTTTCAATTGTTTCGGATGAGAAAGTCTACCATGGGACATTAGACATTCAAATAAAAATCCGAGGCCCAAACGCCTTTGAAGCTCGCCGCGCCCGATTAAACCGGATCAGCCTTCCATTATGCCCGCTATTGTAAAACCCCCGTCCGCACTCACAACATGACCGGTCGTAAAACTGCACGCTGGGGAGGCCATAAAAGCCACTACCTCTGCAATCTCTTCTGGACGACCGAATCGAGCTAAAGGCATTCTCATAGACACACTCGGCAACGGTTCTTCCGGCTGGTTCTGCCTAGTTTTAGTGGGACCAGGTGCTACCGCATTAACCAGAATGTCGTGCTGTGCAAGCTCAATCGCCATTGTCTGCGTTAGGTTTATAATACCCGCCTTACTCGCTCCGTAAGCAGCCCTACCATTACCTCCAAAAATACCTGAATTCGAAGCAATGTTGACTATGCGTCCGCCATTGCCGTTCGCAACCATTTTCGCTGCCACAGCTTGCCCGCACCTAAAAACGCCACCTAAATTTATATTTAGTACGTTTGTCCAAAATTCCTCCGTCGTCTTCAAAAAAGGAGCTCTGTCCATTGTGCCAGCATTGCAAATAAGTATATCTATTTGGCCCATCTCGTTTTCAACATCATTTACCATTTTTGTAACTGATTGCCTGTCAGAAACATCAACCCCAAAAGCGATGACTGGTTGACCTGCATTTATACTTTCTACGGTTCTTTCGGCTGCCATTTTATCACAATCGGCAACAGCTACTTGAATCCCATCTCTCACAAGTCGCATTACAATGGCGCGCCCTATGCCCTGAGCACCTCCAGTAACAATGGCTGTTCTTTTATAAATAGACATATAGAATTATCCTTATTTTTGAGACTTTGAGACAAACATATATCAAAGAAAATGAATTTATTGCGCCTTAATGCTAACGAGACCGTTTACCACAGTTATTCATATGTTAATAATCATCAGGGCCAAAAAGGAAACATAAAATCTAGGCATCTGGAGGAATTTGTCTCATGAAACGCATAAAAGATCTTTTCCAACCAGGGAAACTGGTAACTGCCCCTGGCATATTTGATGGAATATCTGCTCGTATGGCTGATCCATTCGATTTCGAATTACTGTACATGACTGGCTACGGTACAGTTGCCTCTCATCTCGGAATGCCCGATGCCGGGATTGCAAGTTATACAGATATGGTCGGCCGAGTTCAGATGATCTCCAATGTTGTAAGTACACCGTTCATAGCTGACGGTGATACCGGTTATGGAGGACTGTTAAATATGCAATATACTATCAAGGGCTATGAGCTCGCAGGCGCCGCCGGAATTCAAATAGAGGACCAGGAATTTCCAAAAAAGTGTGGTCATACACCAGGTCGAAAAGTTATACCCTTGGAAGACATGGTTCAAAAAATTCAGGTAGCTGTCGAAACCCGCGAATCTAAAGATTTTCTTATAGTCGCAAGAACGGACGCTCGCACGAGTTATGGGCTTGACGAGGCACTTAGGCGTGGCGACGCGTTTTCCGAAGCAGGTGCCGATATCCTTTTTATAGAATCGCCCGAATCCGTACAAGAAATGGAAAAAATCTGTTCCTGTTTTGATTGCCCGTTACTTGTGAATGTTGTTGATGGAGGTAGCACGCCTGTGCTGGCTAAACAAGCCTACATAGATCTTGGTTATCAAATAGCAATTTACCCAGGAACTGGGTTCTTGGCTGCCGCTCACGCTCTTAATTCTGTTTACGGCACGATTAAAGAAACTGGATCATCCCTGGATGTGAAGGTACCACTTAGAAACTTCATGAAAATGGCAGAAGATATGGGTTTTAAAGAAGTCTGGGATTTTGATAAACGACACGAACGGACTGGGTAGAGAAGAACTAGTTTTCACAAATCAAAGCTTAAAGCGAAGGAAAAAAAGTGGCTGATTATATTGAAACGTATCGGGGCGATGTTTGTCCTTGGGAAGTAGACTCAACAGAGCATTTCACCGTCGCTTATTATTACGAAAAATTTGAGGCGGCCACTTGGCGATTTTTAAAGAAATTAGGAGTCGATGCAACTCGGGCTATTACTATTGGTGCGGTGACTCATTATAAAGCTGAACTGCGTAACCGCGACATCTATTTTATAGAAACAGCACTCATCTCGAAGGCTAAAAACCCTGTAATCGGACATAAACTATTCAAAGCTGACACCCAGACATTATGTACTACTATGCAACAAACATTGCTTGATATTACGATCGATACCCCTACCACCACTTGGGACGGAGATGCCAAGGAAGACCGCCAAATACCTGGAGACGATGCATCTTGGATGCCTACTCTAAAAAACACCATTCGGCCAGAGGAGAAAAACTTATCGGGCTATCTATCACTGCCCGGCTATATTCATAGATTTTCCACCGCAAATAGTTTTGTTATGGCGGCTTTTGGACTAACTCCAGAGTATCTGACAAAATCACGCATAGGCTTATCCACGTTTGAATTTCAACTGGATTTTTACGAACAATCGAGGCCGGGCGATATAGTAGATATCGAAAGTTGCATAGCACAATTGGGGAAATCCTCCGTCAGATTTTATCATCGGATGATCAATGCAGAAACGGGAGCTAAAATTGCGGGACTAAGTCAATATGGCGTCCATCTAGACCTTGATAGTCGAAGGCCCTCACCTATACCCGATAGTCTGAGGAAGAATGCTGAGAGTATTTTGCCAACGTCTTCATAAATACGAGGTACTTGAATGATTTTGTCCACACTAACTAAGTTAAACGAAACATAATGCGTGCTGCAGTTCTAACGGGGAAGGGGCTAATAGAAACCCTAAATAGGGAACCTAAAGAGCTTGGTCCAACTGATATCCGTATTCGTATCCGGGCCGGCGGCATATGTGGTTCGGATCTCCACTATTTTCACCATTATCGAATGGGGGATTTTCCTGTTCGCGAACCCTTCGTTTTAGGCCACGAAGCTGCTGGAATCGTTGAAGCACTAGGATCTGGTGTAACGGATTTTGAAATTGGAGACCTAGTAACGATTAATCCAAGCCATCCCTGCCATGAATGCTACTATTGCCTAACCGGTAGAGAACTTCTTTGCGCCCAGATGCGATTTCTTGGAAGTTCGCGGAAATTTCCCCATATTCAAGGGGTATTTTCGGAGATATTTGAAACAGATCAAAGCCAATGTTTTAAATTGCCACGCGAAATTTCTCTAAACGTCGCTGCATTCGCGGAACCACTAGCCGTAGCACTACATGCTATTAGTCACGCTGGCTCAATGATTGGAGGAGACGTACTGATATCCGGATCAGGCCCAATTGGTTGTCTCATTCTAATTGCTACTAAACTTGCGGGGGCTAATTCAGTCACTATGACGGATATTAAAACTGCTCCCCTCCATATGGCGGAGCAGCTTGGAGCAAATCAAGTTATTGACGTATCTAAAAACACCACGCGCCTTTATAAAGACTCAGCGGCCAAAGGCAGTTTTGACATTGCATTTGACGCCTCCGGCAGCGAAAAAGCAGTACTTGCTGCAATAAAAAACCTCCGTCCTGGGGGCACATTTATACAGGTCGGAACATTCATAGAACCAAACATATCTATTCCAACAGACCAAATTATGGTCAAGGAACTTATTTTTAGAAGTTCTTTTAGGTTTGATAAAGAATTCGCTTGGGCCGTGAATTACCTGGCCAAAGGACGCGTGGATGTTGAACCATTATTGTCGCACACGTTTCCTATGGAAGATGCAAACGAGGCATTCCGGGTTGCATCTGATCGAAACAAGTCGATGAAGGTACACCTAATATTTTAAATCTTTCGTGGTATATACAAAAACGGTTTTAAACACCCTAACCCTTTAGAACTCTCTCTCTACGCAAAAGTCCACAACTTCGGTCAAAGCCCGTTTAGCCTCGCTATCCGGGAAAAGATCCAGAGAGTCTCGCGCGATAGCAGCATAGTGGTAAGCACGTGCAATTGTATCTTCTAAAGACGAATACCGCTTAATTAGAGATTGCGCCCGCTCCAAATCGAGGTTTTCCTGCTGAAGTTCCTCCAAGCAACGTCGCCAAAACTTGCGTTCTTCCTCTGTCCCTCTCCTAAAAGCCAAGATAACTGGTAGCGTAATCTTACCTTCACTGAAGTCATCCCCAACTGTCTTACCTAGCGCAGCTTGTCGTGCTGAGTAATCCAGGGCGTCATCAACTAGCTGAAAAGCCACGCCTAAGTTAGTTCCATAAGAGGCCAACGCCTCTTCTTCTATTTTTGGCCTATCAGCAACAATAGGCCCTATTCTGGCTGCCGCCGAGAATAACTCTGCTGTTTTCGATTGAATCACCTGTAAATAATCAACCTCGCTTGTTGAAGTATCGTTTGTTGTAAGCAACTGATGCACCTCGCCTTCTGCGATCACCGCTGATGCATTTGAGAGAATTTTCAAAACATGCAGAGAACCATCTGTTACCATCAATTGAAAAGCACGACTAAATAAAAAATCTCCAACCAATACGCTCGCCTGATTACCCCATACTGTATTAGCTGTTTCCTGGCCGCGCCGAAGTTGGCTTTCATCCACGACATCATCATGCAGTAACGTTGCGGTGTGAATGAACTCGACACATGCGGCAAGATTAATGTGCCTTTCTCCAGAATACTGACAAAGTGCCGCTGCTCCAAGTGTTAACATTGGCCGAAGACGCTTTCCACCGGCCGCGATCAAATGACCAGCCAATTGCGGTATTAGATGCACTGGACTTTGCATATGTTGCAGTATCGTTGAGTTGACTCTATCTAAATCCTTGTGCACCAATCGAATCAATGGATCTAAGGACGGTTTTCTCCCGGAATTTTCTTGCGTTTTAAAATCTATTACAGGGGCCACCATTCAGCTCCACTTATTTCAATTAAATCGTTTCTTGGAAAGTACAGATGCTTTGTATACGATCGCATCGAATATTAAAACTGCGGCACCCCGTCGCGTCCAGTAGATTTAACAATATAGGCTTTTTTTTTGAGGGAATTAATAAGAACCAACGATATTGTCCAGCTTTCATTCATTGTAGCCCATTTGAAGTCAGAGGGAATAGAGAGCTACATCTTGGATAATCACACGAGTATAATAGAGGGAAGCGCTAACGCTATTCCTAGACGCCTTATGGTTAGTTCAATCGATTATTTCTCAGCAAAAAAACTCTTAGGGGAACTGGGTGAATAAACTTGATAAACCACATCCCGATGTAACCAAAAATGACGTTTTGGGGGGCAAAATAGTGGTTTGGCAACCCGCCATTGGATATCGCGTCGGAATCGACACTGTGCTTCTAGCGAGCGCTACTACCCCTAAGAAAGATGCAAAGATATTGGATTTAGGCTGTGGCGTAGGTGGAATTTCGTTATGTCTGCTAGCAAACTTTCCCAATGTAAAAATAGATGGCCTGGAAATTGATGACGAGCTGGTTAGGCTGGCAAAGCAAAATGCCGTGGTTAACGGTTTTGGAACAAAATTTAACCCTCTAATTGGAACTGTGGCTGATCCACCGGGCCAACTTCGCCCAGCATCTTTTGATATGATCGTTACCAACCCCCCACACTTTGAGGCTGGGAAAATTTCCGAATCTCCTTTAGCTAAAAAGCGAACCGCCAACGTAGAAGGTGACGCTACTTTTGAAGTTTGGATTGAGTGTGCCGCTAGGTTATTAAAACCGAAGGGGGCTATTTCATTAATTCATAGAGCCGACAGGTTAGATCAGCTTCTGAGTGTATTGCGGAAACACTTTGGAAAACTCACAGTCTATCCCCTGTGGCCAAAATCTAGCAGAAATGCAACACGAGTAATAATTCACGGCACTAAAAGTAGTGATTCTCCAACCAAATTAAAACCAGGGATCATTTTACATAGAGCAGACGGATCCTATACTTCAAGAATTAAATCTGCATTAATGGGAAATTCGTTACTTTCAGATCCTTCATGCTAGATCTTTCCGTCATAACTAGCTCGAGGTATTTTACAGGAGATCAGGGTATACTGATCTTTAATTTCTAGCGCTTCTTCAATCGCAACCGTTAAATTTTTTCTATCCCTAACTGTAACTCCTCTGCCACCAGTCGCCCTTGCTATGCCGGTAAAATCAGTTTCCGCCATATCTACCCCAACATTCGGATAATCCATTTCCCTTTGTTTTTTTTCTATCAGAGCCAGCGAAGCATCAACAAACACCACCACGATAACAGCCAGACCAAGATTCCCAAGCGTTATAAGTTCCCCTAATACCATTTCTAAACCTCCATCGCCGGTAAAAGCGATTACCGTTTTTTCTGGCGAAGCTAATTTTACACCTGTAGCTAACGGCAAAGCGCACCCCATTGTACACAAGCCGCTGGATTGAAGTGCCGAATGAGGAACGAATGTTTCCCACACTTGGCTTATTAGAATGCGATGTGCGCCAGAATCCATTGTGATTACAGTATCTTTTGGCACAAGACCTCGAATAGTTTGAGTTATTGCAGCAGCCCCCCAAGCATCGTTTTGGCCATAAATGACAGCTTGTTTTTCCTTAATCTTCTGAGGTTCGCCATTTTTCCACGTCTGATTGTTTATAACACCTTCTGAAACAGCAGACAGGCCTTCGTTAATATTGCAGACAAAACTGACGGAAGCTTGGTGCATATAAGAATATTCAGGAGCCGCCAGCAGTTCGACGACTTTGGTTTTTGAACGATCCCAGACATTGTGCCAACCACTTCGCATTTCTATTGGATCATAACCCGCTAGAAGAATAAAATCAGCGGCCTTAATCAGCGGAGCAAGGGTCATATCTGCCAAAGGCGACAGACCTGCCCCACCCAGGCTAAACTTGCTATCATCTGGAATAATACCTTTTGCCTTATAGGTCGATATAACTGGGGTTTGAAACCTGTTTGCGAATATCGTAATATTCTCCCCGGCATTGTGATGAACTGCGTCCAGACCAGCGATAACAAGAGGCTTATTGGCTTCCGATAGCCATTTTTTGGCAAGTTCAAGTTCTGGCCCGCAAGCGGGTCGAACAGGAGCAGGGCTCGCTCTTTTCTGTATTTTTTTGAGTGGATGTATTTTGGCAGCCATTTTTATCGGCAAATCAAGATGTACCGGCCCCGGTCGACCTTCCGTTGCGATTGCTATTGCTTTGTCAATCAAGTCATCTACGTAGCCGTCTGAAACCTCAAAGCTGGCCTTGCAAATAGGCGAAAAAACAGCGCGATGATCAAAGACTTGATGGTTATACGTTACTGTATCCGCTGTATCCACACAGCCGGTAATCACCAACATGGGAACTCTGTCCTGTTGGGCATTAGCGGTTACGTTAACAGCATTGGCTGCTCCTGGACCAACTGTTGCTATTAAAACGGCTGG
>CEVA01212890.1_pt1 | contig 10081 bp, 10 predicted proteins | sample 361521 | NCBI WGS metagenome assembly CEVA01 (sample SAMEA2622823, study PRJEB7988) | marine metagenome | isolation source: saline water (ENVO:00002010), including | reverse complement strand
GAATCGAACCCCCAACCTCGGCATTGCGAACGCCGCGCTCTCCCTATTGAGCTATATCCCCGTTACGAGCCATAAACAGTGGGATTCTATCAGTGTACATCTTAGAGTTCAATAACCAAGTGAATAAGGAATGATGTTGACTACGACTCATACTGATAATAAAATTCACATTATTAAACAGCAAGCAACTGGATTAAACCTGATATTAGTTCCTTCGAAAGGATTACATAAATGAAAATAGGCCTTATAGCAGATACCCAGGTTCCCTCCGCAGAACTCTCTCCTAATATCAAAAAGGCATTCGATGGAGTAGATATGATCCTACACGCAGGGGACATTATAATACCCAGATGCCTCGACATGCTGGAAGAGATAGCCCCAGTCACTGCTATCGAGGGCTCTATGTATGCTCAGTTCGAAAACGACGACAGAGTTGTTCAGGGCAAAAGAGTTGTTAGCGTTCAGGGTCACAAAATAGGAATGGTGCACGAACTTTCTATACCAGGGGCATCTGCTATGGAGGTACTTGCAGGAACTATAGAAAAAGCCTTTCCTAAAGACCTTTCTATATCAGACTGCATGGAAACACTCTTTGGAGGAAAAGTCGATATTGTACATTTTGGGATGTCTCACGAAACTATGGTAGAAGAACACGAAGGAATACTATTCGTGAATCCTGGAAGCCCGACCTGGCCCAATAACAAGGTTATGTTAGGAACAGTAGCCACATTAGATTTGAATAATGGCAGAGAAGTAGAAATAATCGAACTATCAAAGTTTGATTGAATTTATACAGGACATTCTTACCGGTCCCTCATTTTTTCATGGCCAAAGTGGGTTTTATCCTATCCATTATCTCTGCAATATGAAAATATCTGTTTAGCACATAGAAGTGTATCCCAGGAACTCCATGTTGTAACAAATCAATTGCCTGGCTAGCAGTATGCTCTATCCCTATCTCGTAAACCTTAGACTCATCACTAGAGGCATCTTCCAGTTTCTTCAGTAATTGCACAGGTATACTAGCTCCGCACATACTCGTAATCCTTTTTATTTGATCGATGTTCAATATGGGCATCAATCCTGGGACTATTGGTACATTTATGTCTAAAGATCTGCATAATGAAACAAATCTATAGAAGTCTTCATTATCATAATAAAGTTGAGTTATTATTAAGTTCGCGCCGTTAAGAACTTTGTTTTTCAAGTTCACCAAATCACTCTGCAAATCTATAGCTTCTATGTGTTTCTCGGGATAACCTGCTACAGCTATGTCAAAACCACCGTGATTGACTATATGTGATACCATTTCACTGGCATGACCATATCCATTTTCAGGTTTAACAAAAGATGCTTGTCCCTTAGGAGGGTCTCCTCTCAATGCAACTATATTCTCTATACCATTGTCATGTATATCATTTAGTATTTTTTCTATTTCGACATTACTGGAACCAACACAAGTAAGGTGATGGGCGGTATCAACTCCATACCGATTCCTGATCATAGAAGCAATTTCCAGAGTTTTCTCTCTGGTGCTACCCATAGCCCCATAGGTTACTGTTATGATAGAAGGGTTCAACGATATAAGTTTCGGCAAACGTTCTTCTAACTCTTTGATGCCCTTGTCCGTATTTGGAGGGAACAGTTCAAAAGATATAGAAGGAGAACTTCCTGTATATATTTCAGAGAATCTCATAACTAAAAATCAACATATTAAACGAGTTTGGTAAATTCATCAGGAATTTGATGAACATTCATTGGCAATATAGGGTTTCTACATTAAAACTCCCAATATCACACCTCCAGCTATTGCAGATCCTAGAACACCTGCGACATTAGGACCCATAGCGTGCATTATCAAGAAGTTATCTGGGTCTTCGTCTTGAGCAACTCTATGAGCCACTCTTGCGGCCATAGGAACGGCCGAAACTCCTGCAGCTCCTATCAAAGGATTTATTGTTCCCTTGGAAGCATAATACATGAGCTTCCCGAACATCAGTCCAGAAGTGGTAGCAATAGCAAACGCTCCCAAACCTAGCACAAAAATGCCCAAAGTTCTGGTTTCCAAAAAACTATCGGCACTCATCGTTGAACCAACTGTCAAACCCAAAAATATAGTTGTTACATTTATCAATTCATTCTGAGTAGATTTGGCCAACCGATCCACAACTCCAACCTCTCTAAGTAAGTTTCCGAACATTAACATACCGACTAATGGAGTTGCCTCAGGGGCAATAAGTGAAGTCAGTATAATGACAATAATTGGAAATGAAACTCTGGCTTTGTAGGAAGCTGATTTGGATGGGTAAGACATCTTGACCATCCTTTCTTTTTTGGTAGTCAAAAGTTTCATTATTGGAGGTTGTATTATTGGAACCATAGCCATATAGGAATAAGCCGCCACAGCTATAGGAGCTAGCAAACCTTCACCTGCCAATTTACTAGCCACATAAATTGTAGTCGGGCCATCAGCAGATCCAATGATACCTATAGCCCCTGCATTTTCAACGCTCCAACCTAACAACAAGGCTAGTATTAAAGCAGCGAATATTCCAAATTGTGAGGCAGCACCCAATAAAACTGTAACAGGTCTTTGAACAAGAGGCGTGAAATCGGTTAATGCCCCAACCCCCAGAAACATAAGCAAAGGGAATAATTCATTATCAAGTCCTGCAGTTCTTAATATACCTAGGAATCCTTCATCGTCGGCAATTTTTGTACCAGGTAAGTTAGCCAACAAACAACCTATCGAAATAGGAACCAGAAGCAAAGGCTCATATTTTCGAGCAACACCAAGATACATCATGACCAAAGATATGCCTATCATAGCCAGACCACTGATAGTGACTTCGGAGAATGCTACAAAAATGTCCTCCGGCATAGTTAAGAACCTCCTATGCCCTTAGGATCATAAGGTTTGTATGATCTGGAACCATATGCACTTGGTCGGGAACCTTGACTATTCCAAAACGAATTTTGACTTTCTTTGTTCCAAGCCCTGGATTCTCCGTCATTAGAGGCATTCGCTATCCTAACTACTTTATCCTCTTCCATAGTCAAATACATTCCGACCGCGATAGCAGCTATTCTCGATCCCAATCCTTTATCTGCGGGAACGCTGTAATTCATATCAATGCGATTAAATGTTTCCGCCGATTCCATAACATCTGCAGATTTGGAGTCAACTTCGTCAACAATCTCTTCTCCTGGGAATATTTTATTCAGAACCAGAAGTATGATCATGAAAACGACTAGTGTCAAGAATACTAGTCCCATGCCTACCCCAGCTATGTATATTCCCTCGTTTATATTGTCAGTCATAATCTTTCCATCTATACACCCTTTAAGCTATCAACGGTTTCTTCTGCCACATCATTAATAAACCTGTATGATTTAAGTTCTTTGCCAATAGCACTAAATAGAAGAGCATACAACAAATCTTGTAATTCTTTATTAGTATCTCCGTCTATATTTAAAATGGAAACATGACTGTAATCAGATCTTTGGAAAAAACGTAATACCTTCAATGAAGTCAGTGATAATGAAAGGATTCTGACGTTAAAAGGATTACAAGAATCACATATAACACCTCCTCTATCAGGACAGAATCTGTGCGCATTCATAACTATCTCTTTTCCACAATTAACACATTGATAGAGTTCAGGCATAAAGCCGGATGAACCTAGCAATTTGATCTGAAAATACGGTATGAGATTATCATTTTTGTCGTTCGTTAAATTTTTCAGAGTATCTAGCAACAACAAATATACATCATTATTTGACTGACTTTCATTAGTAATCGCATCTACTAAATCCAATATGTATAGCGCTTTAGAAAGCTTAGTTAAATCCTCACGTATTATTCTAAACGAATCTACACATTCGGCTTGATTAATCAAATCTAAATTATGACCTTTTGTCAAAAGAAATGAGGTCAACATTACTGGTTCCACATGACCCCCAATTCTACTCTTCAATTTTCTGGCACCTTTAACTATAGCTCTGACTTTTCCTCTGTTTGGAGTAAATAAGCTAAGTATATAATCAGTCTCTCCTAGAGGATAATGCCTCAGGATTATACCCTGAGTTTTATAAATTTTTTCGGTGTTACTCATACTATATATTGGTACTAAATCTCTTTCCTGTCATCTAACGCTCTACTCAAAGTCAACTCATCGGCATACTCTAGATCTCCCCCAACTGGCAACCCTCTCGCCAGTCTGGTGACTTTATTGACAATTGGTGAAAGTAACTTGTGAATGTACATCGCCGTACTTTCACCCTCTAAACTGGGATTAGTCGCAAGAATTATCTCCTCTACTAAGCCATCTTTAAGCCTATTGAGCAGTTCCCTGATCTTCAAGTCTTCAGGACCTATACCACTCGCAGGAGAAATAACCCCATGTATCACATGATATGTACCTTTATAGACCTGTGTGCGTTCCAACGATAAGACATCCAATGGTTCCTCGACCACACAGATTCTAGATTTATCTCTGCTGTCGTGTGAGCAAAGATAACACGGACTATTTTCGGTTATATTTTGACAGACGTCACAGAATATAACTCGGTCTTTAATTGCCAATATAGACTCAGCGAGGGATTTCGCCTCCTCCTCAGGCATCCTGATCAAGTAGTACGCTAATCGCTGTGCACTTTTAGGGCCTATTCCAGGCAGCCTATTAAATTCCTGTATTAATCTGGACAGAGGAGCAGCAACGGAAGGAAGAAACTCATAATTCATCGCCTAATTCAGCCTCTCTTTGCTAGGTAAGCCCTGGTATATTCATTCCACCCGTTATAGAACTAAAGCTCTTTTGGGCTAAATCTTGGGCTTTATCGATAGCCTCATTTGTTGCCGCCATAACCAAATCCTGCAGCATTTCAATATCATCTGCCACATCCGGAGAAATCTCTACAGACTGAATCTTGAGTTTCCCAGTGATAACAACTTTTACGACCCCGCCACCAGACGTCGCTTCTACTACAGCATTGTCCAATTCTTCTTGGGCTTTGGCTAATTTAGCTTGAAGCTGTTGGGCTTGTCGCAACATATTCTTATTCATGCTTACTTCTCCTCTTCTGATTCGCCTTCAATAATAGCACCTAAAGACCTTGCTGTCTGAACCAGATGCCCAGAAGGACCATTAGAATAACCTTCCTTTTGCTCCATCATAATTAGACTCAAATCATACCTTACTCCAGTTGCCTTCTCTATTATATCTATCAGTGATCTTCTCACATCAGGATTATCTATTTCCCCCTGAAGTCGTTCCAAATTGGAACGAGTCTTGAAAACTAAGAACAGTGTTCCATCTTCAATATATCTATTTTCAGTGCCCAGCAAAAGAGATCCTATATTATATTTAAATTTTAAGTGTCTAGTAGCCGATCTTATTGACATCCAATGCGATTCCGTTAGTTCATTGGCTCCGCCATTCGAAACTTTTAATACTGGTTCTTGAATATCTTGCATAGAATCACCAATTTCTTTAGTCGAATCTATCTGGTTTTCATTCTCTCTAGAGGAATCCTTTAACGGCTCTGGCCCATATTCGCTTGCCTTACTTACGTCGTTAGCATTTATTGCATAATAATCATCAACATATTCAGTAGGTTCTTTGATTATAGGTCTTGCTTTAATATTGTCTATTTCTTGATTACTCTCCTCTATTGGAGCTTCATGAAGCAAGTCAGGAATCAACGATTCCATCGCGGTTATTTCATTCTGTGTTGAAACTTCATCTGCATATAAAATTTTTTCACCGACATCTATACAACTTTCCACCAAAGCCGTCTCCATGAATAGCGTGTTGGGTCCATAGATATTTTGAGTGGCCGTCTCAAATATTTTTAACGTTCTCAAAATATGCTCCAAAGGCACCGGTTCGGCTATCCCCTTTATCTTAGTAATAATCTCAGGCGCCTGATCTACTATATTGTCAACGCCGGATTTTACCAGAAGTAGGTTCCTTAAATGGTCTACAACTTGCCTTTGGAATCGACTGATGTCTAAACCTTTTTCAGATATGTCATTTATAGTCAAAAGAGCCTCTCTGACCTGCCCAGATAAAGAACACTCTACAAATTCTAGTGCTACAGAATCATCACCGATTGCAAATATATTTCTAATATCTTCTACCCTTATGTTAGAGTCACTAGATACACTTAGTTGTTCCAAGAGATTAACCGCATCACGCAGACTCCCCGAAGAATTCCTGGCAATAGAAACTAGCGCCGATGATTCAATATTTATCTGCTCCTTATTGCTGATATCAGTTAATCGTTTCAGTATATGTTCTTGAGAAATCCTGTGGAAATCGAACCTTTGACACCTAGATGCAACAGTACCCAGAATTTTTTGAGGCTCTGTAGTTGCCAGTATGAATACAACATGAGGAGGTGGTTCCTCCAATGTTTTTAGGAAGGCATTGTTAGCAGCATCTGTTAATTGTTGAGCTTCATCTATAATGTAAACTTTATGAGAGGACTCTGCAGGAGCAAAATTAACTCTCTCTCGTAATTCCCTGATGTCGTCTATGCCTCTGTTACTAGCTGCATCTATCTCAAACAGGTCTAGAGACTTACCGTCATTAACATTGATGCAAATTCTACAACTATTGCATGGTTCGCCACCTACAGACTGCTCACAAGTAATAGCTTTGGCTAGAATCCTAGCAGTACTGGTTTTTCCTGTTCCTCGAGGACCACAAAACAGATAAGCATTCGCTATTTTGCCCTGCAAAACAGCTTGATGCAAAATTCTTGTTATATGTTCCTGCCCTATAACATCATCAAGTGTTTGTGGGCGCCATTTTCTGTATAAAACCTGATCCACAATTACCATCCCTATAGTTTCAAAGTGGCAAGTAGTTCCTCTTGCCGAGACCACATTTCTATCTCATTGTCAAATCTGTCATGGTCGTATCCCATAAGATGCAAAACTCCATGAACGATCAACATCTCGATCTCCGACTTTACAGTATTCTTTCTCTGACGAGCTTGATCAATAGCTCTGGGATAAGAAATTAAGATTTCCCCATATTTCTTAAAGTTTGTCGCGGGATATACGAATTCTCCAGAAATATTTGTGGTGTTATCACAATCATCCCAAAGCAGAAATGAGAGAACATCTGTCGGTTCATCTATGCCCCTATACTCAAAATTTAGCCTCTGAAGGGTTTCATCATCAACTATCACCAAACTAACTGCAAATGATTTTTCGTCGTCACTCAAATCTAATGTAGATTCTAATGTTTTAGCAAGCCAAGAATTCGATATCCTACGTCTAAAAACGTCGAAAACTTGTACGCTAGTCCTTTGAAACAAGGGAGAAGCCAAATATGTTCCTCAACTGCATAAGCAAATACTACTAGAATAATATCATAGAGGTCCCGAACCGTACAATAAAATCTGGGCGTTTACTAGCTGTTGGAGTAATGACAGAAATTAGAGGGACATCAAACTATTGGACTAGTCCGATAGTTCAACAATCTGAATAATACGATTGGTTTCAAGGGGCCCTGACACTGTTTGATAAACTCCAGATGCCCAAAAAATCTCTATTTTTTCAACTTCCTCAAATTCACCAAGACCAAAATAGAGAGGTAATATACTTTGCGACAAGTAACCTGATTTTCCATCCATAAATTTCGTATATACTTCCCCTCCAGAATACACTTTTACGGTCGAACCGATTCCATTTGTATTGGAATCAATACCCGTCAAACCAACCTTAAGATAATTCACTTTGGTTTCATCACTCAAATTACTAGTGAAAACCATTGGAACACCATTAAAATCGCTGACAATTATATCCAAATCCCCATCCAAATCTATATCAAAGACCACAGAAGATCTAGAACCAGACGCTCCCCAAACTACGTTGTGATCTGTCAAGTTACCCTTCACACAATCCTGATGATCAAAATCATACTCGGAGCAATCTAGTACAAACCAGGGGGTTGCTGTATTCCTTCCAATTCTGGGTTCTATTCCTAGAATAAATTCGCTGTCTCTAAACGTCTTTCCCTGATCATTCAAAAAAATGCTATTGGCTGCGTATCTGAACGGATAATTCATACTGGCCGTGACAAATATGTCATCATATCCATCAGCGTTTAAGTCTCCAATGCTCGGACCCCAAGGCCAATAATTCTCCAACGATAAATCATCGGATCTTTCTTCAAAAACCCCTGGTCCAGAATACCTATAAAAGGCGTTACCAAATATACTCTTACCCCCATCCATCAAAAACAGATCTGGCCATTTAACTCGTGACTTAAACTTCTCCCTCGAAGGTTCTATATTTTCATACATATCCGAGTGCATATCCGTTACATATAAATCTGCGGAGCCGTCATTATCATAATCAAATACTTTAACGCCCATAGATCCCCAAGGGGTTTTATCGAACATTGCAGGGTTCTCTTCAAAATACAGACCAGCAATATTGCGATAGTATTTGTCGTTGCCCTGCATATTCAAAACATACAAATCCAACCAACCATCTTGATCAACGTCTAAAATAGTCGCATCTCCAGACCAAGTATGGTCCACTAAACCGGACTTTTGAGTAACATCTAGGAAAACACCATCCCCAAGATTTTTGAACAACTTGTTGTGCTCCGTTCTTTCTGGTTTTGTATGGCCAGTAAAAGCGTCTGGAAAACCAGAGTAAAAATGATACTTGCCACTTTCATAATCTTTTAGTCCTTCTGATATCTCGATATATATTTCTTCATCCGTAGTGTATTGACCAACATTAGTCAGAAAAAGATCCAGAAGACCGTCGTTATTATAATCAAAGAAAACCGACGCTGAAGAATGTCCTTGATATCCGAGCCCAGACTGTTGTGTAATGTCGTTGAACTTTCCTGAACCGTCATTTTGGAACAATATATTACCGAACCGTGTACTCGTTACATAGAGATCTGGGAACCCATCATTGTTTATATCTGCAAAAGATGCTGCCACACTTACCCTGTCATCCATAGCAACTCCAGCATAGTAAGTGATATCTTCAAATTGACCGTTTCCCAAATTTCTCCAAAGCTGATTCGCTCCGATTTGATTCACAAAATAGATATCATGTAAACCATCAGAATCTACATCAGCAACTGCTAGACCGTTACCATGGTCGTAATGAACCGGTTTGTATGTCTTCCCCGCATCGTCTACTATCCGATGCTTGAAATCTATCCCTGTGCGCTCCAAAACATTTGTAAAATAAAATGCACAAAATACGCTAAAACTGGATGAGTCACCAATTTGATCATATCTACGATCCATTAGCCAAGATGTATCCAACAGGTTCTTTGGGTTCACATAAATATTTGACGGTATGTTATGGGGTTGACCAGGCGGGTCACATAGAATCTGATCTGATTTAATATCATCATACTTAACATCAAAAATATCTCTATTATCACATCCAGATAAGATAAGTAGACAAATTAAAATGTGGGCTGCCAATAAGGATCTAACATATGAAATCTTAATCATATTTTGTTCTCTCAGATATAACTACGAAAAGTAAATAATATTATTGGTTTGATGAAATATATGAACCACTCTCCATAATTGATATCGTTTGGTTCACATCAATATCAACAATCGTCTGAACAATACCACTTGGCCAGTCAATTTTAATGGATGTTATAAAATCAGATTGGCCTAAACCACAAATAAGTTGAGTTCCATTGCCTCCTAGATATCCAGTACCGCCCTTTATCTCGAAAACTTGTTTATATGTTTCCTCTACGCCAGGCCTTGATATTGTTATACGTGACCCTATTCCCTTACTGTTGCTCTCACTACCCACCAAATTTATTATTATCCAATTATTTGACTGACCAATGGTATTCTTATACAAACGGTTTTTGTTGTTGTTGTTAACCACATATATATCTATAGATCCATCTCCATTGAAATCTCCTATTCCAGTACCTCTACCTACGAACTCGTCACCTATACCTGATAATCTGGTTACATCAGTAAAACCACCATTCCCGTCATTTTCATACAAAACGTTGGGTTCATTTACGGATTTACCAGTAGATGCTCCGTCTTCTACAGATCC
>CEVA01239213.1_pt1 | contig 10085 bp, 12 predicted proteins | sample 361521 | NCBI WGS metagenome assembly CEVA01 (sample SAMEA2622823, study PRJEB7988) | marine metagenome | isolation source: saline water (ENVO:00002010), including | reverse complement strand
GATTGGGCTATTGAAGTAAAACGCGCAAAAGTCTCACGTATAAATGAGTGGTGGATGCAAGCGGTTAATCAGGCAAAAACAAAAAAAGCCGTTTTGATTTATCGCCTCGACCGACAACCGTGGAAAGCTCGAATTTGTTTAAGCAGCATTTACCCTAACAAAATAAACGCACCTATCGACATGGATCTGACAACTTGGCTATCGATTGCAAGGGAGGAAATATGAGTCTCAATATGCGAGAAATGAACGAAGATCAAAAAAAGGAAGTTGAGTTGCAATTTGTTCACGCTTATCGCACTAATGGAGGTAATGCCACTCAAGCTGCTCGTGATGTTGGAGTCGAAGGCAATTATGCCGAGAATTTCGGCTACAAAATGAAAAAGAAACTGATGGGTGATAATGCCATCAAGAGTGACGGTGTTTTTTACATTTTAGATTTAATTCCTGATGTGCCGACTTTAAATCGCGTCAAATTTGGTTTTACATCCAATATAGATAATCGCTTGGAGCAACATCGAACCTCTGCCCCAACTGCAAAAATACTTGGCACTTTTCAATGCAAAAGAGCATGGGAACAGGCTGCAATCGATGTCTGCAGTCGAGGTGAGCATAACATTCGCACTGAAATATATGATGTTAGAGATGTGGATACGGTTTTAAATCGGGCTCAACAATTTTTCAACATGATGCCGGAGGTGACCAGTGATTCTTGACAATGGCATAGAGATCGAAGTCAGGCGCGATGAAGCCGATGAAGAAAATGTAATCCTGGAATTTGTCGATCCAGACGAACATGGTATTTGGGTGCTAATTGCAATGCCGATTGAAAAAGCACGAGAACTTGGGCATGAATTGTTGGATGTTAAACAAAACGATGGTGTCATTTTATGAGAATCAATTTCTACACGGTTCGAGGCAGTTATGTGGATATTGAGCCCTCGGATGTGGAAAGAATTGACGTTTATCCAGATGGAACGGCTTCGGTGACGCTTAAACTCATCGGTGCAGAGGCATATCGCATTCAATCGAAACTTTTTGAAGATGAGCCTAGAGAAGTTAAAACTCCTGACTCCAAAAAGCACTAGCTTGGAGCGGTCTGGAGGCCGTGGTAAGGACGCTTTAAGCTGGGAAGACATAGCAGCCGCTCTGTCGAAAGCACCAGCTCTCACCAGCCTCTACGCCCGTGTATGTTACGGTTACGAGCATTCAAGCATTGAGAAACTTGAATATAAGATTTTCCATCAACTTGTTGAAAATCAGAATATACAGGATCACCTGGTGAGACTGTCAACATTAAAGAAATTAGTGCGCTTGGCTGTAATTGAGCAGGCTTTTGGAAGACAATTTCCAGTTAAAGATACCCGAATGCCAGCTGATAAAATCCGAATTCTTAATCTAAAAAATCCATCGATGTGGTATCGCAAATACGCTGATGTTTACGCTGAAGTTCAAAATGTTTTCAGTGCTTTGGAGCGAGAGGCATTTACTACTTTAAAATACAATCTAAGTGACTGAAATCATTGCGTTTTTTGCAACGGCATAGTATAGTAGATATATAAATTAGAACTGTTATGCCAAGGCCGCAAGCGCGGTCTTTTTTTATGCCACCACGCTTTTTTGACCCCGTTACCGACACCGAATTAAATTTTGACGCAGACGAAGAAGATTTAGAGTATTTCGGATATTCAAAACAATCGATCAGCCTTGATGAATGGTTCGGCGCGGTCGATCCTGTCCAAAATGAACGTGCAAGACTCAAAAAGCTGCATGGCGATGGAATACCATACAAATTTATCCATAAGGTAAAGAAGTAACCACTTTGGATGTGGGGTTTTTGATTTAAATGCTCGGATTTGATTTGAATGCGCGGTTATCAATTCGCGGTCAAATCTTGCCCCGTATATATATAGAAGTACAACTGTAAGTGTTTGGAAGTATGGATGTGAAAGTATGGATTTAAAAGTGTGGATGTATGATGGCAGTTGATTTAAAGGTTTGGATGTGAACAAAACAATATTTTAAAGACACATACGCACGACAGTTCAAACCAACCCGGTTCCCGAACCTGAACCTAAACTGGTTCTAGTTTGGTGCCTGAGTGGGGTACCGTAAACCTAGGAAACAAGCCATTTATTGATAGTTTTCTAGAATAATTACCTACAAATGTGAGTCGAGGCCGCTCTAATTGAATTAATCGGACCCAATCCAGAGCCCCCCCGACCCCCTTTTTTTAAATAGAAGAAAGGGAATATTCCATCCATACACCGGGGGCTAAATCCATGCCTTTCAAATCCGAAAAACAACGCAAATGGCTCAAATCCAACAAACCTAACATCCACAAGAAATGGACAAAGAAATACGGTAAGAAGACGAAAAAATGAAAACAGAGATGCAGGAAAAATTCATAGAACATTTCGTTGCCTGTGGCAATGCCACTAAAGCAGCAATGATGGCTGGATACAGTGAAAAAACAGCCCATGTCAAAGGCTGTCAGCTAAAAAAGAGGTTTGCATCCGATATTCTTGAAATGACACAACAGATGATGGTGGATGCCACCCCCAGGGCTCTTCATATATTGAAAGAGTTGTCAGAGAATGCCAATTCCGAATCCGTTAAATTAGCAGCGGTTAAAGATATTCTGGACAGAGCTGGCCTGAAACCCGTGGATAAGATCGAAAACACCCATATTGAACAGGTTTCCACATCCGAGTTGAAAAGAGAACTCTCGGCTTTATTGGAAGAGGACATCCCAGAGCCGATTGGGACGATTAATTGAGCCTTGAACGCAAGGTTGAAATATTACGGGAGTTAAAAAAAAGGGAAAGATTTAACGCCATTGATGCGTTTGACCCGTATCCTTTTCAAATCAACTTTTTTGAAACCGGGGCCATGTGCAGACAACGGCTTTTAATGGCTGGAAATCGGGTGGGTAAATCCAAAGCCGGAGCCATTGAGATGAGTTACCACCTGACAGGCCGTTATCCTGATTGGTGGAAGGGAAGACGATACAAAGACCCTGTGAATACATGGGCAGCAGGGGTATCGAATGAATCCGTTAGGGACATTGTTCAAGCTGAACTGCTTGGAAGCCCTGATGACCCGGATGCGTGGGGATCGGGTGCCATTCCGAAACATCTTATTATTAAAGCCGAAAGAAAGCCCGGTGTTCCAAACGCCAAATCCACCGTTTTAATCAAACACATCTCCGGCGGTAATTCGATGCTTCAGTTTAAAGCATACGAACAAGGGGTGGAGAAGTTCATGGGTCGCAGTTTGGATGTGGTCTGGCTGGATGAAGAACCAAGCAGAGACATTTATTCTCAAAGTGTGACCCGTACTTTGGATCGAAGAGGCGGAATGGTTTATATGACGTTTACACCCGAATCCGGCATGACGGAAACGGTGGCAGCGTTTATGAACAACTTACAGCCAGGACAAAGCCTTACGAATGCCTCCTGGGATGACGCATCGGAAAAGGTTAAAACGCACCTACATCAAACGCCTGGGCATTTAAATGAAGGCGTGATGCAGCAGATTTTATCCAGCTACGCTCCGCACGAAAGGGAAATGAGACGCTATGGAAGGCCGTCCATCGGTTCAGGGCTCGTATTTCCGATTGATGAAGAGAAAATTTTAACTGAACCCATTTTAATTCAAGAACACTGGCCCAAAATCGCAGGCATTGATTTCGGATTCGACCATCCTACAGCGGTGGTATGGATTGCATGGGACAGAGAAGAGGATTGCGTTTACATCTACGACTGCTACCGGCAGGCGAAAGCACCTCCACAGGTTCATGCGGCGGCAATACGCACTCGTCCACGATGGATTCCAGTGGCATGGCCCCATGACGGCAACAGACGCGACTCTATGGGAAACCCCGGTTTAGCAGAACAATACAGAAATGCCGGGGTTCAAATGCTTCCTTTTCATTTTGAAAATCCTCCGGCTATCGGTGAAAAAAAGGGAGGTAATTCTGTTGAAGTTGGAATCATGGATATGCTCCAGCGAATGGAAAATGGGCAGTTCAAGGTATTTAATACTTTGACAGATTGGTTTGAGGAATTTCGGATGTATCACCGTAAAGATTCAAAAATTGTGGCAATTCGGGATGATTTAATGGCTGCCACCCGTTATGGCGTGATGTCACTTCGATTCGCAACTGCCCAGGAAGATCCAGTGTGGTCGGGCAAGATTCAATATAAAAATCTTGGAATCGTATGAGCCTTCTCAGTTATTTCAGAAGGGAACCGCCTCTGTACCAAACGGACAATCTTTGGAACTACATCAAAGCCTATCCATCACGGGTCGCTGATGAAGCGAGGGAAGCTCTACAAGGCATAAGCGATCCAATCACAAGAATGAGTTCAGCGGCTCAATTGATTACATCACCGATTGCACCTGTCTCTGAAGACTTGTTTAGTCAATTGGGACAGTTCACTGCACCCGGTATTAATCGACACCAGCAGGCCATAATTGACGCACAGAATCAGATTGCAGAACGTTTAGGGCGTACAACACAAGACTACACGCCAATGAGTGACGAACAAGTTAGTCAACAGCTCGCAATGTTAGGTTCTTTGATGCGAGGTAAGTTTCCCAATTGGGTATCGCCGTCACAGATAGCGATAAGAGGCTTTCAGCCTAAAGCCACAGGACAGCAGTACGCCAAAGCTCTTGAAAAAGAAAAAGGGGCTATCACGGAAGCCAGGGAAACAGGCTTACTTAAAGCCCTTCAGGAAACACCCGGCACCATAACGCAGGAACAAGCGTTAAGCCTCGTATCTCCGCTGGAGCTTACGGAAACGATTAAGGGTGTCACAGAAGTTCCGTCAAATCCAACTCTTCTTGATGCGAAGACATTTTTTGGAATTACTGATGAAGATTGGAACAAGATGACCCCTTATCAACAGCAGTCTTATGTTGATGAAATAAGGGAGGGTGGTCGTCATATACAACGTAGTGATGATACAAAATACGGACGCGATGAAAACCTAAATCTCCCAGGCGGCACCAACCCGAAAGAGATTCTGGTGCAGTTGCCGACTGTCAAAGACACCGCGCCACCATATTCACAATGGTTGGAAAGTAAGGGCTACTCGGACTCGGATCGCCGTGCTCATTTTGGTGAGTATCAGCGAGAATACCCCCCGAAAGACGTTACGGATTTCACCAAAGGCCACTGGGACGAACCCAACGTCTTAGTCCACATCCGAACCAACGAGCGTGATGTCGGCGGTAAAAAAGCATTGCACTCGGACGAATACCAATCGGATTGGAGTCAAGGCCCGAATAATCCATACAATCCATTCAAAAAGAACTGGCACGAACTCGGTTGGAAACGCCACTTCATGGAAGCCTTACGTGATCCATCAATAGAACGATTAACGTGGACTTCTGGCGATGTGCAAGCGGATCGATACAATTTATCGAAGTACATAAATGCAATAGACGCAAGACCGAATCCAAACGGTACATTTCAACTAGCGGTGCGTCATAAAGATGGTGGAACGAAAAATTTAACAAACGTCAAAGTTGACGAGTTATCAGATTATGTCGGTAAAGAAATGGCCGATAAAATTGTTGAAGAAGCAACTGGTGTCACAAAAAGTTATCAAGGTCTTGATCTTGAAATCGGAGGCGAGTTCCACAAAAACCTTTACGACAAAAAGATTCCGCAGTTCGTTAAAAAGTTTCTAAAAGATTTTGGTGTCGAGCCACAGCGGATTTCTTCGGCGACTGAATTTGATGAAGTTTATGGTGCTGACGGAGAAAGATATTTCATCCTACGCGATTTAGTTGATGGGCAATTTGACATTATTCAAGGGGATCGAGATGATGAAAATAGTCACCAATGGATGAGGACTTTTTCCACTTATGAAGATGCTATTGAAGGTTTGGGAGATTTTGGCAATCCAAAAGACGACCTCTGGTACATCGACATCACCCCCGAAATGCGCGAACACTTTATAAACCAAGGTATAAAAATGACAATGGCCCCTAATCAAATGGGCTTGCTACCAGAACAGGAAATGAGGCTGTTGGCATAATGGCAGAAAAAATTACAGACACAGAACTCGTAACGCTAATTGATGAACACATCAACGATTCACTCGGCTACAGCGATGAAATAGCGAAACAACGAGAGTTGTCAATGGAATACTACCTTGGCAATCCAGACGGTCTTGGTAACGAAGTCGATGGGCGCAGTCATTTTGTATCTTCAGATGTGCAAGACATTATTGAATGGATCATGCCGTCTTTAATGCGTGTGTTCACATCCGGCGATGAAATCTGCACCTTTAATCCTGTCGGGCCTGAAGATTCTCAAGCTGCACAACAAGCAACTCAGTACGTTAACCACGTTTTGATGAAGCAGAATCCGGGCTGGACTTTGCTTTACGACTTTTTTAAAACAGCCATTCTTCAAAAAAACGGTTTTTTAAAGGTATGGTGGGATGACAATGAAAAACAAGAAAGGGAAGAATACACAAATCTGACGGACATCGAACTTGATGCGCTGATTTCAGATGAAGATGTTGAAGTCGTTGAACACACATCCAAAGAGATGGAAGTTGTAGAAAACCAATTTATTGATGTCCATGATATTGTCATCACCAGAAACACATCCGAAGGCCAGGTCCGAATAGAAGGTGTGCCGCCGGATGAATTACTGGTTGCTCGTCTGACAAAAAATATACAAGAAGCTCATTTTATTTGCCACCGTGTTAGAAAAACGGTCACAGAATTGCGTGAAATGGGTTACGACATCGACCCTGATGTATTGTCCTCCGGCTCATCTGATATGGATGAATGGAGTGGAGAACGTCAAAGCCGTTATTCTTTCGATAATTCCGACAACATTGGATTTTGGGGTGGTAAAAATACATTTGGTTCTGATAAGTCGATGGAAGAACTTTGGCTTAAAGAATGTTATGTCAGAGCCGATGTTAATGGAGACGGTTTAGCTGAACTGCGTAGAGTGGTGATGGTAGGCCACACCATTTTAGAAAACGAAGAAGTGGATTCCATTCCGTTTGTATCCATAACTCCAATCCGTATTCCTTACAAATTCTTCGGTCTGTCAGTTGCAGATATTACGATGGATCTGCAGCTTATTAAATCAACAATGATGCGAAATCTTCTGGATAACGCTTACAACCAAAACTTTGGACGTTACGCTGTTTTGGAAGGTCAAGCCAATCTTGATGATTTACTGACACAAAGACCGGGCGGCGTAGTTCGGGTTAAATCACCCAACGCTGTCACACCTTTATCTACTCCGCCATTAGAACCGTATTCATTTCAAATGCTTGAATACCTGGATGGCATTCGGGAATCAAGGGCTGGTGTTTCACGTTCATCAACTGGTCTGAACCCGGATATTTTAAAAAGCCATCAAACAGCAACGGCTGTGTCTCAGGTAATGACAGCTTCACAGCAGCGAGTAGAACTGATTGCAAGGAACTTTGCTGAAACAGGCGTGAAGGATTTATGTCAGACGATTTATTCACTACTGATTAAACATCAGGATCGTGAGACGGTGGTTCAATTACGCGGCGAGTGGGTGCCGATTAATCCATCGATGTGGAAAACAAAAACGGATTGCACCGTTTCAACGGGTATTGGATTCGGTTCAAAGAATGAACAAATGGCTTATTTGTCTCAAATGATCCAATTCGCCGCTCAAGCTATGTCGGGCGGTCTGCAAATCGTTAACGAACAGAATATGTATCAGATGGCGAAAGAATTAGTGAAATCGATGGGATTTGCTAATTATCAGGATTTTCTAACCGATCCGTCTCAAATAGAGCCTGGGCCTGACCCCGAACAGCAGTACAAGCAGGCCGAAGCGAATTTAAGAGCCGAAGAACTGAAAATCAAAATGGGTGAACTTCAATTGAAACAGCAAAAACTTCAGCAAGACGCAGCCGAAGCTCAAGTGGATGCGCAATTGAAGGCCGCAGAACTTCAACTCGAAGCAGAACAAAAACGCGCTGTTGCGATAGGAGCTACCTAATGCCACAAGGCCCAGGAACATACGGCAAAAAACGAGGCCGTCCAAGGAAAAAGAAATAATGGATGCAGATCAAAGAGCGCGACAAGCTAAAGATCTGCTTCAAAACGAATTACTGGTCGAAGCCTTCGACACTCTGCGTCAGGAACTCATGCAACGCTGGGAGAACTCAGCGTCAGATGAAGCTGCCGCACGAGAGTCAATATGGCTTGGACTGCAATTATTGGAACGAGTACGCCGTCACCTAGAAAGCATCGTGACTACAGGTGATATGGCAAAACTCAGAGAAAAGACCTCACCGTTTATTTAACGATGGAGAAAAACATGGCCGACACGCAACCAGCACCGGGCATAGGGGATGGAAGTTTATCATCCGCACAAGAGGCTTTATTAGGACTTCTGGACTCGGAAGAAAAACCAGAAACCGAAGAAGCCACAGCCGAAGAAGAAAGTTCAGAGGCAGCCGAAGAAGAATCTGAAGAATTAGAAGCGTCTGATGAAGACGATTCTTTAATCCAGGACGAATCTGAGGACACCGATGAATCCGAAGAAGATCCACAGAACCTTCTCTATGAAGTCAAAGTTGATGGCGAAACAAGGGAAGTAACTCTAGACGAACTTTTAAGCGGATACAGTCGGCAAAGCTCTTTTACACAGAAGAGTCAACAACTGGCTGAACAACGAAAAGCGTTTGAGGAACACCAGAATAATCTGAATTCCGAACTCGCGCAGATTCAGGCAGAAAGGCAGTATTACATTAATTCTTTGCAGCAAGTGATCGAAGGTTCAGCTAACGCTTTAAATAAATACCAATCAGTCGATTGGGAACGACTTAAAGCGGAAGATCCGATTGAATATGTGACCAAGCGCGAAGAGTTTCGAGAAGCACAGGAAAAGGTTCAGGCAACACAAGCTGAACAGCAAAAAGCCATTCAGCAAGCCCAGGCTGATTATCAACGCCAACACCGAGCAACCATCGAGACGGAACATAAAAAGATGGTCGAAGCCCTACCTGAGTGGGGAGAGCCGGATAAGCAACGAGAAATAGCTGGGAAGATTCGCACTTATGCGAAATCTCAAGGCTTCACGGATGAAGAGCTGAACCAACTTGTTGATTCCAGGTCTTTAATTGTGCTGAAAAAAGCCATGCAATATGAGGAACTGCAGACCTCGGATGTGAAGGCGAAGAAACTCAAAAACAAGCCCAAGGTCATTCGTGCCGGAAAAGGAACCGACAAGAAAACCAACTCAAAGCAAAAACGTAATGCTCAAATGTCACGTCTCAAAAATTCGGGTCACGTCCGAGATGCGGCCTCACTTTTTGAAGACTTCGTTGAAATGTAAAATGGAGACAAAATGGCAATTCCAACAAACACCAGAGAAACTTATGGTGCGGTAGGAATTCGTGAAGATTTGTCTAATATCATCTGGAACATTTCACCGACTGAAACACCTTTCATCAGTGGTTGTGGTCGAGAGACTGCATCAAACACTTTTTTCGAGTGGCAAACCGACTCACTAACAGCAGCGGCGGCTAATCGCGCCACTGAGGGTAACGACCCTACTTCTATTGCTGTCAGTGAGCCTACAAGGGTTGGAAACTACACTCAAATTAGTGTGAAAGCAGTACAGACCTCTGGAACTGCTGAAGCGGTTGATTTTGCTGGACGAAGATCATCGCAAGCGTATCAGTTGGCGAAGCGTAATTCTTTATTGCGCCCTCATAGCGCAAGTTATGAGTAAACATCGCGTGAATTTCGGGAAACCTAAATCGAAAGACAAGGCAATCCGAAGCCAAGCCAGAAGAGTAATTTTCTGGAAGGTTCAGAGACTAATGCAAACGATCCCTAGTGGATTATGAAGCAACACGAGTGCGCGACATCTTATTGAGATGAAGAGATAGTCCGATACTTCAGAGAAATTTGAAGAGTTGGGAATAAAGAGTCCCGGCATAACAGATGGCTAAAGAAATGAAGCGCGATATGGAAAAGATGTTGATGGACAATGTAGCACGAAGTGCAGGCGCAGGCCCAAGCCCCGGCCCAGCTACGGCGAGAGCCACGGCAGG
>CEVA01242748.1_pt1 | contig 10091 bp, 10 predicted proteins | sample 361521 | NCBI WGS metagenome assembly CEVA01 (sample SAMEA2622823, study PRJEB7988) | marine metagenome | isolation source: saline water (ENVO:00002010), including | reverse complement strand
TGGTGTGCTTAAAGCCTTCTTAGAAATATCAAAAACAAAATCCAAATCTCCTTTTGATATTTATAGCGGCACATCTGCTGGGGCAATTAATGGGGCATTTTTGGCCTCGCAGGCACATATTTTTGATCATAGTGTAGTTAGTCTGGTTGATGTATGGAGTAATTTTACTACAAATAAGGTTTATAAAACTGATCCCATAACGATGTTCAAAAGTAGTGTTCATTGGTTTTTAACCATTGTTTCAGGAGGCGTTCTAATGCCTAATCCAGCATCTCTGCTTGATAACCAACCTCTAAGAATTCTTCTCAGAAAAAGAATTAAATTTCCTGATATTCAAAATAATGTTGAATCATCGATTATCGAATCTTTAGCAGTAACCTCGGCAAGTTATAGGTCCAGAAAGTCTTGTACCTTTTTTCAAGCAAACAGTAACGTAAATAACTGGCGAAAAACCCATCGTGAAGGGAAAAAAACTACAATCAATTTAGATCACTTGATGGCAAGCGTTGCTCTTCCATTAATTTTTCCTGCAGTTCGAATCAAAGATGAATATTTTGGAGACGGTGCAATGAGACAAGCGACACCACTATCACCTGCAATTAGGCTTGGCGCAGAAAAATTAATGATCATAAGTGCTAAAGAAACGGATGATCGATTTCAATTCAACAATCCTGGAGAACAATATCCTTCATTTGCAAAGATAACTGGCTATATGCTTGAAGCACTATTTTTAGATGGACTTTATTCGGATATTGAAAGACTAAATAGGATTAATCAAATTATTAAAAACTCTGGCGATAGAGAAATAAGAACCAACAATAAAACAATGAAATATGTTGATTATTTAGTTATTTCTCCATCAGAAGATCTCAATGAAATAGCCCAGAAGCATTATCATAATATGCCCCTTTCAATTCGGTTATTATTACAAGGCTTAGGTTTGCTCAAGGATAGAAAATCAGAGCTGCTTAGTTTTCTACTTTTTGAATCAGCTTATACAAATGAACTTATTGATTTAGGTTATAGAGACGGTATTGGGAAAAAAGAGGAGATAGCTGATTTTATGAATAGGTAGAATTATGTTTGGCCTAGAAGAAAAAAGGTGGCTAGCCCCAAGAAGGTTATAAAACCAAGAACATCTGTCAAAGTTATCATCAGAACTCCACCAGCCAAGGCAGGATCGATTCCCATCTTCCTTAAAAGAAATGGGATAGAAACACCAGCAATGGCAGAGGCAAAAATATTTAGAAGCATAGCTGCGCCAACTATAAGTCCTATGTGCCAGGAAGTTTGAAATAAAGCAACTGATAAAACTGAAACTACTATTGACCAAGTGAAACCATTCAAAAGGGCGACTGAGCTTTCTTTAATTAGTAACTTTCGTGCATTTGATCGTTGAATTTTTCCCATAGCTATGCCTCTAATAACCAGTATGAGAGTTTGGTTGCCTGCCACTCCACCCATGCTAGCTACAATTGGCATCAGCACAGCTAGAATAACTATTTGTTGAAGTATTTCTTGGAATAGCCCAATAGCTCCAGCTACAACAAATGCTGTAATTAGGTTTACACCAAGCCATACGGCTCTTCGTTTGGTGCTCAAGATAACTGGAGCAAATATATCATCCTCGTCATCAAGGCCTGCCATATTAAATATTTCACTGTTGGCTTGATCCTGAATCACGTCTACAACATCATCAACGGTAATTTGTCCCAAAAGTTTATTATTCTGATCAATAACTGGAGTTGATATTAAATCTAGATCTTGGAAATCCAAAGCAACTTGTTTGGCATCTTCACTGGCAGGTATAGCTTTAAATGATTCATCCATAATGGCTTCAATTGGCTTGTCTTTATCTTCCAAAAATAAATCAACCAGTTTTACTGCACCAAGATATGTATTATATTTGTTAACTATGTAGATGTAATGGGTATGTTCTGGTAGTTTGTTTAGTCGTTTTAAATAACGGATTAAAACCTCTAAAGTAATTCCTCTTCTCACAGAAATGATGTTAGGATTTGTTAATCCACCTGCAGTGTCTTCTTCATAGGACATCACTGATTCCAGTCTGATTTGATCTTGTTGATCGAGAGCTGTGATAACTTGTTCAGTTACCGCTTCTGGTAAATCAACCAAAAGGTCTGCTAAATCATCCAACTCCATGTCTTGTGTTACAGCAATAAGCTCAGTTGTATCCATTTCTTCAATGAGATTTTGTCTTACATCCTCTACCAATTCTTTGAGCACATCGCCCTCATCATCTTGGTCTACTAATTGCCATATTATCTTTCTTTTTCCAAGAGTTAGTGACTCAAGAAGTCTTGCGATTTCAGAGGGATTGAGAGAAGTTAAAGTTTTCTGAATACTTGCTATTTGATCCCTTTCAAGATCACTGATTACTTTTCCTAATTTTTTTTCTGAATGCTGCATTATTTGCTGGAGTTTTTAAATGCCTAAGGGACTGTATGAAATTCAGAATTCATCCTAAGGTAATTTAGTGTTTATTTACATTCTAAATTCTTCTCCTAAGTAAACTTTTTTAACCTCTTTATTGTCCAATATTTGCTCAGGGGTTCCTGAGGCAATCACAAGCCCTTCATTAATTACATATCCTTTTGTGCATATTCCTAGAGTTTCTCGTACGTTATGATCAGTAATTAATACACCAATGTCCTTTTTAGCTAGATCTTTGATAATTCTTTGTATATCTAAAACAGAAATTGGGTCAACCCCTGCAAATGGTTCATCCAATAAAATGAATTTTGGTCGTGTTGCCAAGGTTCTCGCTATTTCAACTCTTCTTCTTTCACCTCCAGATAAGCTAATACCTAGGCTATTTCTCAAATCATTAATATTCATTTGATTTAAAAGTCTTTCCAGTATTTCTTCTATCCCTGCAGTTTTTAAATCTGGTTGTATTTGAAGCACTGCAAGTATATTTTGCTCAACAGTCAGTTTTCTGAAAATTGATGCTTCTTGTGGTAAGTAACCCAATCCTAACTGAGCTCTTTGGTGCATCGGCAAGCTGGTTAAATTATTGTCATCAATTGAAATTCTTCCTCTTTGGCAGGATGTTAAGCCTACAATCATATAAAAAGCGGTTGTTTTACCAGCTCCGTTAGGGCCTAGCAAGCCAACAATTTCTCCACTTTTTACATTGATGCTAAGATTCTTTACAACTTTTCTGGAGTTGTATTGCTTAGCTAAATCTTCTGCTATTAAGATACTCAAAGTTTAATTTCCATTTTAATTGATAGAGGTTGAATCAATAATTAGCTTCACAGGCGATCCATTTTCTGAATCAGCAATAATACTTCTTTTTACTAGATTATAGGTGATGAGATTTCCTGAAACCTCATTACTTCCATTATTAACCCAAGCATTGTTCTCCATTGTTAAAATATTTGTATTGTGATCGTATTGAAAAACTTCAGCAGTACCAGAAGCAATTAATTCTTTTTCTTCATTGAACTGTTGAAAGGATGAGAATTTTCCTACAAATTTTGCATTTTTTAATTCGTTATCCTTAAATTCTAGTAAAGCTTTATCGCATTTTATTACTACAATTTCAGAAATGATTTCTACATTACCTAAGAATGTGAAGACAGTTCTTTCATTATTTAAATCTTTGATGCTGGCAGCATCTGAGTTGATATTTAAGTCGTTCTTCTTCAATGATACATCTTCAAAATATTGGCCATGAAGTTGAGTTGAATAAGAGGCCTCCATTGGGACATCAGTTTGTTTTTGCTCATTGCTGATTGTTGAAGCATCAGCTTGTATATAAAGCATAAGCATTAGAGTAAAACAAAGTAGAGACTTGGGATGAGAGCTTTTAAGGTTGGATTTTTGCATTTATATTTGAGTTGAAATTGAGGCTATTGTCCTTTAACTGAGCGGTCAATCCTGTTGCTTCAATTTTGTTGTTATCAAGTTCAATTACCACATTTCTATTAGTAGCAATCGTATACGTATTAGGATTGATTTCGAGGTAGTCAGTTGTAATTTTTGTCATACTATTTTCATTAGATAGGTTCTGTAGAGTAACATTTCCAGAAAGTGCCAAAACATTAGAATTTGATAAAAGTTGTCCTTTGTCAGATCTAATTCTCCAATCAATGTCTTCATCGCCGTTATAGTCTAGAAAAACCTGATCTAAGTAAATTTGCCTATCTGTGTTACCAGCTTGAGCTTTTTTTGCGACAATTCTGTATAAAAATTTACCTTTATTATTTGTACCATATACTTTTGCATCCTTAACAATGTACTCAATTCTTGTGGAGTTCAATTTTTCTATATTTTCATTAGATTTAGTACTAAAAAAGTACATAAAACTACTCCCAGAAGCTAAAACAACCAAAAGCATTATTTTTACAATATTATTCGTCATTTTTAGCGCTTTCATTCGAATACTCTATTAAGTCACAAACTTCTCTTACTGCCCCTTGGCCGCCAAAATTTTCTGTGATGTAATGTGCTTTATTTTTTAATATTTTATGTGCATTTCTTACTGCCACAAATAATCCAACATTTTCTATTACATCTAGATCAGGAATATCATCACCAACAAATAAAATTTGATGGGATTCTATTCCTTCTTGGAGAATCAAATTAATAGCTGATAATTTGTCCGTTTGTCCCATCCAAAATCTAGAGATATTCATTTCCTTCAATCTGTGTAATAAGGACTTTGATGACCTACCTGAAATAACAACGGTCTCAATTCCAAATTTTTCTCTAATGGAAACTATCCCATAACCATCATGGACAAAGAATTTCTTTAATTCATTGCCATTGGAGTCTATATATATGGATCCATCAGTTAAAACCCCATCAACATCAAGTGCCAATAATTTTATCCGTTTTGCTGCTTCTATTACATCTTCAGGAAAAGAGTTCGAAACACTCACTTACATTACTCCAGCTCGAAAAAGATCATGAATATTGAGAGCTCCAACTATTTTGTTGTTTTTGACAACTATCAATGAGGTAATTTTATTGTCTTGAATTATTTCAACAGCCTTAACAGCGAGGAGATTTGGTTTGACAGTGATACAGTCTTCTGTCATTACTTCTCTCATCAGTGTAGTTTGAATATTTATATTTGTCTCAAGTGTTCTCCTTAGATCACCATCTGTATAAATACCAACCAATTCATCATTATCATTGATTACTGCAGTCATACCCAATGCTTTTTCTGACATTTCTATCAGACCCAGTGCCAATTTATGATCTTGTTGAACAATTGGTATCTGTTCGTCAGTATGCATAATATCTTGAACAAGAAGCAGTAATTTTTTACCAATTGATCCACCTGGATGAGACTTTGCAAAATCTTCAACTGAGAATCCTCTTTTTTCAAGTAGAGCTACTGCAATTGCATCACCCATCGCTAGTGCTGCTGTAGTGCTTGCTGTAGGAGATAAATTCATAGGACAAGCTTCTTCTTCAACTCCTACATCAATGTGTACATCAGAAGCTATTGCAATTTTAGAATTTTCATCACCAGTCATAGCAATTATTTCTATACCCATGTTTTTGAGTATTGGAAGCAAGCTAACTATTTCTTCTGTTTTCCCAGAATTTGACAAAGCCATTACAACATCACTTTTAGAAATCATCCCTAGGTCTCCATGACTTGCTTCTCCTGGATGGACGAAAAATGAAGGTGTTCCTGTACTTGCTAGGGTTGCAGCTAACTTATCTGCAATATGTCCAGATTTCCCTATGCCCATCACTATAATTTTTCCACTACAATCGAAGCATAGTTGGCATGCAATATCGAAATTATTATTCAGTCGATCTTTGAGCTTAGATATGGCAGTAGATTCAATATCTAGAACTTTTTTTCCAATGCTTATGAAATCAAATTTTTTTTGTTCTTCGGTCACTTCACTCATTAAATGTTTTAAAGCTTAATTGTTAGTTAGCAACATCATTCTCCACTAAAACAACTTAGTCAATTAATTGAAATGTATTTAGCATTCATTTTTTCCACTTATAAACAGTTTATCGTAAAATATAATTAAGGAAATAGAATGAACTCAGATGATATTAAGGTTTTGATTGAAACTTCAATTGAAGGTTCAGTAGCAAATGTCAGTAGTGATGATAATGTTCACTTCGAGGCAATAGTTATTTCTGATTTATTTATTGAAAAATCTTTAATTCAGAGACACCAGATGGTTTATTCTAGTCTGGGCGAAAAAATGGAATCAGAGATCCATGCATTATCTCTTACCACGCTGACACCTAAGGAAAACTTAGAATAAACTCTAACCAAAAAACGATGGATTAAGGCCGTTGAAAAAATTAAAAATTCAGGGTGGCCATTCTCTTTCAGGTGAAATTGGTATTTCTGGTTCAAAAAATGCAGCCCTTTCAATAATTGCCGCTTCTATGATGACAGAAGAGAGAATTATTCTTGAAAATGTTCCTCATCTCGAAGACATCACAACCATGATCAGATTAATAGCTGGTATGGGAGTTTCAATAACATTGCATGATGATAATAAATTAATCCTAGATGCAAGCAAAATAACAAATTTTCTTGCTCCTTATGATTTGGTTAAAACCATGCGTGCTTCGATACTTGTTTTAGGCCCTTTGATCGCTAGATTTGGTGAAGCAACGGTTTCTTTGCCTGGAGGGTGTGTTATTGGGGCACGGCCTGTGAATCTCCATCTTGATGGATTAAAGGCAATGGGAGCAAAAATTAAAATCAAAGAGGGTTATATATGTGCTAAAGCAAAAAAACTCAAAGGCACAAATTTTTCTTTTAATCCTGTTTCTGTAACTGGAACAGCCAATCTTATGATGGCCGCCGTTTTAGCTGAGGGACAATCAATTTTGGAGAACGCGGCAATAGAACCCGAAGTAATCAGTTTGGGGGAATTACTCAAGAAAATGGGGGCTAAAATAAAAGGATTGGGTACAAGAAAAATAACAATTGATGGGGTTAATAAGCTTTACGGTGCTGAGCATGCTGTTATCCCAGACCGAATTGAAACGGGAACTTTTTTGGTTGCAGCTGCCATAACAAAAAGCAGTGTATTGTTGAAAAATGCTCAACCAGAACATTTACAATCAGTTTTAGAGCTATTGAGTGAAACCGGAGCTTTAATTTCTATCGAAGAAGACAAAATTGAGCTTAATATGAAAGAAAAAAATATTATACCAGCTGACTTCACAACACAACCATATCCAGGTATTCCAACTGATATGCAAGCGCAATTTATGGTTTTAAATGCCATTGCAAGAGGCAACTCAATAGTGATTGAAACAATTTTTGAGAACCGATTCATGCACGTACTAGAACTGCAAAGAATGGGTGCTGATATAAGTCTCAAGGGAAATAATGCATACATAACTGGAGTTAAAAGATTGCAGTCAGCTCCAGTGATGGCAACAGATTTAAGGGCATCGGCAGCTTTGGTCTTAGCAGGACTGGTTGCAGAGGGAGAAACTCATATAGATAGGATTTATCATATCGATCGTGGTTATGAATGTATTGAAAATAAATTATCGATGCTGGGGGCAAAAGTTGCCCGAATAGAAACTTGATTTCTAATGAATTGGTGTATAATCGCCACGATAATTCAGATGATGATTGATGTGAGTAAATCAATTGAATCATAAAGATAAGGTAAAAATGACTAATTTAAATCGCCGTAAATTTTTATCAATTGCAACAACTCTTACAGGTGGAATAGGCATTTTATTTGCTTCAATACCTTTCATATCTTCATTTCAGCCAAGCAAGAAGGCAAAGGCACTTGCAACGGCTGTTAAAGTTAATCTTAACAAATTACAACCTGGCTCTATTATCAAAGTAATTTGGAGGGGGCAGCCAGTATGGATTTTACATCGTTCAAAAGAAATGATTGAAAATTTAAAAGATACTAATCTTGACCTTCGAGACCCAGACTCAGAACTATCAGTGCAACCTCTTTTTGCAAAAAATGCTTATCGATCTTTAAAACCTAATTACTTTATTGTTGAGGGAATTTGTACGCATTTAGGATGTGCCCCAATAGAAAAATTCGCTATAGCCCCTGTTGACATGGGTCCTGACTGGCAGGGTGGTTTTTATTGCCCATGCCATGGATCAAAATTTGATTTATCTGGTCGTGTTTACTCGGGCGTACCTGCGCCATCTAATTTGAGAGTTCCACCACACCGATTTGAGGATGAGAATACCGTTATCATTGGTGAGAATGAAGGTACAGAAAATGTCTGATAATCTAGATAAGGATCAGAGTATATTCTCAAATGCAATATTAAGATGGATTGATGATAGGTTCCCTTTATCTTCTTTGATTAGAGAGCATGCAACTGATTATTACGCATCAAAGAATTTCAATATTTGGTATATCTTTGGTGTTTTATCCCTAGTTGTCTTGGTAATTCAATTGCTGACAGGCATATTTCTAACCATGAGTTATAAGCCCTCAGCAAAGGATGCATTTGATTCAGTTGAATACATCATGCGATCGGTTGAATGGGGTTGGCTTATTAGGTACATGCATTCCACTGGTTCTTCATTTTTCTTCATTGTTGTTTACTTACATATGTTTAGAGCAATGCTCTATGGTTCTTATAAGAAACCAAGAGAATTAATTTGGATTGTTGGGATGTTAATTTATTTTTGCCTTATGGCCGAGGCATTTTTTGGTTACCTTCTTCCATGGGGCAATATGTCTTATTGGGCCGCACAGGTCATAGTTAACTTATTCGGCGCCATACCATATATAGGAGAGACACTAACAGAATGGATCAGAGGAGATTATTATATTTCTGATATCACATTGAATAGATTCTTTGCTTTTCATGTAATCGTATTACCTCTTGCTATTATTGCTCTGGTTTTTGTACATATTCTTGCTTTGCACCATGTGGGTTCCAATAATCCTGACGGGATAGAAATCAAGAATTATAAAGATGAGCAAGGCAAACCTATTGATGGTGTTGCATTTCATCCATATCATACCAGTAAAGATTTATTTTGGATTACTGTATTTTTAATTCTATTTTTTGCTGCAGTCTTTTTTGCCCCTGAAATGGGTGGTTATTTCTTAGAGGTTGATAATTTTGAGCCTGCTAATCCACTACAGACTCCGGAACACATTGTTCCTGCATGGTATTTGACTCCTTACTATGCAATTTTAAGGGCTATCCCAGATAAATTGATGGGTGCAATTGCTTTAGCATCTTCAGTTTTATTTTTTGTTTTTTTACCTTGGCTAGACAAGTGCAAAGTAAAATCTATTCGTTACAGAGGATGGCAATACAAATTGGCATTAAGTTGTTTTGTAATTAGTTTCTTAGCTTTGGGCTACTTAGGAATGCAACCAGCTAGCGGCATATACGTGCCTCTTGCTAGGTTTTTTACCATACTTTACTTCATTTTTTTTATTACGATGCCTTTTTATACACGAATTGAAAAAACAAAAACTGTTCCAGAAAGGGTGGTATATAAAAAATGAAGTTCTTCAGAATAATAACTGCCAATTTTCTACTCTTGATTGCCACATCATCTGTTTCGGTATTTGCAGCCTCAGAAGCAAATGAAGGAGATGATTTTTTGAAGGCCAATAATGATGTTTCAGATATAGATTCGTTGCAAAGAGGTGCAAGAAATTTCTTTAATTACTGTGCAGGTTGTCACTCACTTAAATTTATAAGATACAATCAAATCGCTGAAGATTTAGATCTAGATGAAGTTGAACTAACTCAAAATATAATTTTCACTGATGCAAAACCAGAAGATCTTGTGACAACTAATATGTTGTCTGCAGATGGTAGTCGTTGGTTTGGTAAAGTCCCACCAGACTTATCACTTATTGCGCGAAGTAGGGGTACAGACCAAGTCTATAACTTTCTCAGAACTTTTTACACAGATCCTAATTCTCCTACTGGAACAGATAATCAAGTTCTTCCAGGGACAAGCATGCCTAATATTTTATGGCTAGTTCAAGAGCAATTGAATGAGAAAGAATTCGATCAGTTTACTTTAGATATTGTGAATTTTCTTGATTATGTTGGTGAACCAATTCAATCTGAGAGAAAGAGAATAGGCATTTGGGTTATAT
>CEVA01229505.1_pt1 | contig 10092 bp, 8 predicted proteins | sample 361521 | NCBI WGS metagenome assembly CEVA01 (sample SAMEA2622823, study PRJEB7988) | marine metagenome | isolation source: saline water (ENVO:00002010), including | reverse complement strand
CTCGTCTGGTTCATTCCGTGATGAAAGTTGAGATATCTGGATACGTATCGGTAGAGGAGGGATCGGCGATTATGGTCGGCAGTCCACGGCAGGGCCCCGTGCAGGGTCGCCTCGAGGAAGATGACGAGGTCCCCCGCCTTGGTGGCGACATTGCGAACGGCTTCCTGATCGGTGCTGTGGAGAAGAATGTCCTCGGGACACTTGAAGTTCGCCTTGTGGCTTCCCGGGATGACGGCGACGCCACCATCCCCGGGATTGATGTCCACCAGCTGGAACTGGAAGACCGCCATGCCTGTTCGGATCCGCCCGTTCTGGTGATGGTAGAACATCCCTTCGTCGAAATACCAGCTGGAGGCGCCGTGGAGACCGTGGCCGCAGGATCCCTTCCTGGCCGTAATGATGAACGGCTGCTCGTCCATTCGCCAGCCTTGACCGAAGAGCGTGTTCAAGTACGGGACGAGCTTCGGGTGGGCAATCAGATCACGGTACGGCTGACACCACGGCGGATCCCACGTCAGCATACCCGTGGTCGTTGCAGCGCGGTGCGTGGCGTCCATTCCACCGCCGTAGCCGCTTCCTTCTGCGTAAAACCCCTCCGCTTCCTCGTCGACGTTGGCGTCGAAAGCTTCGTTGAGCGCCTTCACTTCCTCGTCCGTCAGGAAGTCCCTCACGACGAGGAAGCCCTGGAGGTCGAAGAGGAACTTCTCGCGTTCGGTCATTTCGAGCATGGCAATCTCCCGTGCTGATTCTAGTGACCGGGATAGGCTGGAAACTGAAGGGTAAAGGGCGTAATGCGGCAGGGCAATGGGAAAAAGGACTCACCGGTACAATCGAGCGGAAGCTCGAATCGCTACCTGGAATCCTGTCTCCAATCCTCACCATACTGATCGACGAACCTCTGGTAGAACGCTCGAGCCGACTCCGAAAGGCCGTCTAGATAGCCGGGCCGATCGAACCACGGCTGGTCCGAGAAATGGTCGAAGCGGGGATGGGTGTCGGCGGTGTAGGTGAGCATCAGTGTGAGACGAGGCTTGTCGGTGTGGTAGCGGCCTCGATGCAGGCCGAATGGATTGAAGGCGACGGCGTCGCCGGGATCGAGGCCGATCCGGAGTGCGTTGGGCATGTCACCTGAGCGGTTGTTCGCACCTTCATCTGCCCGTCGAATGGAGTATTCATTGTCCGAGTCCCATCGCCGATGGGAACCCGGGACGAACTCCACATCGTCGCTCGGGATGAGTGCGATCTGCATCTGGACGGACGTTGCGGGATGAGCGCGCTCCGCGATCAGCTGCTTCTCATCGGCCTCGTCAGGGCAATGAAACTGGGAGTCGCGGTGCCAGTTGCCGTCGAGGCTGGTCTGCTGGGGGTTAAAAAAGAGGCTGGTACATCGGAAGCAGGCGTGGGTCTGGAGAATATCCGACGCGAAGCCAACTGCTTCGTGGGAGGCCACGGACTCGAGCATGAGAAGCCGTTCCGCATCGTCGTCCTCGAGATAGCCCGGGTGATTGAGGTGTCGCATGACGTGTGCGTCGGGACTGCCGCCCGGCTCCCCGTTTTGGGGATTGCACTCACGCCACTGCGCGAGGATCCGTTCACACGATGCGGCCAGTCGCCGGACGTGGTCGCTCGGCCAGAGACCGCGCAGGATGGCATACCCGTTCTCGTAGTAGGATTCGGCGACTTCGGTCATGAGCGAGGGGTCTCCACCCTGACTTCGTGCAGGAGGGTTATGGGGTCTTTATCCTGCGTGCAGGGATCGTGCGAGAAGAGCGGTCGCTGCGAGCGAGGCAAGGGTCCTGACGTGATTCCAACGCGTCCAGCTCACCAGGTAGTCCTTCCAGTATTCCACTCCCTCAGATTGTTCGGGATCGAGTTCGGCCAGGCGTTCGTTTCGAGGCACGTTGAACACCATCGTAACGAGGATACTCCCCAGGAGGTAGACAACGCTGCCCGAGAACTGATATGGTGAGGCCGACTCCCAATTACGGAGCGCGTGAACGCCGAGGCCAAGACAGATGACACCTGTGCCCAGGAAGGTCCCGAGGAACCACGGCGTCAGGACGGTCACGTTGATTTCCTGCATGACCCGCATACCGGACTCAGGCTGGACACGGTCCAAAGCCTTCATGATGAAAGTCGAAAAGGCGAAGAAGATACCTGCGACGAGGCCAGAGCCGAGTAATGCGGCGAGGGTGAGGATTGGAATGATGTGCTCGATCGATGGCATCATGGCCTGATGGATGTCTTAGTCGCTGCAGCACCGGTGGGCGGTAGGCGGTGGACGGTAGGCTGAGGCCTGCGCCGGCTGGCGAGTGGCTAACGGGTGTCGCAGCGGAGGTCCAGCCAGTCCATTTCTTCGACGGTCAGCTTGACCTCGAGGGCGCGGAGGTTCTCGCGGTACTCCTCTCCCGTAAAGGTTCCGATCAGGGCGTAGATGTCGAGGTCGGGCTGTTGAACCACATAGGCGAGCGCGATCTGCGGGACCGTCAACGCCTTTTCTTTTGCGAGTTCTTCCGCGCGATCCATTCGTTTGAAATTGTCTTCGTGAGCGTAGCACCGCGCGACCGGTTCGGGGAACTCGCTCTTGACCTCTTCCCAGTTTGCGCGGGTGATTCGGCCCGAGAAGAAGCCCTGGGCGAGAGACGACCAGGTGAAGAGCGGCATCTTGTGCTTCGCGTACCAGTCCCGATCGTCGGCTGCCTGAGGCCCGCTGATGGAAATGCAGTCTGCCCACGGCGCATCGGCCTGCTCGGCTAGACTGAAGTTGGGGCTGCTCACCGAGAAGGGGCGCAACCCATGCTTGTCCGCGTATTCGTAGGCTTCCTCGAGTCGTTGTGGACGCCAGTTCGAGCCTCCGAACGTCCCGATCTGGCCGGCGGCGTGGTATTCGTTGAGGATCTCGACGATCGGGCCGACGGGCACTTCCGGGTCGTCTCTATGCAGCACGTAGATATCGAGAAAGTCTGTGCGCAGGCGGGCGAAGGAATCGTGGATGTCTGAGGAAATGTCGAAGGGCGTGACGCGCTTGCGGTCTGCGCTATGATGCGCTCCCTTCGTAAGGATCACGACCTCATCCCGATTGCCTCGTGATTCCATCCATTGACCGAGGATGCGTTCTGAGTGACCGCCTCCGTAACCGTGAGCGGTGTCCCACGTCCGACACCCCGCTTCGTAAATCGCGTCGAGGAGTGCGAATCCTTCATCCTTCTTGTTGCCGTTCAACATAATGGCGCCGTGAACGAGACGGGTGAGGGGCTTTTCGACGCCTTCGATCTTGCCATAGTTCATGTAGAGTCCACTGAAGTGAGGGGTGAGAAAGAGAGGCTACTGCTGTTCCATGGGGTATTTCAGACCCCAGTCGGAGCGGATTCGGTCGAGGGTGTTCATGATGGCGAGGGTTTCATCGAGAGGCATGATGTCGCTCTCGGTCTTGCCCTCCTGGACACACCGGGCTACTTCCTCAGCTTCGCAATTGTAGCCGTTGCCTTCGTAGGGAGCCTCGATGACTTCCTCGTTGTTGCCTTTCACCAGAACGGCTTCTGTCCCGCTCCAGAACTTCGGGAGGCGGATATAACCGTCGGTCCCAATGATCGTCGCGTCGTGAGGTGTACGAGCCCGAATCGCGCACGAAAGTAACGCCAGCCGACCTGCCTCACCATAGCCGAAGACCATCGCGCCCTGTTCATCGACGCCGGTTTCGCCAATCTGTGCGCCGCCGGCGATGTCCGAAGGTTGCGCACCCATGATCATGGAGGCGAACGACACGGTATAGACGCCGATATCGAGAAGGGCGCCGCCGGCGAGGGAAGGACTGAAAAGGCGACCCTCCGGATTCACATTGGCGCGAAAACCGAAGTCTGCAGATACCATCCGTACTTCGCCGATTTCGCCGTCCGCGATTCGCTTTCTGGTCTCGATGATGACGGGAAGAAACCGGGTCCACATGGCTTCCATGAGGAAGACGTTTTTCTCCCGCGCAACCGCGATGAGTTCCCGTGCTTCTCCCTCGTTGACCGTGAAAGGTTTCTCACACAGCACGGCCTTTCCGTTCTCGAGGCAGAGGATGCTGTTGTCCTTGTGCATCGGGTGCGGCGTGGCGACGTAGACGGCGTCCACGAGGGGATCTTCGGCGAGCGCCTGGTAGCTGCTGTGTCGTGCGGGGACATCGAACTCGTTGCCGAACGCATCGGCGTTGTCCTGGGTCCGTGATCCGACCGCGACAAGCTGCGCGTCATCGAGAGCCTTAAGACCCGTGGCGAACTTTCTGGCGATACTACCGCAGCCGAGGATACCCCATCGGAAGCTCACAGTAGAACCTCACAGGAGTGAGAAGTCAGAAGGGAGAGGGCAGGAGGGGCTGTCATCCAGTCTTCAGTGGTGTGCGTGATGGTCTTGCATCTGTGGCGAAAGGGAAGGTGCCTTCGTAACCGCGTGCGGTTGAAACGAACCAGGCGCCCTCGTACATGGGAGTCAGTTGGTAGTGACAGACGACGTTACTTCGCTCGGCGTCGTCGTCTTCCTTTACTCCCTGATGCGGAATGTGGCTGATGAAGACGACGCAGTCCCCAGCCTTGGGATGAATCACGACGTGCTCCTGGGCCTCGCACCAGGCCTCGAACTTCGCCCGGTCGAAGGGATCTTCTTCGAGGTGCCCTGGTTCGAACGTATGCCCCCGCTTGATGAACTTGAGGTGAGCGATGCCCGGTCCGTTGTCCTGGAAATAAAAAGTGGTGTTGACACCCACAGGCGGGACGGCAAGGCGGTATTTCTCTGCTCTTCGCTTCTCCTGCCAGTAACCGTAGAAGTCGAGATGCCACTCCTGGTGGTAGGGCCCGGGATTGATGTGAGCCCGAAAGCTTCGGAGCTGGCACTGCGGACCCATCATGCCTTCCAGAACGGGGCGGATGCTCTCGTGGCCTACAAGAGGTCCGAAGGTCTCTGGTTCACGGTCCAGAAGGCTGTCAAACCACATATTCCCGACTTCATTCAGCCCCTCTTCCCAGCCGTTCTCTCGCGCCTGATTGATATGGACACGGATCTCCTCGGTTTGCTCCGGGTCGAGCGCGCCTGGAATGAGGATAAAACCTTCGCGCTCCAGCTCGTCGAGGATTGATTCGAGGTCTTGAATCATCGGGGTAACCCTAACTGAACGGGAGAGCGGGAGCCGAGGGGAGCGGGAGTGGCCATCGTCTTCGCCTCGATCAGAATGTGTGACTCCCTGTCTATCCGTGCGATTCGCGCCATGGTTGATAGGCCCAGCTTTCGGGGATTCCGTTGTGCCGTTTCAGTCGTTGAGGTTGCGTTTTTCCCAGCCGCCCTCTTTCCCATACATATCGAGGAAGTGGGACTCGTCATAGGGGTACTTCGCCATTTCGGTTTCGTCAAGGTCGATGCCGAGGCCGGGACGATCTGGGATGACGAGGTGACCGTCGACGATTTCGGTTGGGAAATCGGTGATCTTTCTGGCGAACGGGGTAGCGAAATCTTCAAACACTTCCTGAATCATGATGTTGGGTGTGGAGGCGTCCACGTGGAGACACGCTGCGGTGCAGACGGGCCCCTGGGCGTTGTGAGGGGCGACCAGGACGTGGTGTGCCTGAGCGATGGCGCAGATTTTCTTGAGCTCTGTGATTCCACCGCAGGTGATCGGATCGGGCTGGATGATTGATGCCGCTTTCTGCGTGAGAAAATTCAGGAAGGTTTCGATGCCGTCTAGTCCCTCGCCGCCTGCGATGGGGATGGTCAGCTTGCTGGCGATGGAGGCCATCGCATCGACGTGGTGCGATCGGACGGGCTCTTCGATCCAACCCGGGTCGTAGGGTTCGAGCAGCTGTCCGAGTTTGACGCCCGACAGCGGATCGAAGCGGCCGTGGCATTCGATGAAGAGATCGATGTCGGGACCAACAGCCTCCCTGACCGCAGCGACGATGCGTAGCGACAGATCGAGTTCGTCTTTCGGGATCGTTCCGGTCGTTACTCCGAAGGGGTCGAACTTCATTGCCTGGTACCCCTTGCGTACAACGGCAACGGCCCGCTCCGCGAACTCTTCGGGTACCCGATCCACTTGATACCATCCGTTCGCGTAAGCAGGGACTCGATCGCGGACTTGTCCGCCAATGAGCTTCCAAACCGGCTGGCCGACGACTTTCCCGACAATGTCCCAACACGCCATGTCGATGGCTGCCCGAATCTTGGCGGGCGCACCGCATCGAATGAGCTCTTCGTTGATGTCCTCGATGTCGAACGGGTTCTTGCCCAGATAGTATCGCCGATGTTCGATCACACCCGCCTCGAACATTTTCGCCTTTCGATGCGCCGTCGCTTCGCCCACGCCGTAGACACCTTCATCTGTATGAAGCTTGATGAAGACCCAATTCTTCCAGGGATTGCCGACGATGAAGGTTTGGATGTCTGTGATGGTCAAAACGTTGCCTTTCGTTGGCTAAGGAATCCGCCATATGCCACGGAGGTCGGCAGAGGTCTCGCCCCCGTTAGAGCTATGGTAGACAAGTAAACATTGTCATCCCGGCGTGCCTGAGGCCGGGATCCATCTTCCCAACCGGGCGAAGATCAGAATGGGCCTTAGCCAGAAGCCTTGCCGGGGTGACGTAACGTTTCTCGTAGGGTCACGGCATGCCGTGACCCTACCCGCGGCGGTTCAAGGTTTTACACGCGGCGAAGAAATCGTCGTTCGACACACTAAACCCGTACTTCTGCTCCACCTCACGGATGGCGATTTCGGTGGCGAAGAGATTGTCGAGGGTGTCGGGAAACTCGACGCCGGTGGTGGCGTCACGCAGGAGGACGACGTTGTAGCCACGGCCCCGCATGTCCTTCACGCCGTAGTCTCGATTGATGATGCACCAGTTGGTGGCGAATCCGACGTAGAGAAGATGCAGGATACCGGTGGACTTCAAGTGGTCGTGGAGCTGTTGCCCCGTGGCGATGACAGTGTCGTTCTCGTGGACCTCGACGAGATCGGACATTTTACGCTCTTCCGCGATGTCGCGGATGCCGGGATACTGCTGTCGTGGTCCGCGATATACGTGGTAGTCACCCTCACGATTCCGGAATGCACCGGGTGGCCAGTCGGGCTCGTCGCGGGGTGGAGATGGCTCGTGGTGTGCGAGCTGCTCGTACTGGACCGCGACTTCGGGGCACGGTCCGTGGATGACCGGAATCCCGGCTCTTCGGGCGGCGGCGATGGCCGGGAGAACGTGGTCCCTGAGTACTTGACTCGCACGCTCGATCCAGCTCTCGATGAAATGATCGTTCCACAGGTCGACGAGTACGAGCGCCGTCTTATCGATGGGCAACGACATGGGAATCTCGCGGCGCTCGAAGTTCTCTTCGCGAATGGGAACGCCTTCGGGTGTGCAATCCTGGAAATAACGAACGGTAAGGTCGAGATGGCTCGTGTCCACTGCATCCTTTCTCTCAAACATCCAGCTTCCTCGGGCAATGATTGGTCATTGCATTGTGCGAAGATCAGAATGGACCCCGGCCAAGATCCGTACCGGGGTGACACATGTCTTTTGTAGGGCCACGGCGTGCCGTGGCCCTACCCGCCAGACTACCTTTCGCCGAGGTTCCTCTCCGCGCTCTCCCCGGCTCCCGAAGCCCTGGCGAAGGGAGCTGCGTTGAGTGTCTTAGGCAAGAGCGCCTCGAGTTGGGCCATCGGTTCCTCGAGGGAGGTGATTGCGTCGGACCAGAAGTTGGGCTGTTCCAGGTCTACGTCGATGCTGCTGCGGGCTACACCTTCGGAGGTATCCGAGCCCGTGAGACGCAGGAATTCTTCGTATCGGGGGAGGAAGTCCGGGCCCTCCTGCTTGAATCTGGCGAACAGCCCGCGGCTCAGGAGAAAGCCGAACGTGTAAGGGAAGTTGTAGAACGAGACTCCGGTGATGTAGAAGTGGAGCTTTGAAGCCCAGAAGTAAGGATCCTCGCCGCCTTCGACGAGAACGTCTCCGAAAACGCGCTTCTGGGTTTCGACCATCAGATCCTTCAGCCGGGTTACGGTGAGTTCACCTTCTTCGCGCTGCTCGTAGAGTGCGCGCTCGAATTCGAAGCGGGTCGGGATGTCGAGCAGGAAGATCGCGCCGTGCCCCACTTCCGCATCGAGCATGAGCGCCTTCTGCGTGTCGGGGACGGAGGGATCGCTTACGATGCCCTCGGTGAGGATCATTTCACCGAACGTGGAGGCCGATTCCGCGAGGGTCATCGGGTATCCTCTGGCGAACGGACGCAGGTCTCGCATAACGTAGCTGTGGAAGGCGTGTCCGGCTTCGTGCGCGAGAGTTCGCATGTCCCCCATGGCCTCGTTGTAGGTCATGAAAATCCTGGATTCCCGCGTGAGCAGGGATCCTGTGCAGAAGCCGCCCGGTCGCTTGCCCTCTCGAGGACCCCAGTCGATCCAGTTCCGGTCGAACATGCTTTGCGTGAAGTCTCCGAGGTCCGGGTAGGCTGCCGTGAATGCCCGGGTGACGAGTTCGCAGGCGCGATCCCAATCGAAGACCTCGATTTCGCGGAAGGGCATGGGGGCGCCCATGTCATACCACGCGATGCCGGGTTCGCCCATTGCCTTTGCCTTGAGGGCAATGGCCTTCCGTGGCTGCTCCCGATGTGCGGCAATGGCGTCGAACATGGCGTCGAGGGTTTTCTTGGTGATGGCAGAGTCGAACAGGGCGCGTTCGAGGAAATGTGGAATCTCCCGGTATCGGTAAAGGGTGAGCCGGGTGCCCGAAATGGCGTTGAGGGCGGCTGCGGCCACATCCTCCACCGTCGACCAGGCAGTGTTCCCGCCCTCGAATGCGGCGCGGCGGATGTCGCGATCGGATTGCTCCATGAGCGACCGACGTTGAGAGATGGGCAGACGTTCGGTGCGACCGTCGGGATAGGTGATGTCGAACTCGAGCTTCCCCGAGATCGTGTCGTAGAGCCGCCCCCACGCTGAGATGCCGTCGACACCGAGATCCGCGGCCAGCGCTTCCCGGTCGGTCGACATCATGAACCGCGCATCCTGACGATCGCGCTTCAGGACGTAGGAAGCGGAGGCAAGACGCTCACGGGCGCAGAACTCCGCGAAGGCATCATCGTCCGTAGAGCGGATTCCACGCAGCATCTCGGCGTTCACCTTGGCGGTTACAGCGCCCAGTTGGGAGAAAGCGCTCTCCGCCACCTGATAGGCCTCGTTGCTCGCATCCGCGGCAGTGAGGCATCCCAGATAGGATCCGTAGTGCGAATACCGGGTGGCAAATTCCTCCACGTCGAGGTAGAGGGATTCCCAGGCGTCCTGATTCTGGTCGTCGAGGTCGCTGAGGCCGGACGCCCGATCGAGAAGTTCATCGACGTCCCGTTCGAGGGCGTCGCGGAACTCGATCATTTCGGATCCGCCGAACTCAGGGAAATAGGAGGTGAGGTCCCAGTCCATCAGGAAAGTCCGAGCGGGATAAGGGGTGAGCGGGAGAGCAGGTGTGGCGTGGATCCGAGCGAACGTTCAGTCATGCTGTTTCCCTCATCCCTTCTCAAGGAGCTGGCGTAGGTGGGTGACGGCGAGGCGGAGGGCTTCGTTGTCGTCGCACGTCGAGCACTGATTCTGCAGAACGATGGAGATGTTGCCGTTGAAGCCGGATCGTTGGAGGATGTCGACAACACGTGCGTAGTCGATCCAGGCCTCGGTACCGGTTTCGACGCGATAGAATTTCGCTCGCACGGTTGCCGCACGAGGCGCCACTTCTTCGATGTAGCCGTAGATGTCCGTGTTGGGGTCGGATTGACCAAGAGGGGAGGCGCCGACCGAACCCTCCCATTCACCCGTGTCGAGCACGCAGGTGAAATTAGGGCGGTCGACTTCGTCGAGAATGGCGATGACATCGCTTCCGGTGGCTGCCAGGTTGCCGTTGTTGTGGTTCTGAAGTCCGAGCAGAATGCCTCTTTCCAGGGCCTCATCGGCCAGAATCTGGAAGTTCTCGATCATCTGATTCCAGAGGGCGGATCGATCGCCACCCACGCGCATCGAAACGCCAAAGAGTCTCACAATCGGACAACCGAGCGAGGCGGCGACGTCGATGTCGAAGCGTGCCTGATCCATCC
>CEVA01129503.1_pt1 | contig 10093 bp, 12 predicted proteins | sample 361521 | NCBI WGS metagenome assembly CEVA01 (sample SAMEA2622823, study PRJEB7988) | marine metagenome | isolation source: saline water (ENVO:00002010), including | reverse complement strand
AGCGCGCCAACCCATCCGGCACGTCATCCGCCGTAGGATAACGACCCGTCAACAGACCTTGCGCGAGCGAGCTGTAGCAGATCAGTCCAACGTTGTTTTCCACGCAGAGGGGCTGAATCTCGTGTTCGATCGGCCGCCAAAAAAGGTTGTAGGGCAACTGATCGGTCTCGCAGTGGCCGTTGTCCAGCAGGTCGCCCATATCCTGAACGGCGAAGTTACAAACCCCCAGAGCCCGGACCTTGCCCTGCGTCTTCAGATCTTCCAGCGCGCGCCAGCTCTCTTCGACCGGCACCTCGTGATTCGGCCAGTGAATCTGGTAGAGATCGATCACGTCCGTCTGGAGGTTCCGGAGGCTTTGCTCGCAGGCATCGGAGATCCGTGCGGGCGAGAGGTTCCCCCCACTGACCTTGGTCGCAATGACCGCCTTGTCCCGGCGTCCTTTCAACCCCTCCCCCAGCACCCGTTCCGAGTGCCCTTCCCCGTAGCCTTCCGCCGTGTCGAAGAAAGTGATGCCCGCGTCCAGCGCCGCGTGAACCGTCGCGATGGACACATCGTCGTCCTGATCCCCCCACGTGCTACCACCGGCGAACGGCCAGCACCCGAGTGCCATGACACTCACTTCGATTCCGCTCGTACCCAGGAGTCTATGTTCCATGATCGTTCCTTCCACGGTCAAGAAATCGAATCATCTCACATCCTAACAGACCGGCCAACCCATAGTGCGGAAAATCCAGGACATCGAACGAGCGACCCAGAAGCATTCCGCCAGCCCTTGTCAAGCGAATTGCGTCGATCCATTCACTCGAATGCAGTTGCGACAGTTCGACCCCACAGGTGACCAGGAACGCCCCGGCGGCAATCCGCGAGGCCTTCAGTTCAGTCCAGAACCATCGCCCAACCATCGTCCAAAACATGACGTAGATGACGCCTCCGCCGTAATCGTTCAGCCATCCGGGCGAGGATCCAAACGCTCTGATCGACAGCCCTAGAGCCGCAAAACCCGATGCCGCGAGCAGGAAGCGTACATGATCCGATCGCGCTTCTCTAATAGACCCCGAGACACCCGCTTACTCCTCGAGAATGGCGTCCTGCTTTCGAATGAATCCATCCACCGAGAATCGTCCCGCGCCCACGAAGAAGTAGAAGATCGCGATGCAAAGGAACAGGAGCGCCTTCTCTTTTCCCCGAAACGGGTCGGCCGCGTGCTGCAGAAAAGCAGCCACGAACATGGTGATGGCCACGAAGAATGCCGCCGGCCGCGTCATAAATCCCGCCGCCAGGAACACCCCACCCAAGAGCTCGGAAGCGCCGGCCGCCCACGCGAAAAGGGCCGGCATCGGGAATCCGAGTTTCTCGACATCCCCAATGAAGCGCTCGGACGGAGGGACTTTCCCGATGCCGTGAGCAAAGGCGAGGCTCAGGCCTGAGAACACGCGCAAGATAAGCAGCCCGATGTTTCCACCCGTCGAGCGAATACCCACACCACCAAAGAGCAGATTCATGTCCTGTCCTTTCCTCGGGAAATCAGGTAGCGATGCAGCGCCACCGCGTTGTTGTGTTCGGTGTTTTTTTCGCGTAGAGAAGGGTCACGGGGCCTTTCGCTGCGGCTTCGAAGATCCTGTTCAGTGCGGCCTTGTTCTGATCGAGTTCGTTGTGGTAGGCTTCAACGAAAGATTCCCAATCGCTTCCGTCGCGGAACGCGTTCCGAATGGTCGCGCTCGGAGCAACTTCCTTCAACCACAGGTCCATAGGCGCATCCTCCTTCTTCATGCCCCGTGGCCACAATCCATCCACCAGAATCCGGGTGCCGTCTTCCACTGCGGGCTCATCGTAGATGCGTTTCACATTCAGATCCATGCGAGGTCCTCGTGCTCTGAGCAGGCGGGTGGTTTCAGACACACGACACGCCGGCGCCAAAAAAACCCCCGGAAGCACAAGCTCCCGGGGGCAGAGAGGGAAAGCCGCGATCAGGCTTTCACGGATGACGAGAATCCACAATTCTTGTGCAACCCGTCGCAGAATGGCTTGTTTTCAGACGCACCGCAGCGGCACAGGGCGATCGGTCGCCCCTCGTCTTTCGTCATTCCACTGCCCGAGCCATCCTGAAGATCGAACTCACCCGTCACGAGCAGAGGGCCGTCGTCGAGAACCTGTACGGAAATGTCAGCCATCGATTCCTCCTTGAGATTGTCAGGGCGCGTCAATATAGAACGGGCAAAGTCACTTCGCAAACCAACGTCCCGCCAGGAGCCCGTTCACTCCTGCCTGTCCATCAATCCAGCGTGGGCATGTCGATCGCGCTCAGGCGCGCCGCGTCTCTCGGATTCTCCATGCGCTCCGGGTACTTGGGCGCGGGAGCCGACACCTCGTTCAACCTGGCCAGAGCGTCCGCGGACATGTTCCACGACGTCGCCCGAACATTGTCGTCAAAGTGGGCGACTGTTCTCGCTCCGAGGATAACCGACGTGATGTGAGACTGTTCGAGGATCCATCGAATGGCGGTCTGCGCCGGGCTCTTATCCACCTCCTTCGCGACATCCAGCAACGCCTTCAGTGTATCATCCGCCGTGGGAGCGAAGTGATTGCCAATCTGCCCACCCTCCGATCGGGTTCCGTCCAGAGACCGCTCGCCGGGCTTGTATTTACCAGAGAAGAAGCCCCCGCCCAGAGGTCCCCACGTGACGATCCCGACACCTTTGTACTGACACGCCGGAACCAGATCATGTTCGATATCGCGACATCCGAGGCTGTACTGTGGCTGGTAGCACACAAAGCGAGCGAGACCGTTCGCGTCGCTGATCCACAACGCTTCCATCAGCCTCCAGGCTTCGTAGTTGCTGCAGGCGATGTAGCGCACCTTGCCCTGATGGACGAGATCGTCCAGCGCCCGTAACATCTCGTCGAGCGGCGTCTGTTGGTCCACGTGATGGATGTAGTAAATGTCCACGTGATCCATGTCCAGCCGCTTCAGACTATCCTCGATCGCATTCATGATAAAGTAGCGGGACATCCCCGAATCGTTGGGCCCCTTCCCCATCGGGTTGTAGAACTTCGTCGCGACCACGGCTTCGTTCCGCCGCCCTTTCAGCGCCTTCCCCGTGAATACCTCTGACACCGAATCTGTGTAAGAATTCGCCGTATCGAAAAAGTTGACGCCCGCATCAAACGCAAGATCGACCATGCGCTTCGACTCGGCTTCATCGGTCTCTTTCCCGAACGTCATCGTGCCCAGACAGACTTCCGATACCTTCAACCCGCTGCGACCCAATTGACGATACTCCATCCTCAACCTCGCCTTTCGTTACTGTGACGGTGGCCTCGTCGTGACAGCCGAACCTCTATCGTTTGAAACATTCCTGCGCCACCAGTGCAGTGGCGTCTCAGATGAATCGCTCGACCCCGAAGACCGCAAAAGCGTCGTCGCCTCGACCGAGGATCGCATCTGCCACGACTTTTCCGCTGTATGGTCCGAGATGCAGCCCCATCGGTCCGTGGCCGGTCACCACGTGAACGTTTGGAACCTTCGGAATCGAACCGATGATCGGAAATCCATCCGACGTCGCCGGCCTGAGACCCACGCGAAATTCTTTCACCCGCGCACCACGGAGACCGGGCGCAACCCGGATCGCTTCCGTCAGAACTTCGAGCATGCCTTCGACCGTCGTCTCCACCCGATAGCCCGCGTTCGTTTCCCTCGTCGCACCAACAACCACCCGGTGATCGTCCCACGGCACAAGATAGTGACCTCGAAAGCCGCTGACGATCGTCCATTCAGACGTGTCGGTTTGGCCCAGGTCCAGATGCGCAATCTGGCCGCGCATCGGCCCGACCGGAAGCCCTATCCCCAGCTGCTCGCCGAATGCATTCGACCACGCGCCGCCCGCGACAACCACAGCGTCCGTTTCCACCCGCTCGCCATCCACCACGACGGCCCCGCAACGATCGGCTGCGACTTCCAGACGCTCGACGGAACCGTGGTGCACCTCCAGTCCGCGGCGAACACCGGCCGCCTCGATTGCCGAAGCCAGACGCCGACCGTCCACGCGCGCACCCGTCGGCTCATAGATCGCTCCTACGACCGTGTCCAGGGCCGGGAACAGCTCTTGAGCTCGGCCCTCCTCGATCACAACAGCGTCCGAGGAGGACTTGCCGTCCCCTTCCGGCACTCCCGCGCTGGCTTCGGAGAAGGCCGTCCTCTCCGCCTCTTCCACAGCGACGATGAGCGAGCCACAGACCGAATACCCTGTTTCCTCCACACCGTTGTCGCGAAGAGCTTGAACGAACTCGGGATAGTAGGCTTCGGCCTCTCCCACGAGTCTCGACCAGGGGTTCCTGGACGACGCGTCACCTCCCGGCGTGATGATCCCGGCTCCCGCATCCGTTGCCCGCCCCTCGTCACGCCGGTCGATCAGGAGCGCGGAAGCCCCTGAGGCCGCCAGATGGTAGCCAACCGACACGCCGAGTATTCCACCCCCGATGACGATGACGTCCTTCATCAGGACGCGTCCATATTACGAATCCGTTCGGCCGCACCCTCCGGCAGCCCCCATCCGAACACATCTGCGTTTTCCTGGAGATGGACGCGAGAACTTGCCTTGGGAATGACGGCCATCCCTTCTTCGATCAAACAGCGTAAGGCCACCTGTGCGGGCGTGCGGGCGATCTCAGCAGCGATCACTTCAACGACCCTCGGGAAATCTCCCTTGCCAAGAGGAGAATAAGCCGTCACCACCACTTCGTTAGATCGACACCAGCCGAGAATCTCTGGCTGCTGGTTCCGCGGATGGTATTTGATCTGATTCACGCAGATCGGGGCGGAAGACACGGCACCCGCTTCTTCCATCTGCTCCACAATGAAATTGCTCACCCCCACGTTCCCCACGCTGATCAAATCTTCCAGATCCATCCCGCATCCCTGAAACTCGCTCGCCACTCGAACCACGAAACGAAGGTTGGCCCGTAAGAGCGTGTTCCGCGCAGAATCATCCCCTACACGAATCCGGCGGGCCGGCTCTGTCTCTGCATCCGCCGGCAATGGGCTTGAATCAGAAATGTCCTGAAAGTAGAGATCCAGTAACGCGCTGTCCGTACTCTTCACTCCCGCCATATCCGACACCTCCTCGCAGTCCGTTGATCAAGAGAAAGGGGGGCGACCTGGGGCGGTCGACTTTCCCTTACCCTAGTGTGCCTTTGCAAGGGGTGTGCCATCTTTGAAGAATCGATCTGTTTTGATATAAATCAATGTTTATAAACTCTTTATGTTTACATCGAAAGATTGAGTATCTTTTCGATTCAGGCGAACATAACATTTCGTTCCGCCAGTTGTGATTTAGCGCACACCGAAATGAGCCACCTCCGAGACGTAACCTGAACCAGAAAGCCCTTGCCCCCCGATCGGGAGGGCGTATTATGGCCTGCCTCCGTCGAGAAAACCGTGTCGAAAACCCACGAAAATACCCCTACCAGCCACGTAAGACTCGGCTACGCCCGCCGAGACGTGACGCCCCCCGTCGGCATTTACCATCGGATGTGGGGGGCTGCCAGGCACGACCGAGCCACGGGCATTCACCGCCCCATCCTCGCCGACATTCTGGTTTTCGAACCCTTGAATGGCGACGCCGACCAGCGATTGGTTCGCATGCAATTCGACTTTGTCGGTCTTACCAACGAGCAGCAGAATCCGATCCGAATCGCTCTCGCCGAACGTGCGTCTGTCCAGGTCGACAGGCTGATCGTCACGTACTCACATTCTCACGCCTCCGGGTTCCTTCATCCCGATCGAAAGGACATGCCGGGGGGCGACTTGATCGAGCCCTATCTCGAATCTCTCACCGAGACCCTCGAGAAAGCCCTCGACGAGGCGCTCCAGAACCTTGCACCCGTTTCGATCTCCTACGCCACCGGCCGCTGCAATATGGCTGCGAATCGAGACTACCGTGACGAAGCACGTGACATCTACGTGACCGGTTACAACCCCGAGGCCCCGGCTGATGACATCGTCGTCGCAGCTCGGGTAACCGACGAACACGGCGCCCACCACCTCTCCTTTGTGCACTACGCGTGTCACCCTACGACGTTAGCGTGGGAAAACACCGTGCTGTCCCCTGACTTCGTAGGAGCAACCCGCGAGGTCGTCGAACACGCCACCGCCTGCCCGTGCGTCTATTTCCAAGGCCCCTGCGGCGAGCTTGGCCCTAAGGACGGATTCACCGGAGATCTGGCTACCGCCGACCGGAACGGCCGCCAGCTCGGCTACGCGGCCATGTCCGCCCTGTCTTCGCTCGGTCCGCCCGACACAGACTACGTCTACGAGGGCCCAGTCGTGTCAGGCGCCACGCTCGGGATCTGGCGGCACCATCCGATGAGTGACGATCGGCGTCGCCACGCGGGCACCTACCACGAGGCCGCATTCGACGTCGACCTCAAACTGAAGGACCTGCCGGCCCTCGAACAGCTGCAGTCGGACCTCGAGCGCTACAGCGAAGAACAGAAGCAAGCGGATCAGGCGGGGGACGCCGAGCGCGCACGGGACCTGGGTGCGCGGGCCGAACGTTGTCGGAGATGGCAGGGCAGAGTAGAAAATCTTCCTCAGACCGAGCAATTTGCGCTCAGGTGCACCGTCTGGCGAATGGGCGATGCCATCTGGGTCACGTGTGGGGGCGAACCCTACAACCAGTTGCAGACCAAGCTCAGAGAACGGTTTCCCGACCTGATTCTCCTCGTCTCACCCCTCTCGACAGACTGCCTCTCCATCGCCTACCTCCTGCCCGAAGATCGGTACGGCATAGGCCTCTACCAGGAAGAACCCTCCAGCCTCGCGCCGGGATGCCTCGAAGTCCTGATCGAAAACTTTGCCGAACAAATCGGGTGCGCGCTCGAAGCCTGAGCCCTGGGTCAGTGGATCACCGATGACAGGTCCCCCGTCCTGGTCCGCCCCTCCCGCCTACGCGAAACCCGTCTTCCTGATTTGCACCACCTTCTTCTGGTCTTCCCACTACACCTACGTACCCATCCTCTCCCCTTACGCCGAACACCTTGGCGGGTCGTTCCGGCTGATCGGGTTGATCGTATCTGCGTACGGGTGCGCGCTTCTCTGCCTCCGCCTCGGCCTCGGTATGCTCTCCGACCGGATTGGACGCAGAAAGCCGTTCGTCACTGTCGCGTTGTTCCTCTCCGCTGTGTCAGGTGCTGGACTCGCACTCGCGCCCTCTCCCGAGGCCATGGTCCTCGCTCGCCTGCTCTCCGGGGTTTCAGCCTGCGCGTGGGTCGCTTTCACCGTCCTTTTCGCGAGCTACTATCCCCCCGGCCAGACCACCCGAGCCATGGGACACATCACTTTCTGCAACGGATTCTCCATCATGGCCGCTACGTTTCTCGGTGGATGGCTCGCGATACCCTCGACTGGGTGGCTCCCTTCTGGACAGCCGGAGGCTTCGGATTGGCTGGATGCTTCGTGTCTCTCTTCCTCGTGGAGGCCCGGCGGGAACCGGAGCGGGTGTCCCATCTGATTCAGCTGCGAACCGCAGTGCGACGCCCCGTTCTGATCTGGGCGTCCGTCGTTTCCGCACTCGGGATGTACACGATTTTCGCGTCCGGATTCGGGTTCCTTCCCACGTACGCCGTGTCGATCGGGGCTACCAAGACCCAGCTGGGTCTGCTCTCCACAATTGGCTTCTTCTTCTCTTCCTTCGCAGGCCTGGTTTCGGGCTCGTGGATCATTCCGCGTTTCGGGATCCGTCGAAGCGTCGTCGTCAGCAACCTGGTCGTGGGCATCCTCCTCGCCATAATCCCCCTGATCCGTGACATCTCCCTTCTTTACCTAACGCAAACCCTCAGTGGCATCGCGCGCGGGACGGCATAGCCTGCGTTGATGACGATCGTGATCGCTGGTCTGCCCGACCGGGAAAGGGCGACGGCCATGGGTTTCTACCAGTCCGTGCATTCGCTTGGTATGTTTCTGGGTCCGGTTGGAGCCGGCGTGATCGGAGAATCCGTCGGTTATGGAGGACTTTTCACAAGTACGGCAGGTGTGGGGATTCTGGCTGCGGCGGCCGCGCTCAAGCTTCCGAAGAGGGAGGCTACCCCCGACTGACGGAGGATCGAAAGGGATCGATCGTCCCCGGCGGACTCGAACCGGAAGATTTGGAAGAGCTGGCCGAATCCGTCGAACGATCCCGATCGTAGAGGAAGGTCAACAACGCAAATCTCCTCCCCCTGGTGACGGGCGCCACCACGTGGAGGTGTAAACACGAGAAAATCAGAGCGCCACCCATTCCAGGGCGATACCGATGCGAACCGTACTCAGGAAACAGGAGGTGACCGCCTTCATAGTCCTCGTTGAGATTCAGCGATACAGCGAACTGTCTGTGGGCTGTCGATGGGCTGAGATTGTCCCGATGCGCATCGAAGAACCCGGATGACGCCGCATCGTAGCACGCAATTTTGAATCCTTCGAAACGTGTAGGCCCGACCCCGAACGCGCGGTCGAGTTCGGGTAGCAGCCTTCGGCCAAGTGTCGTCGTCAGCAGCCGGATCAGCTTGGGGTCCGTCACCGTATGGTCTTCACGCCGCTTGTGAAGATCGTCAAGGATCGCCGCCTGGCCCTGGCCGTCGGACACTTCCACTCCTGTCTCAACGTGGCCTTCCCGCTCCCACAGCGTCATCAAAAACTCGCAGTGCGCGACCTCCAGTACTCTCGGAACTATCAGAACAGGCGCAACGTGTCCCACTTCGATGGGCTCGGAGGTTTCCATTTCAGCCATCCCGGAACGAAGCACCTCGGCCGGCCCCGAATCTCCTGGATCGACCCGGCAGACGATCCGCAGGTTCGGATCCAAGAGGAAGGCACCTTCACGTTCCACCCCGTAGCGTTCGAACACCGTCCCGTCCGCATCGGCAAACCCTTCGTCTGCACCCTCTAATTCTTCGGCAGACCTGGCCACGACGAACCGATCGCATCCGTCGCAAAACATCTCACCCGAACCGAAGATCAGCAGGACCGGTCGCCCACCCGCACGACCATAGAACTGAGACGCGATACCTCTTGTGTCGGGAAGCACAAAATCTGGAGCACGCACGCCAGGCTCGAGCACGACTGGATCCAATCTGGGTTATACCAACGTATGTTGGAGATCCGCATTGGAAGGAGCGAATTTCCGATCAAGAATTGCCAATTGCCGAGTGAGGGAAGGGAACACATCTGTTCTTGTTCGTCAATCGGAGATTCGCATCGATAGAAGCGAATCTCCGATCAAGAACTGACGATTCCCGAAACTTGCTCGTCAATTACAGTTCGATTGGAAGAACGAACTTCCGATCAAGAAGCTCCGAATGGGAGAAGGACAACCATCCCCCATTCGGAGCTTCTTGATCGTACATCGGAGATTCGTTCTTTTCCATACCAACAGAATTCAGAGTTTCGAACAACAGACATCCCCACACGGAAATTCTTGATCGTACATCGGAGATTCGCCTAACTCGTGTCCTTGAACCAGCCACAGGTCGAACACCTCGATCGCACGGATCGCGTGACCCTCAGAAGCGTCCTCGTCGGTCTGATCCTCGTCGTATCGGTCAACACCTGGCCCATCTACGGGCTCTACGTCATCCACATCAACCAGATGGTCTTCAGCTACATGGCCATGGCGTTGATGATTCCCTTCGTGCTCCTCAGCCTGGGGATCAACGTCGCTCTCCGACGATTCCGGCGTTCCTGGGCCCTTTCCCCGCTGGAACTCGTCGTCGTTTTTTCCATGGGCCTCGTCGGCGCCCTCTTCCCGCTCATGAACTTTACCGGGCTCATCATGGGCCACATGTCGACACCCTATTACTTCGCCACACCTGAGAACGCCTGGGCGGACCGTCTCCATCCCCACCTACCAGACTGGCTCTTCCCCGACGACCAGGATGACGCCATGCGTCACTTCTACGAGGGCCTGCCCGACGGTCGACCCATTCCCTGGCGCGTGTGGCTCGGCCCACTGATCTGGTGGTTTGCGTTCGCAGGCATCCTAACCTGGACGTGTCTTTGCGTCGCTGTCCTCCTCCGACGGCAGTGGGCGGATGTCGAGCGTCTCCCTTTTCCGGCCGCCCA
>CEVA01035173.1_pt1 | contig 10095 bp, 10 predicted proteins | sample 361521 | NCBI WGS metagenome assembly CEVA01 (sample SAMEA2622823, study PRJEB7988) | marine metagenome | isolation source: saline water (ENVO:00002010), including | reverse complement strand
AATGATCTTGTCCATATTTCAGGATTACTTATTTACCGAAAGGCATAACACACCCTTTGTGTTTTTTGAGTCACTACTTTTCAAGTGCGTTTGGGTATTGTTTTTCCTCGCCTATCTCTGTTCGTACAAGTCTTTTCATATGATTAAAGAGATGTCTCACCAAAAGCTGATTTTGCTTTATGGGGCATTAGTTTTCTGTCATGTTTTTGTGTCCACTGTTATGGTGTGGGCAATCTCTTGGATATTCAAAGACCAAGGATATGGGCTTGCAAAAATTCTCGCGTTCACTTTCTCAAATGATAGTTCCAAGATCCTATTCATCTATTTTTTGTCGATGATTTACCTAAAGCGTTTCTATTCGCCCACATTAGATTCAAAAGAAGCCAATGAGATTACTGATACAGCAGAATCTCAACCTAAAAACCTTGAGATAAAAAATGGCAGACAACATCACCTTGTTAGCTTTGACGCTATCCTTTGCATTAAGGCAGACTCGCCGTACGTGCTTGTTCAGACAGAAGATAACAGTTATTTGCACTCATCCTCTTTAAAAAAAGTAGGCGAAGAGCTCGATTCGCGATTTTTTAAGCTTCACCGTTCCTGCATAGTAAATATCGATAAGGTAACGTCTTATCAATCGAGGCTAAATGGTGATTATGACGTGTGTCTCTCGGGCCACATAAACGTTCGTTTGAGTAGAAATTACGCTAAGCAATTTAAGGCTGTGATTGGGGATCTAATAACGATATAAAAAAGCCTTACGGTGTCCCATAAGGCTTATGTTCTTCTCTTAAAGCAAATATCACTTTTTACTTTCATCGCAAAACGCGGTGTTCGAGCTCTTTAAACAACAGGTTTGCGGTAAATATTTAGCTTGGCGTTATCGCGTTGTGATAAACGTCTTGCACGTCATCACAATCGTTAAGCATGTCCATGAACTTTTCAAACATAGGCATATCATCTTCGCTGATTTCCGTTTCTGTCTGTGGGATCCAGCTCATTTCTTCCGTTTCAAAGGTCATGTCTGGGTAGGCCGTAGTAAGCGCAGTTTTTACTTGGTAAAACTCAGTATGTGGCGCGTACACAGTCACTTTACCGTCTTCTACTTCAACGTCAGTAACATCTACATCTGCTTCCATAAGCACTTCTAAAATGGCGTCTTCGTCGTCACCGGCAAACTGAAAAATGGCTTGGTGATCGAACATATGAGAAACCGCGCCCTGTGCGCCAAGCTTAGCGTTGGTTTTGGTAAAGCAATTACGCACGTCGGTAATGGTACGGTTCGCATTGTCAGATAGGCAATCCACAATAACCATGCAATTACCTGGGCCAAAGCCTTCATAGCGCATAGGCTGGAAGTCTTCTCCCGCACCACCTGCGGCTTTATCGATAGCCTTGTCAATAACGTGGCTGGGCACCTGGTCTTTCTTCGCTTTCTCCATTAAACGGCGAAGAGACAGGTTGGTGTCTGGGTCTGCACCACCGTTTTTAGCACACACATAAATTTCTTTACCGTACTTAGAGTACACTTTTGTTTTTGCGCCAGCAGTTTTTGCCATGGCGGCTTTACGTACTTCGAATGCTCTTCCCATCTTAAAATTCTCTTTTTCGCAATAAGGATGCTGCGTTGCGTTTTTATCGACTGCCTGTACCCCATCACCTATTGATTAAGCGACACCAGCGTTGAAATACCTTGGGCACAGAAAAATTGCCGAAATTCTACCTATTTTAGCTAAAACAATACAGTGTTTATGCTGTTTTACTTATCTGCTAACCTTTAAGGTAAATGCTCAGTTGCCAAATAGTCATGCGACTGCATCTCTTTTAGTCGGCTTAAACATCGCCTAAATTCAAAATTGAGCAACCCTTCTGTATACAAGGATTCCAAGGCGACTTCGGCAGATATTATCAGTTTAACGTGGCGTTCATAAAACTCATCCACCATAGCGATAAAGCGGCGTGCTACATCGTCATTGTGTTGCCCCATTTCTTTCACGTTTGCCAGCAACACCGAGTGGTAACACCGGCTAAGTTCAATATAATCGCTTTGACTACGGGGCCCGCCACACAAGTCTGAAAAGTCGATCATAAGTACACCGTCGGCATCCCTCAGGGTGGGTATTTGTCGATTATTGACTTCAATATTTTGTTCTCGAGTACCTTCTTCAGGCGCGAGTTGATTAAAATATTCATGTAAGTTTGCTGTCGCTTGTTGATCAAGTGGATAGTGATAAATTTCAGCTTGCTCTAGGGTACGTAAGCGATAATCAATGCCACTGTCCACATTAACCACCCGGGTGTTTTGATTGATAAGCTCGATAGCAGGTAAGAAGCGCGCGCGTTGAAGGCCATTTTTATAGAGTTCGTCGGGCACAATATTCGAGGTGGCCACAAGCACAACACCATGGCCAAAAAGCGCTTCCATTAAAGTGCCAAGAATCATGGCATCAGTAATATCCGAAACAAAAAATTCATCAAAGCAGATAACTCGCGCTTCTTTTGCCAGTTTTTCCGCTACGGTTTTCAGGGGGTCTTGGGCATTATCTAGTCGCTTTAGTTCATCGTGAACACGGTGCATAAAGCGGTGAAAATGCACGCGCATTTTTTTCTCGAAGGGTAAGCAATCGTAAAATGTATCAACCAAGTAGGTTTTTCCCCGCCCTACTCCACCATAGAAGTAAATCCCTTGAATGCCTGCTTTTTTGTGCCCTTTCCCAAAGGCGGCTTTCAATTTCACCCTCCACGTGGCTTTCTTACGTAGCTCTGTGAGTTCATCGTATAACCGTTGAAGCTCTTTAACTGCGTTTTCCTGCGCCGCATCGTAATGAAATTCTGGTGAGGTTAAATCTGCTTGATACTTTTCCCATGGCGTCATCGCCCAAACTACTCCGTAAAAATGTCAATACTTATGGTGGCTGCACCGACCTGCTTGATTTTCTCAATTATGACCTTAATTTTAAGTAAAATCACGGTAGAATCGCACCTTGCGTGGTGTCCTTTGTCGTATTATCGCAATAAACAACGACAATGGGCGCACTTAACCATCGACCTTGCTATAGTAAAGTATGGTCGTTTGCCTCTTATTTACCGTATCAGGTTAGCTGAGGTAAGTTGTAGTATGATTCGGAGATGGAAATGGAACTGTTAGTGTCCCTTGCTTTATTAGTGGTTGGTGTAATTATTGGCTTTTTTGTTGGTCGCTTTGTGCAATCTAAACAAGGGTCGGGCAATGCCGCGACGGCAGAACAGCAAGTGAAGGAAATTCTCTCGCAACAGGCGCAACACCATATTCACCAAACTCGTCAAAGTGTTGAAAGCATTGAAAGCCAGTGCGCCACCTTGCGCTCGCAAATGGAAGAATACGAAGCCTTGCTCCACCAGTCTGACGACGAAGACGCTAAAGTCCCTTTTTATGGTGAGCAAGCCACAACCTATTTACGTAATAACCTAAAGAGCACTGAAAAAGCGAAGTCAAATAGGGTTTCTGATACCCAACCAAAAGACTTTGCAAACTCGGGGTCAGGTCTATTCGCCGGAAAATCGGAACAGTCTACCGCAGAGAAACCCTAACACCTGGAACTTTTTCAGTAACTTAAGACTCTTTAGTAAAATCGATACAATGTCGCAATAACCTGAAGGAGTATAAGCGAACATGAAAATGTCTTTTCGCCATTATGTATTGGCGTCTGCCGTTGTAGTTAGCTCTATGGGCTTTAGTGTTACCGCAAATGCGGCACTGCCTTTCTTTTCAGATAAGAAAGACGAAGTGCCGTCGTTAGCACCCATGCTTGAAGAAGCCACCCCTGCTGTGGTGAGTATTGCAGTGAAAGGCACGCAAACGTCTCGCCAACAAGTTCCAGAAATGTTCCAGTACTTTTTTGGCGCACCACAGGAACAAGTGCAAGAACGCCCGTTTAGAGGTTTAGGCTCAGGCGTTATCATTGATGCAGAAAAAGGCTATGTGGTTACCAACAGCCATGTGGTCGACAACGCAGACGAGATTACCGTTAAGCTTACCGATGGCAGAGAGTTTACGGCTAAGAAATTAGGTGCTGATGAACAAAGCGACATTGCTTTGTTAAAAATTGACCCTGATGACCTAAAAGCAATTCCTCTTGCCGATTCAGACGAACTCCGCGTAGGCGACTTTGTGGTGGCCATTGGTAACCCGTTTGGTCTTTCGCAAACAGTGACATCAGGCATAGTCAGTGCCCTTGGGCGCTCTGGCCTAAATATTGGCGGATACGAAGACTTTATTCAAACCGACGCTGCCATTAACCGAGGCAACTCCGGTGGCGCATTGGTGGATTTACATGGTCGCTTAGTGGGCATCAATACCGCTATTTTTGGGCCTAATGGTGGAAATGTAGGTATTGGTTTTGCTATCCCTTCAAATATGATGAAAAGCTTGGCTGATCAAATTGCCGAATATGGCGAAGTTCGCCGCGGCCTATTAGGTATAGTCGGTAGCGACATTGACGCAGGGCTCGCAGAAGCGATGAACGCCAATGTGAACATTGGCGCATTTGTTAGTGAAGTCACGCCGGAATCCGCGGCCGAAGATGCCGGTATAGAAGCGGGAGACATCATAACTGAAGTTAATGGCCGCAAGATCAATAGCTTTCTTGAATTACGTGCGCGTATTTCCAGTATGGGCGCTGGCGCAGAAGTGGAGCTGACGCTACTTCGTAAAGGTGAAGAAGTCACCGTAGAGGTTGTATTGGGTGATGCTACGCAAGCTACCGTCACCGCGCAGCAAATTCACCCTGCCTTGGAAGGCGCTACATTAACAAATGGCGCAGATGAAGCCGGCAATGCTGGCGTAGTTATTTCAGATATTGAACGCAACAGCCCGGCTGCACGCATTGGTCTTAAGCCTGATGACGTGATTGTGGGTGTTAATCGTAAACGCACATCTAGCGTGTCAGATTTTAGAAATGCGTTAGATGATGCCAGTGGTGTTATCGCACTCAATGTAAAACGAGGTAACTCCACGCTTTATCTCGTTATCCGTTAAATAACTACGTTTAATCGGTCCCCAAAAAGCAGCGTTCATTAGCGCTGCTTTTTTTTTGCTTCAACGGGGGGGGATTTATAAACAGGCGTTGTTGTTTACCGTGAAATACGTCTTCACTATCGGATAAATTTAACCAGAATAATGCATTAAATGTTATGCTCTGCTTTAATAGCGCTATAGCAAACGCCAATAGTGCAGTTGTTGACAATAATAAACCTATAAATAAGTGTGATCCGTGACTGGCAGCTCAATCGTTAGCTTTTTCTTAAAATCTGTATTTCTCGGCACAATCGTCGCATTGTTGCTGTTGCTCTTCTTACCTGACTTACGGCAAGGCAACGGTTTTACGCAAGGCTTGTTTTCCGACCCTTCCGTAAGTGCAAGTAGAGAAAGTTACTTTGCGCCTCTTAGCCGTTCAGCGCCAGCGGTAGTGAATATTTACAGTGTGAGTATAGAAAAAGACACTGGTTTATTCAGAAACCAACCCCGGGAACGCACGAGTCTTGGGTCTGGTGTTATCATGACAGACAACGGGTACATACTTACGTGCCATCACGTTGTGCGCAATGCAGATAGCATTTTTGTAGCGGTGCAAGACGGGCAAATTCTAGAAGCGGAAATAGTGGGTAACGACCCCCTTACCGACCTTGCCGTATTAAAAGTGTCTGCCGATAACTTACATGTCATTCCACAAGTTAAAGAGCCAGACATTCATGTAGGTGATGTCGTCATGGCCATTGGTAACCCTTTTGACTTAGGCCAAACGATTACCCAAGGTATTATCAGCCGTGCGGGCCGCAATGGGCTGTCGAACTATGTCGACTTCATTCAAACTGATGCGGTATTAAACCAAGGTAATTCAGGTGGCGCGTTAGTCGATAGCAATGGCTTTTTACTGGGAATTACTAATGCAAACTTCCAGGTTCGAGACTCCCGTAATCGCGTGCGAAATGTAGATGGTATCAACTTTGCCGTGCCTTACGAGTTAGCCAAACGCGTGATGGACGAAATCATTTCTCACGGCCGTGTTATCCGCGGTCAACTCGGATTCATTGGCAGTGAAAACCGCAACCATCAAGGCATTGAAGTAACCGCCGTGGCAAATGGAAGCCCTGCTGCTGAGGCGGGTTTACAACCCGGTGATATTATTGTCGCCATCGATGGTATTCGCATAGAAAGCGCTTCAAAGACTTTAGATATGATTGCGGAAACCACCCCAAACACACCGTTAGAGTTAGAGGTCAGCCGTGGCGAACAAACCATCACCATAAAAGCCGTGGTCGGGGAACTGCAAGCGGCAAGTAACTAATGCGCTTGCAAGGAAAACACAAAAAAGGCCGCTTCATATTTGCGGCCTTTTCTTTTCGTTAACGATGATTATTCTTTAACACGTTGGATATTTGCCCCTAAACCGCCTAGCTTCTCTTCGATGGCTTCGTAGCCTCGATCTAAGTGGTAGATACGGTTAACGTGAGTTTCACCGTCGGCAATTAAACCGGCTATGACTAAGCTTGCAGATGCACGTAAATCAGTGGCCATCACAGGCGCACCTTTCAATGCTGAGCTACCTTTAGACACGGCGGAGTTACCTTCAAGGGCAATTTCTGCGCCCATCCGTTGTAATTCAGGCACATGCATAAAGCGGTTTTCAAAAATTGTTTCTGTGATAACCCCTGTTCCTTCAGCAACACAGTTCAACGTAACAAATTGTGCTTGCATGTCGGTAGGAAACGCAGGGTGAGGCGCTGTTTTAACGCGAACAGAGGTTGGCTTTTTGCCTTCCATATCAAGCTCAATCCAATCATCACCTGTGGTAATTTTTGCGCCTGCTTGTTCGAGTTTATCCAGTACCGCATCAAGGGTATCCGGCGCGGCATGGGTGCAACGGATTTTTCCGCCGGTGACCGCAGCTGCAACGAGAAAAGTTCCGGTTTCAATGCGGTCTGGCAATACGCGATAGTCACATCCGTTTAAGGTTTCAACACCTTCAATGGTAATTTTATCGGTACCTGCGCCTGAAATTTTCGCACCCATCTGAATTAGGCAGTTCGCTAAATCTACAATCTCTGGTTCGCGAGCGGCGTTTTCCAGTACGGTTGTACCTTCAGCGATGGCGGCCGCCATCATCAGGTTTTCAGTAGCACCTACGCTGACCATGTCCATGAAGATGCGTGCGCCTTGTAACTTACCGTCTACTTCAGCACGAATGTAACCTTCATCAACCTCAATTTTAGCCCCCATCTTTTCTAAGCCAGTAAGATGCAAATTAACGGGGCGTGCGCCAATGGCACAACCACCAGGTAGCGAAACATTTGCTTTACCTTGCTTCGCCAACAATGGCCCTAGCACTAAGATGGATGCACGCATAGTACGCACAAGCTCGTAAGACGCGGTTACGCTTTGTAAGGTACTTGCATCTAACAGCACATCGTTTGCTGCCGGTTGCGCCACTTCAACGCCCAGTTCGCGTAGCAACGATAGCGTGGTATTAATATCACGTAAGCGAGGAACATTGGTGTATCGACAAGGCGAATCCGTTAGTAAGCTTGTCATCAACAGAGGAAGCGCTGCATTTTTAGCGCCTGAAATTCTCACGCTTCCCTGAAGAGCAGGGCCTTTTTTTATTACAAGTTTATCCACGAAAAAAGACTCGCCTATTGAGGAATATTAAACTGGCGCTCGCGCTCCCAGTCTTTCACTGAAAATGTTTTTATCGAAATGGCGTGCATAGAACCATCTGCAATTTTATCTGCAAGGGGTGCGTATACCGCCTGTTGGCGTTTTACTCGGCTCATTTCATTAAACGCATCGCTTACGGCGATAATGTTGTAATGAGAACCTTCTCCACGCACATGTACCTCATCAAGGTTTAACGCCTCTTTAAGGATATTTTCAATCTCTGACAATTCCATAACTTACTTCTTTTCTCGTTTCACTGTCTTAATTTACGGGCAAAAAGCTGTCTAGGTCACTAATTTTAGCAAGCTTGAGCAACTTTTCAGGCATATCATGCAGGCTAACATCTATTCCCTGTTGCTTTCCATCTCTAATCGCGTTCAACAACCAAGCTAACCCGGCACTGTCTACTCGCTCTACATCACTGAGGTCGATAGTACACGTTTTTGTACGTTTCAGTATATCCTGTTCTGCCCCGCTTAAGCATACCCAAAAGTCTTTTGACAGTGTGTTATGGTCGAGGTGCCCATGTACACTAATTTTACCGGTGTCGCTTACCTGAAAAAGGCTCACTCAGATGCTCCGTCAATATCGTAGGATTCATCTTGATTCAGTTCTACTGGCTTACCAATTTTATCTCGCATTAGTGCAATCACCGAATCAATGCCTTCTTGTCGTAAGATCGACTCAAATTCGCTACGTTTGCTGTTTAGCATACTAATACCTTCAGCCACCATGTCGTAAGCTTTCCACTCGTTGGTTTTGCTGTCTTTACGTACTTTAAATGCAATTTTAATTTCTGGACGCTCAGGATCTTGCACTACGGCACGCACGGTAACTGACTTCTGATCTTCAAAGTTAGATTCTGGCTCGAAAATAACCTCTTGGTTGTCGTAGTAACCCATCGCTACCGCGTAGGTAGTAATTAGGTATTGTCTAAATACACTAATGTATTCACCCATTTTTTCTTTTGGTACCGATTTAAAGTGCTTTCCTAACACCATAAATGCGGCAAATTTGTAATCAATGTGCGGCACCAATTCTTCTTCCATAATGGTTCGAAGCATTTCTGGATCTTGCTTAATTTGTTCTTGGTTCGCTTTAATTCTATCAAAGGTTTTTGTCGCTACGCCTTTCACCAGTTGATAAGGGTTTTGATCATTAATTTCTTGTGCCTGAACGTTCCCTACCAACGACATCAGCAATAAACCGGCAACTGCCATCAACTTTTTCAATGTAACTCTCCTAAATCGTGTCCTACTACAGCAGACCTGATAACACCCCGTATGGTTTCATCCGCCTACCTAAATATTCGTTAATCTTCGTCGCTACCGCGATTGAATAAAAACTGTCCAATTAAGTCTTCTAGTACCAACGCAGACTTGGTGTCTTGCAGATAATCGCCATCTTTCAAATTAGCCACGCCATCGAATGAGAACCCAGGCTGGAAGCCAACATATTGTTCGCCTAACAAGCCCGACGTTAAAATTGATACCGAACTGGTTTCAGGGAAACCGTTGTATTCGTTTGATATTGACAACTCTACAATGGGAGTGAAGTCACCTTGGTCGAGGGAAATTGAAGTCACTCTACCTACCGTCACGCCGCCTACCTTCACCGCAGAGCGAGGTTTAAGACCACCAATGTTGTCAAACTTTGCGTACAGGGTGTAGGTGTCGCCGTCTGTGGCCATCGATTGATTGGCCACTTTTAATGCCAGCAACAAAATAGCGCCAATGGTCAGGACTACAAATACACCTACCATCATTTCCGTTTTATACTTATTCATACCAACCCTCTACTCGATACCAAACATAAGGGCGGTGAGCACGAAGTCCAGCCCTAATACTGCTAATGAAGAAAACACAACGGTTTCAGTTGTTGCTTTACTGATCCCTTCCGAAGTAGGAATGGAATCATACCCTTTAAATATGGCAATCCAGGTGACAACCAAGGCAAAAACAAGGCTTTTAATCACGCCGTTTATTACATCTTGATTCCAATCAACGGTGGACTGCATGATTGACCAATAGCTGCCTGCATCGACGCCTAGCCAATCCACTCCCACTAAGTGACCACCTAAAATACCTACGGCGCTAAAAATCAGCGCTAACATAGGCATAGAAATCATTCCGGCCCAGAAGCGCGGCGCGACAACCCGTCGAAGCGGATCTATCGCCATCATTTCTAAACTACTTAACTGCTCAGTGGCTTTCATTAAACCAATTTCTGCGGTTAAGGCAGATCCTGCGCGGCCCGCAAACAATAATGCTGTCACCACAGGGCCAAGCTCTCGTAATAACGAAAGCGCCACCATTGGTCCTAAGCTTCCCTCGGCACCATAGTCCACTAGAATAGTATAGCCTTGCAGTGCCATGACCATTCCAATGAACAATCCTGAC
>CEVA01222084.1_pt1 | contig 10096 bp, 11 predicted proteins | sample 361521 | NCBI WGS metagenome assembly CEVA01 (sample SAMEA2622823, study PRJEB7988) | marine metagenome | isolation source: saline water (ENVO:00002010), including | reverse complement strand
TTTTGATGAACCAAAACAAAAAACGAAAGGGGTATTTCAGACGCCAATTCAATGACTTTGGGTTGAGCATAATTTTCATGATTGGGATTATCTAAACATTCGGTATTTTATCTTCTTGATATGAAATACGTCGGTCGATTGATACATACAAAAGGTCTACTACAAGATTGACGCAATACGTTATGGATAAAAATATGATTGCGATTGCCTGAATCACTGGATAATCTCGCGCAATTACAGCGGTGACGAGTCCACGGCCAAGGCCTGGCAAGCCAAAGATCGACTCTAATACGATTGTCCCCCCTATGATTCCGCTAAGTTGTATACTGCCCACGGTGAGAACGGGTATGAGGACATTTCGTAAGATATGAGAGCTCACGATTTTCTTTGAAGGAAGGCCTTTAGCTCTCGCAGTTCGAATGAAATCTTGTCGCAATATATCGAGCGTTGCTGAGCGTGTGGTTCGTGTGAGGTGGGACCCAAACTGCCATGCCAGAGCGAGCGCAGGGATTATCATTAACTGAATGTGTTCAATTGGGTTGTCAATAAAACTCTTATATACAACTGGGGGAGACCAATTCCAAATTATCCCAGTTCCGAGTAATAACATCAGACCGACCCAGAAACTTGGCATCGCGTTCCCAGTGATGCTGAGAAAACGAGCAATATAATCAATCCAGCGGTTTCGATTCATGGCTGCAAAAATTCCCATAGGGACGGACAGGAAGCTGCCAATTACAATCGCATATATTGTCAACGAAACAGTTACTCCTATTTGTCTTGATATGAGATGCCGAATTGGTTCTCTTGTTTCAAGTGACAACCCACCAAAGTCACCGACCAACATACTCACTATCCAATTCAGGTATTGGACAATGAGAGGTTCTTTTAGACCCATTTCTGTCCGCAAAGCTTCAAGATCTTGTGGGTTCACAGTGGTTTGGCCGCTGCCACCTAAAACAACACTGACAACATCGCCTGGTAATACGCGCATTGTTACGAACACAATGAGCGAAGCAATAAAAAGCGTTGGGAAAAAGAGGAGAAGCCTTTGGATCACGTAATAGTTCATCCGCTTATCCTTTATTTCATCAAAGCCAGTGAATAGTCTGTGTGCTACTTAAAGTTGTTAGGAGATTTATTTTAAATGATCTCAAACTTCTATGAAAACCTCTGAATTCAAATATACATACAGAAATTACAGTTATAATTGTACGCAGTGTTTCGCAAAGTGTTTACTTAAGGGGTGAAATTATGGGTGATGAACTGATTCAGTATGAAGTAAAAGATCGGGTCGCTTATCTGACTATAAATCGTCCGGAACGCCGTAACTCATTTTCAGAAAACACTAGGCGCAAACTGATTGATAGCTGGATGGATTTTAAACACGATGATGATATAGACGTTGCGATTCTTACTGGTTCCGGGAATATCGCGTTTACAGCTGGGAGTGATTTACGGGAGATTGCAAGAGGGTTGGAGATAGAGAACCCTGATTGGCAGCCTCCGGTAGCGGATATGAGTACGATAGGACTGGCTACAATGCAAGGACTTAATATTGAGAAGCCTGTCATTGCAGCCGTAAATGGTTATTCACTAGGCTTTGGATTTGCCCTTGCCCTTGCTTGCGATATTCGTATCGCGACACCAAATGCTAGATTTGCTGCGTCTGAGGTCAAGTATGGTCACATGGCGGGCGGTGGGCAGGCAACACGACTCGCGAGAATGATACCAATGGGTTGGGCGCTGGAAATCGCTTTAACTGGCGATCAAATTGATGCCGAAACCGCTCTGCGGATTGGAGTTGTTAATCGAATTGTTCCGGAAGAACAACTGCTTGCAGAATGCACAGACCTCGCGCATCGTATGATTGAATGTGGGCCAACTGTGGTACGTGAAACAAAGGCTTTTATGTATCGTTCTCTTGGTGTGCCATTGAATGAAGCATTAGATCTTGAGGGGATTTTTTACTCACGGATTCAATCAAGTCACGATTATGATATAGGGACGCAAGCGTTCGCTGATAAAACCAAACCAGAATTCGAACGTAAATAGGTTACATCTGCAAGGGTTGTACCTCTGCATATTGTCATAGTTGATGTTAGGGAGGGAAAATGAGATTGGCTTCGGATTTGGTCTCTCAGAGATGTTTGGAATGTAACGTTGACGTTGAATATGAGGGGAACGTTTCCCAACGGCGGAACGTTTTTCTACATCGTTTGCATTGCCATGAATGTGGAGCTGTTTATGTCATGCCCTCGAAATCAAAGAAACGGCCGACATTTGTTGTTAAACGTGAACATGTTACCCAAGAGTTTGCTGGTCATATCCCAGCGCCCCCCGATACCTGTAGCTATTGGAACTGATCATACCTTGCTACTAATGGCGTCTCTAGAATAATGTACATCGTTTTTGGCGAAGAAAAATCATATGGATAGCTCAACGGCTCAAGCTTATTTGCGGCATGAGGGCGTGGATGGATGGCTCATTTATGAACATCGCCAGATGAATCCACTATTTATGGATCTCGTTGGTGATGTAGGTCATCTCACGCGGCCTTGTTTTCTTTGGATACCCGTTGATGGACCACAGCATATTCTGGCACATGCGGTTGAAGTGGCACGTTTCGCATCTTTGGCGGAAACTCATATTTATTCTAATCGCGTCGAATATCGTCGAGAATTGGGTGAATTACTGAACGGCTCTGAGCGCATTGCGATGGAGTATTCCCCTTATGCCGAATTGCCACTAACATCGCGAGTCGATGGTGGAACATTAGATTTAGTGCGAAGCTTTGGTGTAGATATTGTTTCGTCCGCAGATTTGATTACATATGTAACTGCTAGGTGGGATGCCATCGGATTGGCATCGCATAGATTTGCCGCAGATAAGTTGACGGAAATCGTGAATGATGCTTTTACCGTAGTCGGAGAGCGCATTGCAGATGGTATCAATGAATTCGAACTTGCTGAATATATCCGGGAAAGATTCACTGAGAAGAAGCTGACTACTCTTGCAGGACCTGTCGTCGCAGTGAATGAGCATTCATCAGATCCTCACTATGAACCGACAGCAGATTTCTCAATGCCTATACGTCAGGGTGACTGGCTTCTTATTGATCTTTGGGGTAGGGAGCTTGGGGAGCGAACTATCTATGCAGATATTACATGGACAGCATATGTAGGTAGAGAGGTGCCATACAATATCAGTAATGTTTTTGATACGGTACTCAACGCACGTGATGCTGCTGTTTCCGCATTAAATCAAGCACACCTAGAAAGCCAATCACTTTTAGGACAAGAAGTGGATCAGGTAGCAAGGGATGTTATTGCTCATGCGGGTTTTAGTGAGAATTTTACTCATCGGTTAGGCCATAACATTGGTTCTGACGTACACGGGAATGGTCCAAATCTTGATAGCTTTGAAACAAATGACACACGGAGACTAATATCGGGATTGGGATTCAGTATAGAACCGGGGATTTATCTACAAGAATTTGGAGTACGTTCAGAAATCAATGTATATCTTGGGGTTGATGGACCTGAAATCACTACAAACCCTCAGAAAGAAATTATTTTGATTAATGTTAGGTGAATTACATTTGGTTAGGAGATTCTTATATGCGTTTGAAAGATAAAATTGCTTTGATGTCAGGTGTTGGACCAAGAATGGGGCGGTCCACCGCCTACTTGTTCGCGCAAGAAGGTGCGAAATCAGTCATTGTTGCACGCCGTGAAGACCACCTGCAGGAAACAGTAATGACAATACGAAGCAAAAATGGTGATGCATTCGGCGCGGTTGGTGACGTTGCGAAAAAGGAAGATGCGAAACGGGTGGTCCAGGAGACATTGGATCAGCTTGGTCGCATTGATATTCTTTACAGCGGCGGCGGTGGGTTCTACGAACCTGGGCGTGAATTCTCTGATGTAGATGATGCATTTTGGGAAAAGGCTATCGATAACAATCTCAATGGTCTTTTCAATCTCACGAAGGCTGTCACTCCGATTATGAAATCGCAAGGAGGAGGTACAATTTTGGTGATTAGTGCCAGTTTTAGCGTGCGACAAAATGGGAATCCTGCTTATGCCACGGCGAAGTCAGGACTCATTGGTTTTGCGCAAAGTCTGTCTAAAGAATTATATCCCGACAATATCCGTGTTAATGTTGTGGCACCGGGTCTGATTCGTGGCACAGAACCACAAATGCCTGTAATACCAGGTCCGGATTCGCTTAATAGAGTTGGTCTTGTGCAAGATATTGCTTATGCATCAGCATATCTTGTGTCAGATGAGGCGAGTTGGGTAAATGGACAAGTTTTGGCGGTTGATGGTGGAGTGGATGTTAACGCACGGTCACTTGAGAACGTATAATTGTTTTTGAATTTTAAAAGGAGGAACGAATATGGGAGAAGTTGCAGATTATTTGGAGGCACTGCGGAAAAGCCATGACAGTGTGAATGAAGCTTTGGCGCAAACCCCAACTGACAAAATGGGTGATATGGGGAATTTTGGTCAGCGTGAGATGCCAATTCGAACAATGTATTACCAATTCATCTCGCATGTAACGGAACATTCCGTGCAAATCATGAAGACACGGTCAATGCTTGGGTTAGATCAAAATGAAGCTCAGTTGATCCTTGCACAGGTACAGAAATTACAGGGGCAGTTAGAAGGTCTTCTTATTGGTTTGAGTGATGAAGAGTTCAATCGGGAGCCTGAAGGTGAATGGTCTGTAAAACAGGTTTTGGATCATATTCTTGCAGTTGATGACGCATATAAGACGCGTACTGAAGAGAATTTATAAAGGGCGTCGGGTTTCGTATGTAATTGGGGGTTACGCGGAATTCGCTGGCTCGATATCGATGAGCGGATCTCCCGCTTGGACGCGTTGGGTGGCTTCGACATGAATTTTAGTGATGACCCCGTCTTGAGCGGCTTTAAGGCGCTGTTGCATTTTCATTGCTTCAAGAATGCAGATGTCTTGGTCGCGAACGACTTTGTCTCCTTCACCGACGAGAACTTCAATGATCACGCCAGGCATAGGTGCGCTTAGCCCTGGTCCGCTGGTTCCACTGGTTGGAACATTTGGTGTCGGGCGGGGGGGTGGAGGTGCTGGTGTGGGTGCTGTTCGTGGTGGTGGCGTTCGTACGGGTGTTTCTTGCTTGGGAGATGCTTCTGGTTGTTCAGCTGATTCTATTTCAACTTGGAATTCCTCGCCGTCGATATGCACAGTGACTGGTGACTTTGTAATATCACCAACGTCAACGTCGTACCATGTTCCTTCAACTTTTACGCGATAAATAGCCAGTTTCAGATCCCCCTTCTGGAGAAGCACATATATGATTTTCGCTCCGTACGAGACTATGGGTACGTATACTAGCATACAAGAAGATTGTTGAGCCAATGCGCAGTGCTCAATTGATTATTAACGTCCCTATCTTTTCGTGTGTTCACGATGTGATCATGAGTTAAAATCAAATGAGACGAATAACTCTTTTAGTACTTGGCAAGAACATCAGATCGATTCTCACAAAGTGGAGAAATAATGGCTAATAGATTAATAGATGAAACGAGTCCATATCTTTTGCAACATGCGCATAATCCGGTTGATTGGTATGGCTGGGGTGAAGAAGCATTGCAGGCAGCACAGCGCGATAACAAGCCGTTACTCGTGAGTATTGGATACTCATCATGCCATTGGTGTCATGTGATGGAACGCGAGTCGTATGAAGATGATGATATTGCTGCTTTAATGAATCGCTTGTTTGTAAATGTGAAGATTGATCGAGAGGAACGACCTGATCTTGATGGCATTTTCATGAACGCAGTGCAAATGTTATCGGGGCAAGGTGGGTGGCCACTGAACGTTTTTCTCACACCAGATGGGAAGCCATTTTTTGGAGGAACCTATTTCCCCCCAGAAGATCGCCAAGGAATGCCTAGTTGGTCTCGCGTCCTACGCTCAGTATCAGAGGCATACGAGTCTCGCCGCGACGAGGTAGCATCAGCAGCTGATCAAGTAGTTGAGAAGCTGAATGCAATGTTTGCTAGTTTCACCGGTCCAGAGTCTTCATTGGATGATGCGCCTGAAGCTGCTTTTAACAAAATTCAACAGGAATTTGATCAAGAATTTGGTGGATTTGGGCTTGCACCGAAGTTTCCACAGCCGATGATTTTAGAATTTTTATTGCGTCGTTATTCACACACAAAAGATCAAAATGCTTTGCAGATGGTGGAAAAATCACTGTTAGCGATGGCTCGTGGAGGCATCTATGATCATGTCGGAGGTGGTTTCCATAGGTATTCGACAGATTCTCGTTGGCTCGTCCCTCATTTCGAGAAAATGTTATACGACAATGCCCTTCTTGGGCGGGTCTACTTGCATACTTATCAAGTTACAAAGACCCCTTTGTACCGGGAGGTAGTTGAGCAGACGCTGGATTATATTTTGCGGGAGATGAGCAGTGCTGACGGTGCATTTTATTCAGCGCAAGATGCTGACAGTGAAGGTGTTGAGGGGAAATTTTATGTGTGGTCACAGGATGAAATCCGATCTTTGTTAACAGAGCAAGATGCTGCCATTACCGAGCGATTTTTTGGAGTGTCTTCAGAAGGTAATTTTGAAGGAGAAAATATCCTCTATATTTCGGAAGATCGTGAGGTCGTAGCGACGGATTTCAAGATAACTGTTGAAGAATTGTCAGAGAAACTGAGCAATATTAGGACTGTTCTTCGTGAAGCACGTGCGGAAAGAATTGCACCAGAAACTGATGATAAGATCTTGATTGCATGGAATAGTATGATGGTGCGCACATTTGCGGAGGCAAGTGTGGTCTTGGACCGATCTGATTATCGTCAGGCGGCGATTCAGTGTGCTTCCTTTATGTTGACGAAGATGCGAGAAGACGATCGTTTGAAAAGAACATTTCGTGCAGGGCGATCCCATCTGAACGCATATCTAGAAGATTACGCTTTGCTGGCAGATGCATTATTGGCAGTATATGAGATGACTTTTAGCCCGGAGTGGTTGGAAGAGGCACAGACCATTGCTCGGGTGATGATTGAGTATTTCCTTTCTGTTCCGGACAACCTTTTTTATGACACCAGTTACGATCATGAAAAGCTCATTGTCCGCCCTCGAGATGTTTTTGATAATGCGGTTCCTTCCGGTAATGCGGCAGCAGCCGATGTGTTGCTTAAGATGTCTGATCTGACTGGAGACGAAGAATTGCGGACGATCGCGAGTAAAAACATTCAATCTGTGGGGGAATTGATGTTGCGCTCTCCGCAAGCTGCAGGACAATGGCTTTGCGCGCTTGAATTTTTGCTTTCAACACCAAAGGAGATTGTGGTCATTGGGATTCAATCAAATGACGAGACCAAGGCATTGATGCATACAATTTATGATGATTACAGGCCGACTACTCTTGTCGTTGGTGCAGAGCCTGATGTACTTGCGAATGTAGCCCATTTACCGTTATTTGAAGGAAGAGAAATGATTGATGGGCAATCAACTGTATATGTGTGCGAAAACTATACGTGCATGATGCCGGTTACCTCCTCAAATGGTTTAGCTGAACAACTAGCCGGTAATAATTCCGAAGGGACCCCCTTTGGTTTTACCAACCCGTTTGCTTAATATTTAGGGCTGATTAAAATGCTCATCGTGGAAATATAGAAAACATACCGCTTGTGAGCCAAAAATAAGTGATGAATGCGCCTGAAGTAGTTAACAAAAGGGCAGCTGCACGATTAATGTATGGTAAACCCTGTTGTAATCCACTTCGAATTGCCCGTTTTACAAAACCCATGCTAAGGGTGAGAGCTATGATCACACTACCCATCCCCATTGCGTAAATCACGATTTGGACGAGTGACGTGATCAGCGTTTCACCTGCAATGGAGTTGCCGATAACAGCAAGAAAAATTGGGAGAGTACACGAGAGTGAGCTTAATCCATAGCTGATTCCAAAAATGAAGTAACCGCGGACACTGACTTTTTGAGCATTCCCAAGACGCATTGCGATCCGTTCAGGAATGGACGTGTAAAACGATTGATTCGTGATAAGCCACGCTCCCACAATGATGAAAAGAATTCCCATGAGCAAGCCAATCCATGGGAACAGGTTTGCCAGAGATCTGAGTCCAATGCTTATGAGGAATCCAACGATTACGAACAAGGTAGAAAAACCTACAGTGACTGTTGAACCTATGATAAGGGCATCTCTGAATATCCCGCTTTTGGAGGATTCTTGCCGTGTCTCATTCTGCCCCAAATAAAGTCCAAGATAAGCGGGCAACATAGCAAATCCGCAAGGGTTCACTGCAGCTACCATTCCAGCACCAAAGGCAAATCCAACAGGGAAAAAAGTCGTAAGGTAGGTTAAGAAATTAGCTGAAGAAGCAGATAAGGCCTCTACTCGCCCCACGACGCCACCAATGTGGTTCGCCGTCAACAACGCTCCAATGAAAGTTACACCAAGAACTAGCAAGCCGAATGCAGTTGGGAATATGATCCTTTTATATTGTTTTTGTGTTTCTTCAGTCATTCGATTAGCAGCTTATTCTTGCTCGATACGTAAGGATTTATAAAATTCGATACTGGTGCTTTGTTGGTAAGAATCAAGTTTCATAAAAGCTTCTTTGGATGGGTTTGCTTCTCCAACATGTAACGTGACTCCTCCTCTTAGCAAGGTTGCTAGGCCATGTTGCATGTATTAAGTTACCTTTGGACTTGCCCGAGAATTGCGCTACAACACCCATGTTATGGCGTCGAGTAACGTACTTTGGCCACACCCCATATTTTTCTTCAACCCGTTCATCGCTATTCTAGGTTAATTCATTCCGTGTAGAACTCAAGGTCAAATGATCCTTGCCGGTACCCTGCGGTGCCTTCAGGGACATTAGTGACATGCAGAAGTCCATTAATTTTTAACAAGCTCGCTGCAGTTGCGCTTCGAATCCCTGCTTCACAAATGACAGCTAGGGGGGTGTTATTTGGCAACTCTTTCCACCGCGTCGACAGTTCTCCAAGAGAAATTAAAGTTGCACCCGGAACATGACCCGTTTCCCATTCAATCGATTCGCGGACATCTAGGACGACTAGTTTAGAATCCTTGTTGATTTCTCGATGGAGATCTTTCACATTTATTTCATCCAACGTGCTTACCGGGAGTTCATCTTGCTCCCAGCCACTGAAACCGTTGTTTATTGTACCCGCCACGCTGATGGCCACATTGTTCAACTGCTGATGTGCACTTAATGCTTCATTCCTGGAGTTGCTTACAAGGATTAATGTGCTGTTTATTTTAGTGATTACTCTATTGATCATTGCCGGGATGTTTTTTTCAGCGAAGGGGATGTTTAAAGCTCCCAAAGGGTGTCCGCTGGCGAATTCACCGGGAGAGCGGAAATCCACTATGAGTGCATCCTCTGCTTGCTGTAGCTTGTAAGCTTCTTTGCCTGTAATCGTTTTCATCAGTGTTGTTTGATTAACTTGAGGAGTACGTACAAACCGTCAGGAACACCTTTAGGGCTTAAAACTAAATCTTTGACATTAGCGGGCATCTCAGTGATTGGCAAAGATGCGTTGCTAGCACATAAAGCGGGTTTGCCCCCCCCCTGTTTTTGGTGTCATTGTTGGATCCGCTGCTGAACAGCTTGATCCTACAAAAGCGTTATTAGTGTGACACTGGCAATAAATATGTTTCTATAAGGGCTGAGGTGTTTCGTTTTCAAGATCCTTATCTCGGTTGGCGCCTTCTTTTACTGGGGAGGTGTTAAGGTGATTTGCCACTCTGGCGAACCAGTTTCTTCAATTGCGACATCCCATTTTAATTTTGTCGCCTGCAGAGGTATCGTCTCGAGGCAGGGAGAGTGGTCAGTAATGACTTCAACTAACTCACCTTTGCCTTCAAGCTTTTTCATGGCTTCCACGGCTTTCATCATCGGGTAGGGACAAATTTCACCACGCACGTCTAACTGCATCGTTGATTCCTTCCCAACGCCTCTAATTCCGATTTCGATCTGATGGATCTATTACCGTGTCTAGTGCTATTTTGATTTGCCGATGCGGAACACCTTTGTTCCACAGTTGG
>CEVA01204665.1_pt1 | contig 10098 bp, 8 predicted proteins | sample 361521 | NCBI WGS metagenome assembly CEVA01 (sample SAMEA2622823, study PRJEB7988) | marine metagenome | isolation source: saline water (ENVO:00002010), including | reverse complement strand
CCCCAGCTTCCCGATCGAGCCTGCAAGGTCGTTCGGTCCAAAGCAGAACACCCCGATCTCTTCCACATCCAACATCGCATCGATCCGCTCTACGACATCGATGTGCTCCATCTGAATCACGATGATCGGCTCCTCCGCCATTTGCTTCAGGTAGTCACTCCCGGAGATGGCGCCATACCGCATACCCCGCTGAGGTCCGAATCCCCGCGCCCCGACGGGCGGATACCGACACGCCTGAACGGCAGCCTTCGCTCCGTCCGCAGAGTTCACCTGCGGAATGATGATTCCCGCGGGTCCCATGTCGAGCACCGGCTTGATCGCGTTCAACTCGTTCTGTGGAACCCGGACGAACGGCGCCATATCTGTCCCTCGAGCTGCCATCACGTGGCCCATCACGACCGAAGGATCGAGCGGTGAATGCTCCATATCGATCCAGCTGAAATCGTAGCCCGCATCACCGAATAACTCGCTAACCACTGGATCGGCAAAGCTCACCCCTGCTCCTATCGAGATCTCCCCGTTCGCCAGCCTGCCTTGAATCCGTTCGACGTTGTTCACGCTTCCCATTTCGGTTCCTTTCACCTGTCCACGATCCGATTTCCAATTCTGGAAAAATGCTACAAATTTAACGATAGAACCGGGCTTGACAGAAACGATACACGGTCACTTCGAGCGGGCCTGCCTTGCCGTAGCTCGCGGGCGAGCGAAGGCAGGAGTCGAGAAGTCCCCTGGAGTAAATCCACTGGGCGAACTGTTCGCCACACTCTGAGCTACACACATCCGCTTGTGTCAGATTCTGTTGGTTCACGATCATCACAGATACCTAAGTCGACATCCGAACGATCAGAGCATCGCGATGATAAGACGGATGCCCGCGTCCTCCAACTGACCGATGCGCCGTGCATCAACCACCCGCTCTACTATCTCGCGAACTCGTTCAGCCCCGACTCGGACCGACTCGTCTTTGCCTCGAACCGGAGCGGAGCCTACGCCCTCTACACCGTCCGACTCGACAGCGGTGAAATCGAACTCCTGTCGGCCGCGGAGGGTATCTACCCCTTCTCCAGAAACGTCATCGGCGATCAGGTCTACTACACGACCGATCGAGGACAAGTCTGCTGAACATCGTTAACGAATCGGTCGACCACAGAGGTCGCTTCGAAACCCAGCAGCGGCCTCGGTGAAGTGACCGTAAACGGGAGTGGCGAACTTGGATGCTGTCTCGTCACGGCGGGTGGGAAAGCCGGTCTCCTCGTTTTCCGTACCGATGGCTCGGAAACGTCGGTCATTCTCGACGGCGCCCGCGCGCTCTACCATCCCCAGTTCCACCCGACCGACCCCGAGCTGCTCATCTATTCCGCCGACCCGCCGGATCCTCGACTGTGGACCTTGCGGATCGACGGCTCCGAGGATCGCTGATTCTTTCCCGACCAGGGCGATGCGTGGTACGTCCACGAAACCTTCCTCGGTCCTACCGATCGCGTGATCCTGTCGCACTGGCATGGTGGACTGCTGGAAATCGGTCTTCACACCGGCGAAGCCCGCACCATTCGCGAGTTCAGCGCCTGGCACATCTCCTCCAGCCCGTCGGGCGACAGAATCGTCTGCGACACCCATCTCCCCGACATCGGCCTCTGCCTCGTCGACCCTGACTCCGGTGACGTCGAAACCCTCTGCCACCCCGAAGCCACCAACCAGGGCCATCAATGGTCCGAGCCCACTCCCCTCGTCGCGGACGGCGAAGCGCCAGGCCGGGCCACGATGACCGAAGCCGTCTCCGCCGAAAGCGCTTATGGCCCGCAGTGGAGCCACCCCCATCCCTCGTTCAGTCCAGACGGGAAGTGGGTTTCGTTCACGTCGGATCGAACGGGACATCCTCAGGTTTACATCGTTGAAGTGAGCTAAATGTCAGAGGAAACCCAGGTCTCGCAAAAACGAAGAGACGACAAGCCCGTACCTTCCCACGATTCCTAACCGAAAAAGCTCGGCGGACAACCCAACACACAACTCCCAATAGGCAATGAGGTTTCTACTCGCCATCATGGGTTGCATACCGCTAAATTGAGTGTTTCCGGTTGCGAATGATTGCAGATCCGAGTGATCGGACCTAAACGGTAGAGAGGTCTCAAGTGAAGAGACATAGTCATAATCCCGAAAAGCCCTGTCTATCTTACTCGTCCACTCCCAGCCATCCTTATACTCTCACTCTAAGCGCAAACCGCGCCGGTCACGAGCCAGGACGGCGGTCGAGCGACTCAGCCAGCTGTCAGGACGGAGCTTCTTCCTTGCATCAACCAATCAGAGCATCGCCTTGGAGGGATACAAGAAACACAGCCTCTATACTGCGCTGCTGTTGGAAGGACTCCAGGGAGCGGCGAGTAATGACAGCTCCATCTCGCTATACAAACTCGTCCTATACCTCGAGAAAACGATGCCACAGATCAGTGAGAGATTCTTCACCGTAAGGCTCACGCCATAAAACTATACCCCAACAAACTTCGACCTCGTAGCAAACAGAAATTGACGGTCCTTCTCCGGCCCCCGGCTCCTCCGAGGTCTCAAGTCTGCCGTCCTTTCACAAGTTGATGCCTCACAAACCCTACAGACTGATCTTCAATAACGACGGCGGAACCCTTTTCCGACCGTTCGCGCCAGCGTCCGACGTGCCTTTCTCGACAAAGGGATTTGTCGACGCCACCCTCGGCTATCTCGAGGACACACACGTCGACGCCGTCTCGTGGACACTCGGTACAGACATCTGGCCGATGCCCGACATCCAGGGCGCGGGGCGCGCTACCAACTTCTACAGCCACAAGACGAGCGTGGGTGAGCGCTTTGACGAAATCGAGAGCCCGTACCACGCGCGCAGTTGGCACGTGATGGCCGATCGAGTCAGGACAATGATCGAGAACGGCGATGATCCTCCCCGTGTGTTGGCAGACGCCGCTCACCGAAAGGGACTCGACTTCTTCCTTTCTGTAAGGATGAACGACGCCCACGATGGTCGCATCGTCGAACGAAATCGAGTCCCTCTCTTTGGGTCCAAACCCCCGGTGGGCAAGCCTGTGTTCGAGAACGGCGTGTTCAACGACCACAACATCCGGGGCCACATATGTAAGATGAAACTCGACCATCCCGAATGGCTGATCGGCGACCACGAATCGCTCACACGCGTCGCTACCATTGCCTTCGACTACGCGCACAAGCCCGTCCGCGACTTCCGACTTGCCCTGATCGAGGAAGCGATCGAGCAATACGACATCGACGGTATCGAACTCGACTTTCTCCGCCATCCGCTTCTCTTCAAGCCCGGCGAAGAGCGCAAGCACGCGCATCTGATGACCGAGTTCATTGGAGCCGTGAGAGCCGCTCTCGATCGTGTGAGCTCCATCCGGGTCAAGCATCTTCGACTGTCTGTCCGGACACTCTTACCGCTCGAAGCATCGCAGCGAATCGGCCTCGACGTCGACGAGTGGCTCCGAGAGGGCTTCATCGACATCTGGATCGGCGGTATCGTAGACCGGACCCGCCTGGAGCTGCGTGAGGCCGTAGACCTTGCCGCCCAGTACGACTGCCCCGTCTACGCGTCGTTCAAGACCGACGCCATCCTCGGCCGAGGGCACCACCATCCAGAGGCCTTTCGAGCGATCGCCGCCAACCACTATCGAGCGGGCGTCAGCGGCATCTACCTCTTCAATATGACAGCCTATCGATACCGCTGGTTGGCCGGTCAGAACCCGCCCGACGGACTGGGTCTCGACTACGACTATCAGCCCCTTCGCGAAATCGGATCGTTCGACGCCATCCGACTCGAGAACAAGCACTACATCTTTGACAACAAGGGCTCCGGCCACCGAACGGACGTGACAACCTTTATGGAGTGGTCTCCCGAGATGCAGGATCGTTTGCTGATATCCGAATGGGGCACAACGATCGACAAGCCCGTCATTCCCACCCATCTTCAACAAGGCGAGTCCGTCGAAACCATCCTGCGTATCGCCGATGATCCCGCCGAGGCCCGCTCCGCCGACAAGCGACTGTTCCTCACCCTCCGGTTGATGCTCACCGATATGACCGGTGGATCACACATCCTGACCGTCCGCTGGAACGAATACGAGCCTCCGCCACAGATGTTAGAGGGTGAATCGAGCTATCAGGTCGATCTAGAGCTACCCTCATCCCATCTCATCTGCGGCGACAACGCGATGAAGATATCTCTCGAATCGGGCGATCCCTCTGTCCTGTCCGAACTCCGCATTGACGACGTCGAAGTCATCAGCAAATACGTGGAAGGAAGTGACACTAATGAGTGAAGGCGCCCCTTCGTGTCTCATTCCCGACAGGGCCACAGACGTGTGTCCACATGCCCTTCAGTGTTTATCCGTGTTTACCGGTGGTTCCCCCCGTTTTTGGCGATGAACATCGCCCTCCACACCAGCGCCTACAGCGACCACCCGCTCGAACATGCGCTGTCCTGTGTTTCCGAAGCCGGCTACCGTTTTGTCGAGATCGCCGCCGACCTGACAGAGTCACGCCACTTCGAAGCGCATTGTGCGAGTCCCGGGGACGTTACCCGACTGGACCGTCAACTGCGCGACCAGACCCTGAGTCTCGTGGCAGTCGACATCGGTGGATGGGACCCGGAACTCTGCATCGCGAACCTCGATGAGGTTTCTCGCCGGACCACGGTCGAGAACGTCGGCCACGCCCTGACCGTCGCCGACGATCTGGGTTGTCACCTGGTCACCGCCCACCTCTGGGGTCTACCCTCCGAGGGGTCTCGGGATCGACCAGATGCGTTTCGCGAACCCTTCCTGCGATCCATCGCTGAGCTGTCCGGAACACTCGATCGCTCTCGAGTGAACCTCAACCTGATGCCACACCCCGGTGGATTCATCGAAACGTCTAATCCCACCGTCGATCTCATCCGCGAGGCCGCACACCCACAAGTGGGCTACACCTTCGGGACCAGCCACGCCTTCGTCATTGCCCAGGGCAACCAGACTGCCGAAGAGATGATTCGGTACGCGGGCGAAACTCTCACCCACGTCCTGATTTCGGACACACATCACGTAGAGCGCATCATCGCCCCTCCCGAGGTCAAGGCTCACGAGCACACCGTCCCCGGCAGCGGCGACGTCGATTTCAGCTCAATCGTAGCCACCCTCTTGGACATCGACTACGACGGCGTGCTCTGTGTCCATCTCATCTCCGAGCGCGATAGAATCGATCGTGCCGCCCGAAGAACGAAAGATCTCATCGAAGAATGGATCGATGCTTAATCGAGCCTGAGTCATCTTCTTCAGACGACTTGACACACGACTTTTCCGCGTGACACATTGATGCAGTGATCACACTGTAGCCAAGATCCTCATACCTGGTTCACACACGCATGATCAAGTCCTTCTCCGCCGAAATCGCTTCCGTGATTCGGAGTCACCGTGGGCGTCAGAACCTTCGCGTTCTGTTCCGATTCTTTTCCGTCCTCGCGCTGATGATCGGCCTCTACTCCGTCGGCTTTCACGTACTGATGCTGAGGGAAGGACAGGAGTATACCTGGATCACCGGTCTCTACTGGACGCTGACCGTTATGTCCACCCTGGGGTTCGGCGACATCACTTTTCACACGGATCTTGGTCGCCTCTTTTCCATCCTCGTGTTGCTCTCCGGTATGATCTTCTTGCTTGTTCTTATGCCTTTCACCTTCATCGAGTTCTTCTACGAGCCCTGGATGGCCGCCCAGGCTGCTGCCCGTGCACCCCGAGAGCTGCCACCGGACACCCGCGGCCACGTCCTCATCACCAACCACGACGAAGTAACGGATGTCCTGATCAAACGGTTGGAGCAGTATCAGTATCTCTACGCTCTGCTTGCCCCATCGGTGGAGGAAGCTCTTCGCCTGCACGACCTCGGACTCAAAGCGGTTGTGGGTGATGTGGACAATCCGGAGACCTGGTCGCGGGTCCACGCTCAGAGGGCAGCCCTCGTCGTCGGCACCTCAAACGACGAAACGAACACCAACGTGGCCTTCACGGTCCGTGGACTCTCCGATGAGGTCCCGATCCTCACCACCGCCGTCGACGAGGCATCAGTCGATATCCTGGAGCTCGCGGGCAGCAGCTTTGTCCTGCGGTTGGAGCAGGTGATCGGAGAGTCCTTCGCTGTACGAACGCACGGCGGCGACACTCTGTCCCACACCATCGGTCGCTTCGATGAGCTTCACGTCGCCGAAGCGACCACGCACGGAACTCCTCTTGTTGGTAAGTCGCTTCAGAACAGCGGATTACGCGAAAGTACGGGGGTATCCGTCGTTGGCATCTGGGAACGAGGACGGTTCGAACTGGCGCAACCTCATTCTGAAATCCACGACAACACGGTTCTGCTACTGGCGGGTTCGAAGGAAGGCCTGACGCGCTACGACGAGGTCTTCCGCCGCTACAGCGCCCCGTCCGCTCCCGTCGTGATCCTTGGTGGAGGAAGAGTGGGTCGGGCTACCGCCCGGGCCCTGGATGATAGAGAGGTGGATTACCGAATCGTTGAAGCGTTGCCCGACAGAATCCATAACCCTGAGAAGTACGTCCAGGGGAGCGCGGCGAACCTTGCCGTTCTTGAAAAGGCGGGCATTCGGGAAACATCTACGGTCATCATAACGCCACGTGACGACGATATTAATGTCTACCTGACCATCTACTGTCGTCGGCTTCGCCCCGACGTCCAGATACTGAGTCGGGCGACCAACGAGCAGAATGTGGCAACGCTCCACCGCGCAGGAGCCGATGGCGTTCTTTCTTACGCGTCCATGGGAGCAAGTGTCGCGATGAACATGCTCCATAGAAACAGAATCCTGATGGTGACCGAAGGATTGGAACTATTCAGCGTAAACGTGCCCGAAACGCTGGAAGGCAAAACGATTTCGGAATGCTCGATCAGGGAACAGACAGGTTGTAGCGTCGTCGCCATCAAAACCGATCAGGGTACAAGAGCCATTCCCTCACCGGGGAAGGTATTGACCCCTGGAGCTGAAATGCTCTTGATAGGCACAATGGATGCCGAAAAGTGCTACCTGGACGAGTACGCGAAAGACACCTCAACCTGAACTCGCGCAGCCAACATTCGGAGAGGCAGCTATGAATACCCAGATTCCCGAAATCCACCCCGACGAAGTCATCGACTTTATGACCGTCGATGAAACGGACTTCAGCACCTTCACGCGCGCCCAGCAGATTCGCCATCTCGAGGTCGAGGGATACGTTGTCCTGCCCGATATGCTCGACACGGACCACATCGCCCGTCTCAAGGCCGAACTGGCCGATGTCGAGATAAAATCGAAGCCTTACAGCGAACATCTCACGATGGGCGCTCAGCAACCGCAGTTCGTGAGCCGTGCCGTCACGGAGTTGATCGCCCATCCCCCGATGGTCGATTTCCTCACCGACCTGATGGGGCCGGACATCGTCTTCACCCGCGGTTTCTTCCAACGCACCAAAGCGGGATCGCCCGGTATATCAATGCACACCGACGGCCAGCCCTTCGGTTCGTCGATCTTCGACTACGAAGGCAGCTCGCCAAAGATGGTCCGTGTCCTCTACTACCTTGACGACCTGATTCCCGAGCGAGCCCCCTTCCGCCTGATACCACGCAGCCACCTCTCATTCCACGCACAGGCCAACCCCTACGTACGCTATAAATCCCATCCCGAAGAAATCACCCTCTGTACAAAAACTGGATCCGCCGTCCTTATTCCGATCAACCTCTTCCACGGTACGCACCCGAATACCGATCCATCTCCTCGAGAGCTGATCCAGTTCGGCTACCGTCCTGCCTGGGCCGGCCCCGTGCAGCCGATGGACGAATGGGATGAGGAATGGGTCGCTTCCCTTCCCGATCACGTGAAGCCCTTCGTCCAGAGCCTTAACACCACCGGCGGCGTTTGGGGATTGGAACATAAACCCAAGGGAATGACGACCGAAGCACCCGGTATCAACCCGAGTCGATGGGACAGCTGAGAGTCGGCATCGTCGGTTGTGGCGCACACGGCCGCGGACACATCAAGGGCTACACGGCCACTCCAACAGCCGAAGTCGTTGCAGTGGCCGATCTCGATCCGGAAAAGGCGAATGAGGCGGCCAACGACTTCAAGGTCGAGCATCACGCAGACTATCGCGAGATGCTCGACCGTCACGAACTCGATATCGTTAGCCTCGCCCTGCCCCCTGCGGCCAACCTGGACGCCACTCTCGCCTCCCTCGAAGCCGGCGCCAACGTCCTCATCTCCAAACCCCTCGCGATGAACGTTGAGCAGGCGAAACAGATGGTGGAAGCGGCCGACCGCTGCGGAAAACGGCTGTCGATGGGTCTTCAGAACCGCTTCAGCCCCGAAGCCCGCGCGCTCCGTGCATTCTTCGCCGACGGCAAACTGGGACACGTTTACCATACGCGCATCTGGCACGGCCACGAGATGCACATCCCTCCCACAACCACGATGTATCGTCGCGAGTTGGCCGGCGGTGGGGTCGTGTTTCACACCACGGTCCACCTCCTCGATGTCACCCTCTGGGTCCTCGGCAACCCGAAGCCCGTTCGTGTCTCCGCCTCCAGCTACCAGAGGCTCGGCCGAATGAAAACTCCCCGGGTGTCCTGGAACGGATCCGCGGATGAATGCGACATCGAAGACTTCAACATCGGCCTCGTCCATTTCGGAGACGGTTCCACGATGACCATCGAAAGCAACTGGATGATGCATCCACGCGTTCGACCCAGCGGAGCCGAAGTCCTCGGAGACTGGGGCGTCGCCAGCTTACGTCCACTCAAGATCGAGGTGGAAGACGGCGACGACATCGTCGACGTCACACCCAACACGGATGGCGATCGACCCGGAACCGTCTACGAGGACTTCTGCAACAGCATTTTAGAAAACCGACCGCCCACCATCCTGCCGAACGAGATGCTCGACGTCCAGCGAATTCTCGACGCACTCTACGAAGCAGCTGATACAGGCAGAGAGATACACTTGTAGATCTGCGACTGGAGAATCGACGAATGGACCCACAAACCATCATCTATGGAGAAGTCCTTGGAGCCGGGCTCCTCGCCGACATCGCTACCCCAGCCGGAGACAGCCCTCATCCGGTCATCGTCAGTGTCCACGGAGGACGCTGGCACTACAGCAACCGGAAAGCCCTAGGTGCCGCACCCGATGTGAATCAGTGGGCGGATCTGGGATACTTCGCCCTTTCGATCGAATACCGTCTCGTCACCTGTACACCGGCGCCGGCCTGCTTCCAGGACACGCTCTGCGCCATCCGGTGGGTCCACGCACACGCCGACGAGTATCATCTCGATCTCGATCGGATTTAAATTACGGGCATGTCAGCCGGTGGACATCTCGTGTCCCTCGCCGCCACGCTCGGGGGCGAACACTTTCCCAAAACCGGCGGGTGGGAGGAGCAACCGTGCGATTTCCGAGCCGCCATCAGCATGTCCGGTGCCTACGATCTGATAAAGTTGAACTGGGCGTGTGGCTGGATCACGCCGGGAGTACCGTGGGACGACGCACGACGTCTGGGGTCACCGCTCGAACACGTTTCGGCTGAGACGAAGCCGATGCTCGTGTTCCACTCCGAGAATGACGGCTCGATTCCCTTCGACCAGGCTGTTCGAATGGACGAGGTGTTGACCGAGCACGACGTCCACCATCGGTTCCTGCAGTATCCTGACCGCGGTCACATCGGACTGACGGAAGACTTCGTTCTCGAAGAGAGCGTGCAGTTTATCCAGGAAGTCGAAGCCGCATCGTGACTGATGTCGACGCAAGAGAAAAGGCCGCTCGTTTCTGCGATCTGAGTCCGGGCAATCCGAACGAAGACATTGCCTTTACCGTGAACGTCTTCCCTCGACGGAGGCGTCCGTTCTCGAGCTCGGTTGTGGTACCGACCGGGTCCTCATTCCGCTCAGCGAGTCCTGCAGCTGCATCCATGGCGTCGATGCTTCCGACGCGATGATCACGATCTGCCGCTGATCCCGCGTGACGTTTCAGAATTCGAACGAAAGCTCCTCGCTGCAGTCAGAAAGGGAGGGGGACTTGCTGCAGGGGCCGTT
>CEVA01238916.1_pt1 | contig 10101 bp, 9 predicted proteins | sample 361521 | NCBI WGS metagenome assembly CEVA01 (sample SAMEA2622823, study PRJEB7988) | marine metagenome | isolation source: saline water (ENVO:00002010), including | reverse complement strand
AGATCACGGAATGATCGAGCCATTTGTTGAAAATCAAGTTAGACAAGAGAATGGCAGCAGTTTAATTTCTTATGGAACTTCCAGTTATGGTTATGATGTGCGTTGCGCAAATGAGTTTAAGGTGTTCACAAACATTAATTCAGCAGTGGTAGATCCAAAGTCTTTTGATGATGCAGGTTTTATTGATCTAAATTCGGAAGTTTGTGTTATTCCTCCCAATTCCTTTGTCTTAGCTAGGACTGTTGAGTATTTTCGTATACCGAGAAATATTTTGACTATTTGCTTGGGTAAATCCACTTATGCTAGATGTGGCATCATTGTTAATGTCACTCCATTGGAGCCTGAATGGGAAGGGCATGTTACCTTGGAGTTTTCAAATACCACTCCATTGCCTGCAAAAGTCTATGCCAACGAAGGTGTTGCCCAGATGATTTTTTTAGAATCCGACCAAATTTGTGAGGAATCCTACAAAGACAGAAAAGGTAAGTATCAGGGACAAACGGGCGTTACTTTGGCTAAAACTTAAGTCTCCTCTAGGACCTTAGGTCTTGTCATTCGTTTGCCCATTAGCATTGTTTCTCCGTCAACCATTTTCAATGATCCTTCAGCAAACCATCTAATGGCCATGGGGTAGATTTGATGCTCGCCATGTTGAACCCTTTTTTTTAGACGCTCAGGGTCATCATCGGGTTTAATTCTGGTGCGATATTGCAGTATTAAGGGACCAGAATCCAGTTCTGCAGTGACAAAATGTACGGTACTGCCATGATATTCATCACCAGATTCCAGAACTCTTTGATAGGTATTGAGTCCCTTAAATTTTGGTAGTAGTGATGGGTGTATGTTTAAGATTTTTCCTTGAAATTGGCTGCAAAATTCTGTTGATAAAATTCTCATGTAACCAGCTAGTACAACCAGACTTGGATCAAGTTTCTCAATGTTATTTTTTATAGACTGGTGGAAATTATCTTTGTTTGTAAAATTATTGTAATCAATGATTTTTGTTGGAATTCCCCATTTTTTAGCTCGTTCTATGCCATAAGCTTTGGGATTGTCAGAAAGGACTAGAATTATCTTTATTGGTAATTGATCGTTAATAATCTGATCTAGAATTGTTTGCAAATTGGTTCCATATCCTGAGATTAGAATGATAGCTGATGTTGTTGGGTAGGTATTTGGTTCTTTCATCTGAGAATGATTTGACCTTTGCCTTCAGTAACATCACCAATTTGATATGAATCATAACCAATTTGTGTAAGTGTTTCTAAAATCTCATTCATATCTGTTCGTTCAACTATCAATATCATTCCTATGCCACAGTTAAAAGTCCTCAACATTTCATCCTTACTAATATTTCCTTGTTTTTGGATCCATTTGAAGATTTCTGGTTGCTCCCAAGTATTTGTCTCAATCATTACACCGCAATCATTTGGTAGGATTCTTTCAATATTGTCTTTAAATCCGCCTCCTGTAATGTGTGCTATGCCATTAATACTAAATTTTTCAAGAAGATTAAGAATGGGCTGAGCATAAATCTTTGTGGGCTCAATCAGAGCTTCACCCAAAGTAATATTTCCAAATTTTCCGTAAAGGTCTGGCTTCTGCATTTCAATTATTTTTCTTATTAAGGAGTATCCATTTGAGTGAGGTCCTGATGATGGAATGCCAATAACTGCATTGTCTTTTTGAATGTTTGTGCCATCAATGATTTTAGTAAATTCAACCACACCAACACAAAATCCTGCTAGATCAAAATCACCGGTTTTATAGAGTCCAGGCATTTCAGCGGTTTCTCCACCAATCAAAGCCATACCAGATTCCTTGCAGCCATTAGCTATACCTGAAACAATCTCTGCAGCAATTGTTACATCCAATTTTGAAGTTGCGTAATAGTCAAGAAAAAATAACGGCTTAGCGCCCTGTGCAATAACATCGTTGACACACATCGCAACTAGGTCAATACCAATCAGATTATTTTTCCCTAATTGTTGAGCTAATTTAACTTTGGTGCCAACACCATCCGTGCTAGAAACCAAAACTGGTCGAGTATAATCCTTAGTTCTTAATTCATATAACCCACCAAACCCACCAATATTTGATAATACCGAATCGGTGTGAGTATCTTTGACAATTGATTTTATGACTGACACCACTTCATTGCCGGTATCAATATCTACTCCGGAATCTGCGTAAGTCAGTGACTCATCCTTACCCATTTATTAACAAAATCTTTTGAATGAAATTTAAACTTTATAAACTATATTAGAGCTATAATTAATAGAGGCTGTATATTAACATCAACAAACTAATTATTCTTTCACTGTTTACAAATCTTAGCATGGAGTTTTAATTGAGAGCCTCAAATATTCCAAACCTGTTATGCCTTGCGCGCATAGTAATTGTTATCCCTATAATCAGATCTTTATTGCAAGAGCAATTCCTATTCTCTCTTTTATTAATATTAATCGCAGGTCTTTCAGATATTTTAGATGGATACTTGGCTAAAAAAAACAACTGGCGTACTTATCTTGGTGCTGTGCTGGACCCAGCAGCAGACAAAATACTATTGGTATCTCTGTTTCTCACCCTGCAAAGTATGGACTTGATACCATTATGGCTCACCCTGACGGTTATTCTGAGAGATTTTATGATAGTTTTTGGTTTAAGCCTGTATCGATATTTTGTCGGAGTTCCTCAACCAAAACCAACCAGTATCAGTAAATTCAATACAACTTTGCAGTTGGCATTTATTATTATGGTCATTATTGCACAGGGCATACAATTTCCATTTGAGATCCTTTCCATGATTTGTGGTTCTTTAGTTTTTGTAACAAGTATTTTAAGCGGTTTGCATTATTGGATAGTTTGGAGCATTGATGCAAAACGTAAAATCTATCAGACAGGCGACTAAATGGAGCAATTATTACTCCCAGTTTCAATATCTGACCACATGGTTTTTGATAGTTTTTATCCGGGTCAAAATCTGGAAATATATCAATCTCTTCAAGCGAATGTTCAAAAATTTTTATGGATTGCTGGTGTAAAAGGTTCTGGAAAAACACATTTATTGCAAGCTTCATTCCATCGTTGTATCCGTCTTTTAAATCCAAGCTTGTACATCCCAATGCAAGAGTTTAAAAACTTTAGTCCTGACTTACTAAATGATCTGGACCATTTGAATTTAATTTGCATTGATGATATTGAGTTTATTTTGGGCAATGAAGTTTGGGAAAGAAAATTATTGGATTTGTATGAAAGACTACAAGTAACTGATACCAATTTGGTTATAGCATCGCATGAGCCCCCAAAGGGATTAAATTTTTTTTTACCTGATCTCGCATCAAGATTTTCTATGGGCGTAATTCATCAACTAGAAATACTTTCTGAGTCAGAAATGATTTCAGCAATTCAATTGCATGCAGAAATCAGAGGATTCAATTTACCTAAAGAATCGGCTAATTATCTACTCAAGAGGGTAGAGCGTAATGTCGGTTCGTTAGTTGAAATCATCAAGATTCTTGATTACGAGTCACTATCAAAGAAAAGAAAATTAACCATTCCATTTATAAAAAATATATTACATCTTGGCAATCAGCATTAATAATTATTCATTGCTTGACCTAGATCAGTGGAGTTGATACGTTTAAATTTGACAATTTTTTATATTACAGGGTTCTAAATGTCAGTTCATTTAAGAGTATTCGGAGCTTCAATTATTCTAGCTGCTCTTATATCTTGTTCGACAATGCCACCTCTACAAGAAATGAGCAATGCTCGACAGACTATAGCGGCGGCAAAGGAATTCAGCAATGAAGCCATAAAGAATCAAAGAATTCTAGAGGCAGAAAGACTTCTAGCTCGTGCAGAAAGACGAATTGAGGTAAATATGTATGAGGCTGCAAGAGCTGATGCACTTAGAGCTCAGAGTGAAGCAATTAAATATCTTGAAGAATCTTTTTCTGACGATCCTGAGGAAGTTCAGATTTCTAATTAGAATTAAATCATAATCTAAGAATTCAATTTTTCTAAATAATCAAATAGCTGTTCGATGGGAACATCGGTTTTATTTTTTTGATCCCTTATATTTATTTCAATGGTTTGATTAGCAAGACTTCTTTGACTGACAATTAACTGTTTAGGTATTCCCAACAGATCAGCTTCAGCAAATTTGACTCCAGCTCGCTCATTGCGGTCATCAAGTATAACTTCATAACCAGATTCCATTAGCTGGTGATAAATTTCATGAGATTTTTTAAGTGTTTTATCTTCAGTATTTTTATTTAGAACAATAATAATTATTTGAAATGGAGCAAGGGGTTCAGGCCAGATAATTCCAGATTCATCGTGATTTTGTTCTATAGAGGCAGCCAAAATCCTAGAGATTCCTATTCCATAACAACCCATTAATGGGAAGATGGATTCACCTTTATCATTCAGAATACTGCAATTCATACTTTTGCTGTATTTGTTACCTAATTGAAAGATATGGCCAACCTCAATGCCTCTTGCAAAGGATATTTTACCACCATTGGGTGTAGTTTTTTCCTCAATCATTTCTGCATTAGCCGCAAAATCTTCATCATCACAATACCCAATCTCATCCTCACCTGAATCAGCTAGTACATGATATTCATGTGATAAGGATCCACCTATTTCCCCACTATCTGCTCGGACTTTTCTATAATTTAATCCAAGTCTAGTGAATATAGTGTCGTAAGTTGCTCCCATATTGCGATATTCATCATCAAGCGATAATTGATCTGTATGAAATGAATATGCATCTTTCATTAGGAATTCTCTTGCTCTCATAACACCAAATCTTGGTCTTATTTCATCCCTAAATTTTGTTTGTATTTGGTAAAAATTTACAGGCATTTGACGATATGTTTTTAACTCATTTCTGACAATATCTGTAATTACTTCTTCATGAGTGGGTCCGAAACAAAATGATCTTCCATGTCTATCTTCCATTTTTAATAGAAGATTACCATACTCATTCCACCGATCTGTTTCTTGCCAAAGATCAGCTGGTTGTATAGCTGGCATTAAAACTTCATAAGCACCTGAACGATCCATTTCTTCTCTAACAATACGTTCAATCTTTCTTAAAACCATGAGCCCCATAGGCATCCAAGAGAATAATCCTGAGGCTAGTTTTTTTATTAAACCGGCTCGTAACATTAATTGATGTGAAATTAATTCAGCATCTGCAGGTGTTTCTTTGTAAGTTACTAAAGGGTATTTTGATAATTGCATGGAAAATTGCCTAATGTTTCACTTTGATAATTTATTCTATTCTAACCTTTGATATTCAATTGTTAGATAGTTTTTTATATTCAATTGATAGAAAAGTTACAAAATGATCATTGTAATCGATTTCCAAGATAGGTCTCTATTCACTATAATGGTTCTTTTTTTAATCATGATAACTATTGCAACACTTTTATAGATGAAGAATGAAAGGAAACAAGAGCTTAAGAAACTAAAACAAGGAATTTATTTTTTACCAAACTTGTTTACTACCGCAAATTTATTTGCAGGATGTTTCTCGATTATTAGCGCGATTAATAGCAATTATAGCATTGCAGCGATCGCAATTTTCGTTGCTGTTTTATTGGACGGCATGGATGGAAAAATTGCTAGAGTTACAAATGCAGTTTCGGATTTTGGCAAAGACTATGATAGTTTGTCAGATTTAGTTTCTTTCGGTGTTGCTCCAGCGTTACTTTTTTACTTATGGGGAAACCACAGTCTGTTTAGTTTTGTCGTATCTTGGGAAAAAATGGCTTGGTCTGCATCATTTTTTTATATTGCTGCCACAGCACTTAGATTAGCTCGTTTTAACAATCAACTTAATTTGAAGTACAACACTTATTTTACTGGTTTACCTTGTCCTGCTGCTGCAACTTTAGTTTCTGTGATTGTTTGGCAATGTGAACTTATGTCTCTTCCCCCAATTCTTAGCTTTTCTGCTTTAATGTTTTCAATTATTGCTTCTGCAGCCATGATGGTATCCAAGGTACCTTATTATAGTTTTAAGGATGCTCAATCGGCACGAAGGATTCCTTTTTCAAAGACTGTTTTAATACCATTAATCTTTGTTTTGATTCTGTTAGAACCACCTCTGGTTATTACCTGTATGGCTATATTCTATCTGTTCTCAGGTCCAGCTTATCTGACGATAGGATTAATTCAAAAAACTATCAAATCACAACAGACGTCATCTCAATCGAATAGATCTGACTAAGAGGTTTTCGTGTCATATCGAAATAAGATTCTCCAACTAATCGGAGTAGATGTTTGGCGACTTCGCCATCAGAGAAAGTCCTCTTCAAGTGATATATCAAAAGATCCATGGATAAATTTACAACATGAAGTTCAGTCATGTGAATTGTGTTCTTTATTTAAGACACGGAAACAAACCGTATTTGGGGTAGGAGATCCTAATGCGAATTGGTTATTTATTGGAGAAGCACCGGGTAAGGACGAAGATCTTCAGGGGGAGCCTTTTGTCGGTAGGGCAGGTGGTTTGTTAAACGAGATGGTGTTTTCTATTGGCTTAAGTAGAGAAAAAATTTTTATTGCAAATATTTTGAAATGCAGGCCACCAAATAACCGAGACCCATTGGCTTCTGAGGTTGCTCAATGCTTGCCTTATCTAGAAAGACAAATTCGGCAAATTAACCCAATGATTATTATTGCGCTTGGTAAGGTAGCAGCCCAAAATTTACTTCAAACAGATAAAACCATGAGCCAACTAAGAGGACGTATACATAGCTTTGGGGATAAAAAAACTCCGTTAGTTGTTATTTATCATCCAGCTTATCTATTGAGAAGTCCTTCTCAGAAATATAAAGCTTGGGAGGACTTAACTTTAGCCAGGCAAGCTATTTCTAAGGTTTAATGAATTATCTCAAACGAAAAAAAATAATTTCTTGGGCTTTTTATGATTGGGCAAATTCTGCTTTTGCTACTACTGTTATGGCAGGATTTTTTCCGCTCTTCTTTAAGTCTTTTTGGGCCCCAGATCTTTCTCCAGTAGAAAGTACTGCAGTTGTGGGGACTACAAACTCAATTGCAGGATTATTTATAATGTTTTTAGCTCCTGTTCTTGGGGCCTACTCAGATCTAGGAAAGCTTAAGAAAAAATTTCTAGCTTTTTTTGCTCTGTTAGGAGTTTTAAGTACAGGCTATCTTTATTTTATACCCCAAGGAGACTGGGTGATGGCTGCAGCGTTTTATGCATTAGCCGTTGTTGGATTTTCTGGGGGAAATATTTTTTATGACTCTTTAATTATTTCAGCTTCTAGTTCAGATCAAAGAAATCAGGTCTCTTCTTTAGGATTTTCTATGGGGTACCTAGGTGGAGGTTTGTTATTCTTAATTAATGTTTTAATGTACTTAAACCCTACTTGGTTTGGTTTGTCTTCTGAGACTGAAGCCATTCTTTGGTCATTTCTCTCTGTGGCTATTTGGTGGGCAGTTTTTTCTCTTCCTCTTTTCTTGAATGTTCATGAAGAAAGCAATCATGAGATCTCTAGAGGTCTTTCAAAGACTATGGCTAAAGCCTTCAATGAAGTTTTCTTAACTCTAAGAGAAGTAAAAAAGCACAAAAGAGTAGCCTTATTCCTTCTTGCTTATTGGCTTTATATAGATGGGGTAGACACGATAATTAGAATGGCGACCGCCTATGGATCAGATATAGGATTGGATACTTCTTCAATGATAACAGCTTTGTTGTTAACTCAATTTATTGGATTTCCTGCCACTTTAGTTTTTGGAATATTTGCAGATAAGATCGGTTTCAAAAAGATCCTCACAATTGGCATTTCAATTTATATACTGATTAGTTTTTATGCTTCTTATATGAGTACAGCTATTGAATTTTATATTTTGGCAGGAACAGTTGGTCTTGTTCAAGGAGGTATTCAGGCTATAAGCAGATCTTTTTTCAGTAATTTAATACCTAAGAATAAAGAAGCTCAATTTTTTGGATTTTATAATCTAGTAGGTAAATCAGCTGTATTCTTAGGACCTGTTTTGGTTTCTTGGGTTGCTTTAATGTTTGGTAATCCCAGATACGGAATACTTAGTTTGTTATTTCTTTTTATCCCAGGATTAGTGCTTCTTTGGATGGTTCCAGATAAAGAACTAAATCGATGAAAGCATTTTGATCTGTTCTTCCATTTTAATCTTGTCTTGTTTCATATTTTTGGATTGAGAACGGAGATTTACTACAACTTCTTTAGGAGCCTTGGAAATAAATTCTTTATTTTCGAGCCGGTTTTTCATTGAATCTAATTCTTTTTTTATTCTATTTAATTTTTTCTCACATCTCTCAAGTTCAAATTCTATATTGATGATTCCTTTTAGTGGTATCAAAATCTTCATACCTCGCAGCAAAGCTATTGCAGAAATCGGGGGTTTTTTATCGACAAATTTAATTCCAGAAATGCCAGCTAAATTTAAGATATATCCTTTAGTGTTTTTAATTAACCCAAGATCTTCTTTGCTCGCATCTTGTAATAAAACAGGAATTTTTATTTTTGGAGATATATTCATTTCTGATCTGATTTGGCGAATACTTACAATAAATGCAATCAGCCAATCCATTTGATCAAGTATAGGTTGATCAACTATAAAATCTTTTGGATTTGGATAATTTTCTGCCATTACACTTATCTTTTCTGGATCAGCATTGATAGTTTGCCAAAGCTCTTCAGTAATAAAGGGAATTATCGGATGTAGACACTTTAGTATTGCATCTAAGGTGAATAGAAGGTTGAGTTGAGTGGCATGTTTTTGTTCAATTTTAATTTGATCATTGTTTTGAAGAACTGATTTAGATAATTCTAAATACCAATTACAATAGTCATTCCAAACAAAGTCGTATAGTGCATTGGCAATTAAATCAATACGATAATTAGCAATATTTTCTTCAATAGATTTAATTAGAAAGTGAAGTTTTCCTTGAATCCAGATGTCAGCTAATGACATGTCCAATGAATTAGGTCCTTTTCCAACTAAATTTACTCCTTCCGTGTTCAAAATTATAAATCGAGCTGCATTCCATAGTTTATTGCAGAAATTTCTATGTCCCTCAATCCTCTTCAAGTCAAAGCGGACATCTCTGCCTGTTGTTGCCAGTGATGCAAATGTGAAGCGCAATGCATCTGTCCCAAATTCTGGTATTCCAGATGGAAATTCTTTTTTTGTATCGATAGTTATAGAGGGTGCTAGTTGAGGCTGCATTAATCCTTCTGTTCTTTTCTTAATAAGCGAGTCTAAATCAATTCCATCAATTAAATCTATGGGATCGATAATATTGCCTTTCGATTTAGACATTTTTTGACCGTCCTTATCACGCACTAGCCCATGAATATATACCTCTTTAAATGGAACATGTCCTATAAACTTCATTCCCATCATAATCATTCGAGCAACCCAGAAAAAAATAATATCAAATCCTGTTACCAAGACGGTGGTTGGATAAAAAGTTTTTAAATCATTGTTTTCAATTGGCCATCCTAATGTTGAAAATGGCCATAAGGCTGATGAAAACCATGTGTCAAGAACATCATCATCTTGCATTAATTTAATACTAGACCCAAGTTGGTATTTTTTTCGGACTTCTTCTTCTGATCTTGCAACATAGACATTTTCATCCGAATCATACCAAGCTGGAATTCGATGACCCCACCACAATTGTCGACTAATGCACCAGTCTTGTATGTTGTTCATCCAATCAAAATAGGTTTTAGACCAATTATCAGGAACAAATTTGATCTCGCCATTTCTTACAGCATCAATTGCTGGTTGAGCTAGCGGCTCAATATTCACAAACCACTGATCTGTTAAGAATGGCTCAAGTATTGCTCCACTTCGGTCCCCTCTTGGAATAGTCAAATTATAATCTTCAATTTTATGGAGTAATCCAAGTGATTCCATTTTTTCAATCAAGATTTCTCTTGCTTTAAAGCGATCTAAGCCAATAAATTCTTTAGGTGCATATTTATTAATTTTTGCATTTTTTGTAAATATATTGATTACGTCAAGTTTATGACGTTTGCCTAGCTGAAAATCATTAAAGTCATGCCCAGG
>CEVA01105054.1_pt1 | contig 10105 bp, 8 predicted proteins | sample 361521 | NCBI WGS metagenome assembly CEVA01 (sample SAMEA2622823, study PRJEB7988) | marine metagenome | isolation source: saline water (ENVO:00002010), including | reverse complement strand
AAGCTAAGTCAGACCATGCTAAATTGAATTTACGTAAGTATTTTTGTAATCGAGTTGAGTCATTGGCTTGTGCTTTTTTGGTACGACTCACATCAAATAACTCACGCCCAGCTGAGGCCATGCTTGAATGCTGCTCACAGATACTAAGTACATAATTTAACTGAGCAATATCAAACTGATCTAAATTCGCTATTTGCTCTTCTGACAAATAGTGAGCAAGGCGATTAGACGCTTTAGGTTGCACATTAGATTGCCATGAGTCTTGTAACCGTGCGATTTCGTCATTAACATCAGTCACGGTGATACGCGAAGAGCTCGCCAAAGTACATAAACGAGTAATTGCAGAGCTTAAATCACGAAAGTTTCCCCGCCATACCGCTTGCTTCGACATAGCAAACTGCTCAAAGAGCTGCTTTGCTTCTTTATTGAATTGAATTCGCTGCCCAGTTTTTTGCTCAAATAAACCCATTTCATAGTCAATATTGGCAGGTATATCTTCTTTTCTGTCTTTTAATGCCGGTAACTGATAGCTCCACAAATTGATACGCGCTAATAAATCTTCACGAAACAGCCCTTTTTCGACTTCGGCTTTTAAATCTTTGTTAGTGCCAGCTATGAGTTGAAAATCACTCGCAACAGTTTGATCACTGCCAACTGGATGAAAGGTCTTATTTTCAATGGCGTGTAACAGCATTGCTTGCTCTTCTAAACCAAGCTCGCCAATTTCATCTAAAAACAGCACACCATTATTTGCAGTGAGTAAGTAACCGCTTCGCTCTTTTTGAGCACCTGTAAAAGCTCCTTTTGTGTGGCCAAACAAAGCAGCCATGGCATTTTCACCACGTAACGTGGCGCAGTTAACCGACACAAGCTCACCTTTTAAAATGGCGCGCTTCTTTTTCAGTTTATAAATTCTCGTTGCCAACTGGCTTTTACCAGCTCCCGTAGGGCCCGTCAGAAGCATAGGATCATCTGAACGAATAGCCACAACTTCAATCTGCGCAATCAACTTATTGAATGCACTGTTTTTAGTTTGAATACCGCCTTTTAAAAATGCATTACCTTCTAAATGCTCTTTATCAAAACGAGTGGCAAGTTGATCATACTTAGATAAGTCCAAATCAATAATTTGAATCTTACCTGTCGCTTTATTTTGATTATGCTTATCGGGTGATGTTTGAATTAAACGCCCAGGAAAATGACCACTCTCGGTTAATAAGAAAATACATATCTGCACAACATGGGTGCCAGTCGTGATATGAAAAAAGTAATCGTGCTGATCAGTATCAAAACGCTGTTGATGGCACCAATCATAGAGCTTGGCGTAAACCTCTTCAAAATCCCAAGGGTCTATAAAGTTAATATTTTCAAGGCATACCGTGGTTTCTGGGGAAACTGACTCAATATCTACTGCAACATTATTCGCTAAACGCGAGCTATGAGTGTCATGCATCATATACAGCTTATTAACGATGAACTCTTCTTGACTACATAAACTGACATTGGGTCGCCATCTTGTCCAACGGTCTACGCGCTTACCCACATAGTCTAATTGAGTTCCGAGAATACTCACCACAATCGCACTTTTCAAAACATATCCTTATAGATAGAAACTGTATCCATTTAAATACCAAATAACACTATCGTCAAGTACCTCATCACCCAACACAAACTACAAAAATAGAACAAAAAACATAAAAATCAGTGTGTTAAAAAATAAAAAACACTCTTTTTTAGTTGTGGCACAGCTCTTGGAATAGAGAAGTGTGATTAATTAGGAGTGATTCAAATATCACCCTGGTGCGTTACACACTGTGAACACGTATGCCTAATCACAAAACTATTAATGTAGCTCAGAGGTAGAGCAGCGAAATGATTTCGTCGGTCATGGGTTCGATTCCCATCTTAATACTATAAGTAGCTCAAACAGGTAGAGCACCAAAACCAATTTGGATGTTGCGGGTTCAAATCCCGCCTTAGTCAAAATCGTAACTTTAAATGTTAGTAAGTCGTTGTTTGCGCTGACTGATAAACGCTTAAGCATGAACGATAACAGCAAGCCGGATGCTCCCTGTTATTGCGACGCCCAAAGCCTTTTTCAGTTAACAAATACACACTTGCTAACTATCAATAAGGAAATAAAACATGTTAAGAAAAACACAATTAGTAGCAGAGAACCAAAGAGTGCTCGTTTTTAAAGACCAGCAACTAACAGACGTGTTAATGCCAGGAAAGCACCGTTATTGGGATTTTCAGAATCAGCTTGAGTTTGTCACCTTTGATATTAACTCGCTGTATTTCTCAGAGCGAAATACTGAACGTTTGTACCGCAATAACCCAATCTTGCAACAGCATATAAGTCATTGGAAACTTGAGAACAACGAGCTAGGTATGTTGTACGTTGATGATTTACTACAAGGGATCGTCGCTCCTGGTGAGCACTTATATATTTGGCAAGATGCAGGGGCTATAAAACTTGAAAGAATTACTCTCAACAGCACTCAAGCGGTGCCTGAGCAATTATTAAATTTAGTTAATCGAGCTGGTGCAAATAGCGCAACTCGCTTAATTCGAAGCGAAAAAACAGTCGCAATCAAACCGATCGCCGAGTTTAAAGTCGCGAAAGAGCATGTAGGCTTACTTTACATTAACGGCCATTTTATTGGCAAGTTGCAGCCTGGTATTCATGCCTATTGGCAATTTAACCATGATATTGAAGTGAAATGTTATGACTGTAGAACACAAAGCGTAGAAGTATCTGGGCAAGAAATTCTCAGCAAAGACCGAGTTAGCCTGCGCATTAATTTAACTGCCAATATCAAGCTGATGGATGCTGAGCTTGCAGCAAAGAGCGTAGATAAATTGGATGAATTCATCTACAAAACTCTACAACTAGCACTCAGAGAAGCGGTTGGTACAAAAACGCTCGATGATATCTTATTAGATAAGTTGTATATCAATGAAACAGTGAAAGAGCTGGTGATTGAACAACTTAAGGAGATTGGTATTGCTCTATCTGGCGTTGGTGTAAAAGACATTATTTTACCGGGCGAGATGAAAGCCATTTTAAATCAAGTGGTCGAAGCACAAAAAGCAGCTGAGGCAAATGTAATAAAGCGACGTGAAGAAACATCAGCAACACGCAGCTTACACAACACCGCGAAAGTAATTGAGAACAACCCGACGCTAATGCGCCTTAAAGAGTTAGAGGCATTAGAGAAAGTCGCAGAAAAAATAAATAACTTAACCGTTTATGGCGGCCTTGAAGGGCTAATGAACGGGGTCGTAAAAATAGCCTAACAGGCTAGGACGAGTAAGGAATCAAATTATGTGTAATAACTACAACACAATCGAACAACAAGGACAGGTACCTATAAAGGCATGGACAAAAGGCGTACCGTTTGAAGATGCAGCTATTGCTCAATTAAATAATATTGCGCAAATGTCGCTAGTTCATTCTCATATCGCGGTCATGCCAGATGTTCACATGGGCAAAGGCGCCACAATAGGTAGCGTCATTCCCTCTGTAGATGCGGTGATCCCTGCGGCGGTAGGTGTTGATATTGGTTGCGGTATGGTTGCAACGAAAACAACGTTAACGGCTTCGCAACTGCCTGATAATCTGGCGGCAATTCGTCATGCGTTTGAAGCAGCGGTACCACATGGTCGAACGGGCCGTGGTAGAGGGGCTCGCGACCGAGGTGCTTGGCATAATATTCCTGATGTTGTTGCTGGTGAGTGGCAAAAGCTTGAGAAGCGGTTTGAAAAAATCTGCGCTAAGCACCCTGCAATTAAAAACAGTAATCATGTAAATCACCTAGGTACGATGGGCACAGGCAATCATTTTTTAGAACTATGCCTAGATGAAAACAATGCAGTTTGGATCATGCTGCACTCAGGTAGCCGAGGAGTTGGTAACCGCATAGGCACTTACTTTATCGAGTTGGCTAAAAAAGAGATGGAGCGTCATCAAATCAACTTACCTGATATGGATCTTGCGTATCTGAAAGAAGGAAGCGAATACTTTGATGACTATGTTGAGGCTGTAGAATGGGCGCAAGATTTTGCAGCTAAAAACAGAGAGATCATGATGTTTAACGCTATCAAAGCGCTTAAAAAGCAAATACCTATCGCTTTTGAAACCGCGGAGCTTGCTGTTAACTGTCATCATAACTATATCTCGCGTGAGCATCACTTTGGCAAAGATTGTTTTGTAACACGCAAAGGAGCTGTACGTGCACAAAAAGGTGAAATGGGGATCATTCCCGGAAGTATGGGAGCGCGCTCTTTTATTGTTCGCGGCTTAGGAAACCCAGATAGCTTTAATAGCTGTAGTCATGGAGCCGGCCGAGTCATGTCTCGTACAAAAGCTAAAAAGGTCTTTAATATTCAAGATCAAATAGCGGCAACCCAAGGGGTAGAATGCCGCAAAGATGCTGCGGTGATTGATGAAATTCCGCATGCGTACAAGGATATTGAAAAGGTTATGGCAGCACAGCAAGACTTGGTTGAGGTTGTGCATACGCTAAAACAAATAGTCTGCGTAAAAGGATGATAATGAACTATTTAATAATCGATGGAGCACAAGGTGAAGGCGGAGGGCAAGTACTTCGCACCGCCCTCACCTTATCAATGTTAACCAAGCAAGCCATTGAAGTTGTTAATATTCGGGCCAAGCGAAAAAAGCCTGGCCTGTTACGCCAGCACCTAACCTGTGTGTTAGCAGCACAACAAATCTGTGATGCCGAAACAGCAGGAGTTGAACTAGGCTCAAACCATATTCGCTTTGCGCCTAAACAAATAAAAGCGGGTGATTATCACTTTGCGATTGGCACAGCAGGCAGTACAACTCTTGTATGCCAAACTGTATTACTGGCATTAGCGACAGCAAAGCAGCCCTCTACCATAACCTTTGAAGGTGGCACACATAATGGCATGTCACCTTCACTGTGCTTTTTTGAGCACTGTTATTTGCCAGCTTTAGCAAAAATGGGGGTGTATTGTGAGCTTACAGTTACCAAGTATGGCTTTTACCCTGCCGGTGGTGGCAAATGGCAGTTAACCGTTTACCCGTGTGAAACATTAAAGCCCTTTGCGCATTTTGCACCGCCAACTAAGGATGCCAAAAAGTCGATTAAAGTACTTGTTAACAAGTTACCGGGGCATGTTGCGAAGCGTGAAATTAGCACTGTAAAACAAAACCTTGGTTGGACAAACGCTGAAACCACGATCACTCAAGTAGAAAGTATTGGAGCAGGAAACAGCTTGCAGCTACATATAACATCAGACACTCATAACAGTATTTTTGAAGTTATTGGTCAACATGGCGTTGCAGCACAAAAGGTGGCTCTCAAAGCGGTAAAGCAGGTTACACAATTTACCCAATCAGCAGCGGCAGTAGAAGAACATCTGGCAGATCAGCTGCTTTTGCCATTAGCTTTGGCCGGTAAAGGCGAGTTCAAAACCAATGAACCAAGCTTGCACAGCTTAACCAATGCAGAGGTCATAAAAACGCTTTTGCATGTAGAGATAACGTTTACTCAGCTTGATGATAACCTTTGGCAGGTATCATTAACTGATACCTAATTAGGATGATCGGCAATGGAAAACACATTAAAACATGTTTATTTAGTCGGTGGTGCAGTTCGCGACAAATTGCTAAACAGAGCGGCAGCTGATCAAGACTTTGTTGTTGTGGGTGAAACACCAGAAACCATGTTAGCCCTAGGCTTTGAAACTGTTGGTAGTGATTTTCCAGTATTTTTACATCCAACCACCAAGCAAGAATATGCCCTCGCTCGCACTGAACGAAAGCAAGGTCGTGGCTACAAAGGGTTCACGGTGAATGCCAGTACCAGCGTAACTTTAGAAGACGACCTTGCGCGACGAGACTTAACTATCAATGCAATGGCGATGAGTGCCGATGGCGAGCTTATAGACCCATTTAACGGCCAACAAGATTTAAATAACAAAGTACTTAGACATACATCAGCCGCATTTGCTGAAGATCCATTACGTGTTTTGAGAGTAGCTCGATTTTTAGCTCGTTTTGGTGAAAGCTTTAGTATACACCCGGAAACCAAGGCATTAATGATGCAAATACACCAACAAGGTGAATTAGCTTATTTAACGCCAGAACGTGTTTGGAAAGAAACCGAAAAAGCACTTGCTGAGCCTCACCCTGAGCTTTACTTCAAGACGCTGTATGGTTTAGGTGTGTTTCCAGAAATAGATGCAATGAGGGGTGTTCCCCAACCAAAAGAACACCACCCTGAGGGCGATGTTTACACCCACACACTTTTAGTTTTGCAAAGAGCGGCTCAGCTAAATTTTGATGTAGAAACTCGCTTTGCCGCATTAACACATGATTTTGGCAAGGCGACGAGCTTTGAGCTAAACGGTAATTTACATGGCCATGAACAACGCGGCGTAGCAGTGATCAAGGCGTTTTGTCAGCGTTTAAAAGTGCCTAAACGGTTTTATGAGCTGGCAGCATTAACCAGTGACAATCATACGCGTTGTCACAAAATCGCACAGCTAACACCAAAAACATTACATAAATTACTTGTCGACAAGCTAAATGCGCAAAATAAGCCTGCGCGGTTTTTGCAGTTTTTGGATGCGTGTCAGTGTGATGCGCAAGGACGGGGACCAAGTTTTATACATCGGCCTTATGCGCAACGAACACTTGCACTGGATTTAGTAAAACAACTAAACAAGCTAGATAAAAAAGCACTTGTGCAACAAGCAATACGCCAAGGTAAAAGCGGCATAGCCATCGGAAAAGCAGTTCGCGAAGCAGAAATAAAGCAACTACGTGATTACTTCACAGAGCAAATTAGTAAGGAAACAAAATGAATAACACAACAGTACACTCAGCAATCGATGACAGTGTAAGAGCTGAAATAATGCGACGCATAAAAGCGGCAGAAGCAGAACATAACGTTAAAGTGTTATTTGCTATTGAGTCGGGTAGCCGAGCATGGGGATTTGCAAGTCCTAACAGTGATTATGATGTGCGCTTTATTTATGCGCATGCTAAAGATTGGTATGTAGCAATTGATGTTGAAGAGCAAAGAGATGTAATTGAATACCCAATCGTCGATGAAATCGATATAAATGGTTGGGATATTCGTAAAGCACTCAAACTATTCAGCAAATCAAATCCCGCGTTTATTGAGTGGATACAATCACCCATAGTGTATGTTGATGATGGCTATTTTGCTGCACATGCAAAGCGGCTAATGCCACAGATAGTGTCATCTCATAAAGGCATTTATCATTACCTGCATATGGCAAAAGGTAACTTTAGAGAGTATCTAAAAAAAGAGCGTGTTCCGCTGAAAAAATACTTTTACGTATTACGACCACTACTGGCGATTATGTGGCTCGAAAAATACGATGAACCAGCCCCAATTGAGTTTGATAAACTAAGGGAGCTTGTCAAAGAGAACCTTGCATTGGATGCTGCGATTTCAGATTTGCTCGCCCGAAAAAGGGTAAGCCTAGAAAAAGAATACGCGCCAGCTGTGCCTGTAATTAATGAGTTTATCGAAGCAGAGTTAACACGGCATGAAAACTACACAGCTAACGTAAAGAAGAAAGTCGTCGATTTTGATGCTTTAAATCAGTTGTTTAAAACGACACTTATGCGATACGAGAGCGAATAGTTTTGTTATTTAAAATTTAAAAGGAATTATATGAAAAAGCTCATTACTTTGCGTTTACCCGCAATTTTAGCAAGCCTGATATTAATAGCGGGATTGATTTCATTAACATGGGAGAGTGGCACTTCCTATGATGATGGAGGGCTGGGTACGTTTTCATTTATTATCTTAATGCCAATAATGATATTAAGAAGCCTGATAAAACTCCCTGTATGGGTGCTCGTTCCTACGATTAGTGTTGGCCTATTCTATCTAGATTATTTTTTAAATAAGCGCTTAAAAAACAAAGAATAGGCTCGCAATGCGAGCCTATTTTGTAACAATTAAAAACGACCAAATTGATAAAGTAGCTGCCCTGCTTCGCCAATCACTAATTGTCTATGTGTTTGGCTTTGCCAAGGCCATTCAAACTTTTTAAGCTGATTTTGCTGCACGTCATCACTGACGCTAAACGTTCTATTGTGGTTGTATTGTTTTAAGCTTTTAGCACTTAATTGAAATACCACTAATGTGACTAATGCCCCGTAATTAATAGCTAACTCAATCAATGGTTCTCTAAAGTCTTTACGAGTGTTTGTAGCATCCCACACTAGGTTTCTTTTTTCAGCTAGTGCCTTTTTAAAGCGTTGCTTAGCAAGTTGCAAAACTTGCCCGCGACTTTTTTGGCAGCTACGTTTACCGTTAATTTCAGCCCTAATGTCATCAAGTGAGATGACTTCAAAATCGACTAAGTTATTTGCGATCCAAGTTGATTTCCCACTGCCGCTGATACCACACATAATGTAGCAATGACTGTACTGCTGACAGGTTGTATAGTTTTTCGCAATGGCTTCTTCGACAAGCTTAATGTCGCCATCGGCTAACTGTTTTATGGCATAACCATCCAACAGTGTTTGCTCTGACTTAGTAGGCTTAACCTGTATCCGCGCTAAATATGTAGTTGTGGGATTAGTTACCCCCCATAACTCATAATCTTGTGCAAACATGCGATACTGCTCTAACAAATCAAGCTGTACTGCCAAGTCATTGCAAACTCGACCGCGCATATCGGCTAATTCAAGCCAATAGAGAAGTTCTAAATCTGCATTTAGTGACAACTTGAAATAATCACTAAACTCTTGATTTTTAATCACAAGGCGTTTTGGCACTTGATGAAAACCCACCAAGCCCATAATTACCATGATCACACTGTGCTCAAGCGGAAGCTCTATCAACTTCGTTGCTAAATAACTTGCACCAATTTCTTCGTGTAACGGAGCTACAACCCTTAACTGACCTTGAATCTCCTTTTTTCGGGTGGTCAATGGCTTGGCTATATCATGCAGTAAGGCAGATAAAATCAATGCTTGTCGCTTTTTACCTGTGATATGAGAAGCCTCAGCAGCAAGCAACTCATAAAGTGCTTTAAGCACTAAATCAGTATGTATTGCGACATTACCTTCTGCATGCCAAATTGAATCCTGCTCTGTTTGCTCAAATTCATTTAATAACGGAAAAAAGCGCCCTAGATTCATTACACATTCGGCAAAACTAGGAGTATTTTGCAGCTCAAGGCTGGCTAACCAGTTTTCAACTTTTTCCATGCTTGCCCCCTGCCGATTTTTGTAAACCATTTGCAATAACGTCTGCGTACATCCAATGCTGCTCGGTGGTTACATGGTTATTTCTAACCCACTTAGCTACCGCACTTGCAAAATCTTTGTAATGAAAATCTTCAGCAAGTCGCACCACATAGCCTTCTTGGTTCACTGTATCTATCGAAATAGCTTTAATTGTTTGCTCACACCAAAGACCAACATACAGCTCCTTTGGCGTTGTTAGCCCCAAGCTTGCAAGAAACTGCTTAGTGTCTTGCCAACTTAAACACTGATTGAGCTCATTCCACACAGAAAAAGCCATAAAATAACTTGGCAAATTGTTGTATGAGATTGAATGCCTTGCATAAAGGTTCTCACCACAAATACGCCATCCGATTGGTATTTTATAACCTACTTGCGCTTGCAGTGCTTTTACCCAAGCGCGCGATGGATGAAAGCGGCTATCAATCGATCTTGCATGAATGTAGTCATTGTATAAGGTGGTATTTTCACCATCCATTTTTTCCGTGACCACAACTTGTTTGCCTACAAAATGGCTTAAATCTCGTTGCTTTACGTCGTCATTCGTAGCCCCCAATGACCATGGAAGGTGTGGGGTACGAGGATATTTAATTCTCATCATATTTCTCCATATCTACTCTAATTAGTAGCTAGATTCATTTAGCTTTCAAAGAAATAGACACAGCAGTACGTACCCATAGCAGTTACACTATAAGTGTTTGGATTGCTGTGCCTTGATGGAATTACATCGTTCTATCCTCGTTTTATTTATTATGCAGTGTGGTCGAAATAGTGATCGACTGACTGCTTTAAAGTTTCAATGAGTGCCTCATCCATATA
>CEVA01119176.1_pt1 | contig 10111 bp, 8 predicted proteins | sample 361521 | NCBI WGS metagenome assembly CEVA01 (sample SAMEA2622823, study PRJEB7988) | marine metagenome | isolation source: saline water (ENVO:00002010), including | reverse complement strand
GGTCAGGGCCAAGGTCAGGGCCAAGGTCAGGGCCAAGGTCAGGGCAAGGATGGTCAGACCAATCCGGACTCCAAGGGCAACGGTGATGAAGGTCGGCGCAGTGGGCAGGACGGAAACGATCCCCTGAACAAATTCATTTCTGGGAAGAGTGGATTCCTCAGCCTGCCGGATCGCGAACGTCGCAAAGTGATGCAATCCATTGCGGAGCGTTATCCGGAAGAGTATGGCCCGCTGGTCCGCCAGTTTCTCATCAACATCTCTGAGCGAAAGAAATAGCTGTGAGAGTGAGTTTAGCCGGATATAGATTGGCCGCCATCAGCTTGGTTGTTGCGTTAAACGTAACAACATGGGCTGCCGAACCGAGCGCAGGGAAAACAACCCCGCCGGGAGCGGACAAGGTTAAGGTGGACGCACAAACGGAGCGGGTGATCGAAGGGTCACTCAAGTGGCTCGCACAGCAACAACGGATCGACCCCAAGGACAAGGATGTCGGTTACTGGGGCACAAGTCGGGAGGAATCACGTTATCCAATTGCGATGACTGGCTATACACTCATGGCGTTCATGGCGGCCGGTAATCTTCCCGGTGAGGGGAAATATGGCAAGGTGGTCACCTTGGGTATGAACTATCTGCTCAAGACCATCAACGAGGACACGGGAATCTTCGGGGCGAATGCCCAAGGTCAGTACATGTACGGGCACGGCGTGGCAACAATTGCCTTGGCCGAGTTGTATGGTCAGACAAAAGACCCGAATATCCGGAAAAAACTTCAGTCCGTTGTGAACCGAATTGTAGCTAGTCAGAACAGCCAAGGGGGATGGCGTTATCGGCCGGTTAAGAGGGATGCTGATATTTCCGTTACGGTGCTGCAGTGTGTCGCCCTGAGAGCCGCCAAAAACTCTGGAATTGATGTTCCCCAAAAGTCGTTGGACAATGCCGTTAAATATGTCAAGGCGTGCTTCAATCCGGCTTCTGGTGGGTTCAGTTATCAGCCCGGCAGTTCACCTGGATTTGCTAGGACTGCGGCTGCGATTTATTCGCTTCAGGTTTGCGGGCTGTACGATGATGACTGGGTGAAGAGTGGCTCACGTTACTTGTTGAATCACTACAACGAAAATCAGGAATGGTATGTTTACGGCAATTTTTATGCCGCGCCCGCGCAGTACATGCAGGGAGGTGCCGTCTGGTCGAAGTGGTATGGCACCATTAAGAAGGACATTCTCAAGAAATCGAGGCGACAGGGAGACATGTATCGCTGGGATAATGTGGGCCGTGGTGGGGTGGGGCCGATTTTTAGCACCTCGGTTTTCACCATGATTCTGGCGATGCCTTACCACTATATTCCACTTTATCAACGGTAGGGCGTTCCAACCGCTGCATTTACTTCTTGGTGGAATTCCAGATCAGCTTGGGGCCCGCGCGTTGCGCCCCGTCGCCACATTGGCCAAACTGATTACTTCCCCAAGCCCAAAGGCTGCCGTCATCTTTAAGCGCAAGCGTGTGCTGGTGCCCAACGCTGACAAATTTCCAATCGAAACCATCGCCGACTTGAACAGGGGCATTTGCGCTTTTCGTGGTGCCATTGCCAAGCTGACCTTGGTCATTGGCTCCCTGCATCCATAAAGTGTCGTCGTCACGGATCAGGCCAATGTGGGTGCTTTGGGCTGATATGCTTTTCCAGTTGAATCCCCACTTTTCCGATTTTGTGGGAACCCTAGCATCGACTGAACCATTCCGGGTAATAAACCTTGTTCCGGAACCAAATGCCCAAAGAGAGCCGTCGCGCTTAAGTAGCCAGGTGTTTTCAGTTCCCGTCCGCGCTTGAATCCAGTCTATGTCACTCCCAATTCGCTTCGGTAACAAAAGCCGGGCACTGATGCTGCCGTCACCGCATTGTCCCGCCTGGTTGCCTCCCCAAGTCCAGAGGCTGCCATCGGTCTTTAAAGCGGCACAATGGCCTCCGCCTGATTCAAATTTCCACCAGTCATTGTCGATGCCAAGTTGCGCCGGTGTGTCTGGTTTTGGGGTTGATGCTTGTCCAAATTGACCCTCTAGATTGATTCCCCAAATCCACAGGGTATTTTTGTCGGCCAACGCCATGCAATTATTGTGACCTGCCCGCGCTGTTTTCCATTTTTGGCCGGGCTTGATGGTGACGGGATAGTTTCGATTAACTCTGGTGCCATCACCCAGTTGACCGAATTGATTGTGCCCCCAGGCAACGAGTGTCCCCTTGTCATTCAATGCGACTGAATGATTAGCGCCGCAACTGGCTTCGATCCAGTTTCCTGTTGTTCTCGGCTGAACGGGGCTTGGTTGATTGGCTAAGGTGGCATCGCCAAGTTGACCAAAATTATTCCGTCCCCATGTCCACAATGTGCCATCCTCGCGAATACCTAGGGAATGATGCCAGCCCGCGGAGACTGTTTGCCATCGGGCATTCCCAATACGAGTGGGGTGAAGCAGCTTGTTGGCTGTCCCATCGCCGAGTTGGCCCGAATTGTTAGCTCCCCATGCCCAGAGGCTTCCATCCGTCCGCCATCCTAGGCTGTGCTTCGCGCCTATTTCCACTCGGCGCCAGTTGTGCATTTTTCCGATTTGAATGGGCCGGATGGTCATTGGCAGGGTGGGGTCGCCCCTTTGCCCATCATCATTCCTGCCCCAAGCCCAGAGAGAGCCATTGTTGCTTAAAGCCAGCGAATGTTCAGCGCCGGCAAGTGCTTGGATCCAGATGCCGGGAATATTTACGGGCCGATTTTGAGAACCCTTGAAACCTACACCGAGCTGTCCGTGGTAATTGTCACCCCACGCCCACAACAGGCCATTTCTCTGCCAAGCCAGCGAATGGGTTGGCCCGGCTGAAATTCCGATCCAGCCGCCGCCCGGCAGCCGGGTGGGGGTTACCACTGCGCCGAAATGCCCCAGCCCCAACTGGCCGGAGAAATTGTTGCCCCAAGTCCACAGGCTGCCGTCTTTCTTGATGGCCAGCGAATGTTGGTCTCCGCAGGCGATTATTCTCCAATCACGACTCGAGCCAACCCGGATAGGATACAAATGGCGGGCAACGACACCACCAGCGCCACCTCCTGGCAAAGTTCCCCAGGTCCATAGGCTGCCATCTCGTTTCAATCCCAGTGAGTGGTTCAAGCCACCAGCCGCAGCCACCCAGTTCGTGGCGGTGCCAACACGCGTTGGTCTGGAAGTGGTGCTGGTGCCTCCGTTTCCAAGCTGGCCGGCTAGATTCAATCCCCAGCCCCACAGACTGCCGTCCTTACGGATTCCCAAGCTGTGCATGTCCCCCGCAGAAACCGTTCTCCAGTCGTGATCAAAACCGATTTTCTTGAAACGGTCACAGTTTTTGAGAGTCCCATCGCCCAGTTGTCCGTGCTTATTGCCGCCGGTGCCCCACAGGCTGCCGTCTGATTTGATTAATAGGCTATGAAAACGGCCAGCCGCCGCCATTGCCTGACCTGGCTTTTGTTTGGGGGAAGGATTGGTGGTTTCGGGGATTTTCTTCGCCAGCTTGGGGATGGTTGTTTTGGCCGGAGGTATGTTTGGCGGAGATTCCGGAGGTGTGCGCGGAGTTGGTCGCGTCTGCGTGGGCAGTGAAGGAGGGGGAAGGGGTGCTACAGGTTCAGGTTGCCCTTCACCACAGCCGAGGAACAGCAGACTGGCAATCATGCCGCATAAAATGGATTGGCCCTTCATGGTTCCCCCCAATGTCCCTCGCTTTTTGCTTGCTCACGGCCAGCGTTGGAATCATCATCCCGCCGATTTGCTTCCCGGCACCGTTTTTAATGTACGGCCTTGGGGCTGAAAAAACAAGCGCGGAAGCCTTCATGCCTCGGTAGCTCAATGGTAGAGCAGTTGGCTCTTAACCAATTGGTTGGGGGTTCGAGTCCCTCCCGGGGTACCATTTTCCTTTTTCATTTCGCCTTCCTGGTAAAATATTCGCCGTCGGCGGCGGCCTGCCCACCCAGGGTGGAGATGGAATGACTGCAGAACAATACATCATCATTGCGTTGATCATTGCCACCTTTGGCATGTTTGCGTGGAATCGGTGGCGGTATGACGTGGTGGCAGCTACGGCACTCTTTGCCTTGGCGATTGCCGATGTGATCCTAGAGAAGGCGACGGGAAAACCTTCCAATCTCTTGGAGGAGCCATCAAAAGCATTGGATGGTTTCGGTCATCCGGCAGTGATGACCGTTGCGGCCGTGCTTATCATCAGCCGGGCGTTGCGCAACTCCGGCGTGGTGGATTTGATTGCACGGCAGGTCTCAAGGTTTGCCGGTAATCAAACTCTCCATATTTTCAGCCTTTGTGTGGTGGCGGCGGTTTTGTCCGCCTTCATGAACAATGTGGGTGCCTTGGCACTCATGCTGCCCGTGGCGCTTAAATCGGCTGCGGAGCAAAACCGTTCGCCCGGTCTGTTGCTGATGCCTCTGGCATTTGCCAGCATTTTGGGCGGCATGGTCACGATGATCGGAACTCCGCCGAACATTATTATTTCCAGCCTGCGCGCGGAACTCGTGGAAGGTGCACAGCCGTTCCGCTTGTTTGAATTCGCCCCGGTGGGTGGCTTGGTGGCCTTAGGGGGGGTGGCCTTTGTGGTATTGGTCGGTTGGCGTTTAATTCCGAAGGGTGGCCTGAAAAAACCCGGCACGGATGCGCTTTTTGCGATCAACGAATATATCACAGAAGTGCGAATCCCAAACGAGTGTAAGTTTGTTGGCAAAACCATCGAGGAGGTTGAGGGCGAGGTTGGGGAGCGGATGACCATTTTCGGTTTCATACGCAAGGATGGCAAGGTGGTCTCCCCCAATCCGACCAGCTTGGTTCAGGCTGATAACACCTACTTGGTTAAGGCAGACCCGGTTGAGTTGCGTGCCGTGCTGGATGAATATGATTTGCGTCTTCCCAAGGATATGCGGCGGCGCATCGATGAGTTGCAGGCTGAAGACACGACTTTCATGGAGGTGGTAGTGCCGGCAAATTCGCCATTGGAAGGCCGGGACCGGGCGTATTTGAGGCGACGCACATCCAACTCCATCGTCCTCATGGCTATTGCGCGCCAAGGCAAGCCCATCCGAAAACGCTTGGGCAAGGCTCGATTTAGGGTGGGTGATGTCCTTTTGCTCCAAGGCAGCGCAACCAACTTGGAGGAATTTATTACACGATTGAATTTAATGGTCCTGCAAAGCCGCGAAGTGCAGGTCGGGACGTTTTCTCGTATTGGAGCTTCGTTGCTTATCTTTGGTGGTGCGATAACCATGGGAATGATGGGTTTGCTGCCCACTGTCCTGGCATTTTGGGGGGCGGTTGTCATTTATTTGTTCAGTGGAATCCTGCCATTGCGCGATTTATACAGGGAAATCGACTGGCCCATAATTGTTCTCTTGGGGGCCATGATACCGGTCAGCAAAGCGTTGCAAGATACAGAATGCACCGACTTGATAGCGGTTGCAGTGGCTGATTTGTCAGGCGGGATTCCCGAGTGGGTATTGGTGGCTGTTGTCATGGCGTTAACCATGTGCCTGTCGGATGTCATCAACAATGCCGCTACGGCGCTCATTATGGCCCCCATTGGGGTGGGTATTGCCTTAAACTCGGGAGTTAATCCGGACCCATTCCTGATGGCGGTGGCGGTGGGGGCTTCCTGTGCTTTTCTGACCCCCATCGGGCATCAATGCAACGCCCTGATTCTGGGGCCAGGCGGATACAAGTTTGGTGATTATTGGAGAATGGGGCTACCGCTTGAAATCATCATCGTGGGTATGGGAACTCCCTTGATTCTTCATTTTTGGCCGCTGTAAGGGGCGAAAACCTTGATTGCTGAACTTGGTTTGTGTTTATCTAGCTCGACCCAATGCAGATTTTCATCAATCGCGATGGCCAGCAGTTTGGGCCTTTCACTCTGGATCAAGTCAATCAGGGATTGGCCACCGGGCAATTGTTACCCACGGATTTTGCTTTTTTTGAGGGACTGGCGCAGTGGACGCCTCTAAACCAGATTCAAGGTGTTATTATACCGGGCGCGCTTGCGCCGATGGCCGTACCGGTTGAGGAACAGCCGGCTGCGGCTCAACCTGAAGCTCAGCCGGACGAGGAACCCGTGGCAGATGGGGAAACAGTAGCAGCTGAGGCAGAATCTTTGGCTGAGGGAACCGCCAAGAAGAAAAAAATTTTGATGATTGCTGGGATCGCCATTGGAGTGACTGCCTTGGCCTTTGTTCTACTGTATGTATGGCCGGGGTTTTTAAAAGGGGATGGGGGCGATGGAGCCGGTGCTGCATTAACGCCTTCAAGTTATCCCAGCAGCAATACCCCTCCACCGCCGCCTGATGACGGTGGTTCAACCGACGTATCATTGCCTGATATAAGTGGAATGGAGTCGGTTAGCTATTTCGGAGATATCAAGCCTATTCTTGAGGCTAAGTGCGTTTCTTGTCACGGGAAGGAAACCACCAAGGCCAAATTGGATCTCAGCGATGAGCAGGGTCTGGCAGCGGGCGCGGATGGTGAGCCGGTCTATGTCGCGGGCAAGCCTGAGGAGAGTGAATTTGTATTGCGCATCATGGATGTGGACGACCCCATGCCTCCGGATGATGAGGAGCCGTTAACGGACGACGAGAAGAAAAAGATCGTTGCATGGATAAGTCAGGGCGCTCCGACTGACAAGTGAGGTCAGCGGGACTCGATTTGCTCATGTAGGGCCAAAAGATCCTTGTCCCGCAGGGCCATATCCTTGACGGAATCTCCCCCAATCTCAAAGGCCTGTGTGTAGTAGTCCATGGCGGTGTCTTGGCTCCCCAGTTGGCATTGATAACAGGCTAGGTTGTAGGGGATGACCCAGATGTCCTGAAATACTGCCATGGCTGGCAGGAGTTGCTCAAAAGCTTCTTGTGTGCGGTTCAGTTCATGCAGGGCGTAGGAGCGATGAACCCATCCTGAGGACCGGCCGGGTGCGCTGTGGGTGAGCGTGTCGGCAACCTGCACGCATTTTTCCCAGTTGCCTCGTATGGACTCAACGGTCCACCGCATTTCAAGCGCATCAGGATGACTCTGGAATTCGGCCGCGATGGAGTCCAGTTCCTTGGCAGCTTCAGTGGTGTTGCCTAGTTCGAGCCAACCTTGGGCGGCCGTAATTCTGTGCGAATCTGGTGCCTCAATGGGTTTCATGGGGAAAACTGCAAAATAGTTATCATATTATAGTCGACGGTCGCACGGAGTCGGGCCAAAATCGAGACGCCCATGAAGGCTACTCACGGACAGTACGACTCGTTCGGTTGCACGAAGGGACCATCAGTGGCGCGAGAATCTCATGCCTGTTCGATGGGCATCAAGCAAACCTTGTACCCAAATTCATGAAGGACACACACGAGCCAAATTTTCGCGAAAACGTCGACTTAATGTTCGACCGCGCGGCTGCAACCCTTGATCTGCCCCTCGGCTTGGCTGAGCAGATTCGAACCTGCAACGCGGTTTACCAAGTGAAGTTTGGAGTAGAAATTCGAGAGGGTTATCAGGTTTTTACGGGATGGCGCGCGGTGCACAGTGAGCATCGTTTGCCGGTGAAGGGAGGAATTCGGTATGCCAGTTTTGCCAATCAGGATGAGGTGGAGGCGCTCGCAGCGCTGATGACCTACAAGTGCTCGATTGTTGATGTGCCTTTCGGTGGTTCAAAAGGTGCTCTGTGCATTCGCCCAAAAGATTACACGGAGGATGAGTTGGAACACATTACCCGCCGATTCACCGAGGAACTTGCCAAGCGGGGTTTCATAAACCCGGGATTGAATGTGCCTGCACCGGATATGGGGACGGGTGAACGTGAGATGGCCTGGATGGTCGACCAGTATCAGCAGTTATATCCCAACGACATTAATGGGTTTGGCTGTGTCACGGGTAAGCCGGTGAACATGGGGGGTATTCATGGGCGTACTGAGGCGACTGGCCGGGGGGTGCAATATGGTCTTCGGGAATTTTTCAGGCATGGTGAGGATGTTAAACGTGCCGGACTGGAGGGTGGCTTGGAAGGCAAAAGGATCGTGGTCCAAGGGCTAGGCAACGTCGGCTATCATGCGGCAAAGTTCCTTGCCGAAGAGGATGGGGTGAAGATTACAGCCATCTTGGAGCGCGATGGGGCAATTGTGAACGAGGAGGGATTTGACATTGAGGTTGTGCATCAACACAAGCGGCAAACAGGAGGCGTCAAGGGGGCGCCGGGGGCACAGGCATTCGAGGAGAACGGGGCGGCAATGTTGGAGATGGATTGTGACGTGCTGCTTCCCGCAGCCATGGAGGGCCAGATTACCAGAAAGAATGCCGAGCGTATTCAGGCTCGTGTCATTGCTGAGGCTGCCAATGGGCCTGTGACATACTCGGCGGATCAGGTTTTAAGGCAAAAAGGGGTTGCCGTAATTCCCGATGCATATCTCAATGCAGGAGGAGTGACCGTCTCTTATTTCGAGTGGATTAAAAACCTGTCTCATATTCGTTTTGGTCGAATGGAACGACGCTATGAGGAGGCAAAGGGTAATGCTTTGATCGATGCCATCGAGGAGGCAACAGGGAAGACAATTTCCGATTCCATCAAGAAGCGCTTGGTGCAGGGGGCGGATGAATTGGATCTGGTCCGCTCAGGACTCGATGACACGATGCGTTCAGCTTACAATCAAATCCGTGATGTGTACTTGGCGCGCGAAGAGGTGGAGGATTTGCGCACGGCTTCATTTGTGGTTGCCATTGAGAAAATCGCAGCATGCTATCAAAGCATGGAACTTTAATCTTAATTTATACCTTCAGATCTCTTCAAGGAGAACGTGGGCTGGCCACCGGCTGCATTTGCCTCAAACCTCCTGCGGGCAGACAAGACACATTTCTCAATGTGATCAAATATCTCGGCCACTTCTTCGGGCTGGTAGGCATAATTTGTCTTGTTTGACAGGTTGCCGATCAGGATGAGTTGTTTGGCAAGCTTGTTGACCCGTTTCTCTGCAAGGCGGAGAAATTTTTGTCTGTTTTTACTCGGCTTCATTGCTTGTTGGGTAATCTTTCGGTTCTGGCAGAAGATGTGCCTTGGCGGAGTTAACGCAATTATCAATGTACTCGAAAATCCGTTGGATATCTTCCTGACGGCAATCACAGTTCTGTCTAACTGAAAGTTCTATTATCTTTTCCAGATTTCTAGAAATTCTGTCAGCTTTTTTTACTGCTCGGCGCACGAATCGGGTGCGCTCTTGGGTAGATTGGCCGGAAACTATATCAAATGTGTTCATATGCACAAACACACAGTACATACATAATATGTACTTGTCAAAAGTATATATAAATTATTTACTGGAAGCGCCAGAGATGTCCGGTGGTGCGGATGAACAGCGCGCCGTCCGCCACAGCAGGTGAAGCGAGCGATCGTTCGCCCAGGCTTTTCTTGGAGAGCACTTTGAATTCCTTTCCGGCGTCCACGACGTAGACCGTGCCGGCCTCGTTGACCACATAAAGCTTGCCGTTGGCAAGGATGGGCGAGGCGGAGCAGCCGCCGCCAAGGCGCTCGCTCCAGTGCACTTCGCCGCTCTTGGCATCCACGCAACTGGCAATTCCGCCGTCGGAAACCATGAACAGTTCGTTGCCGGTGAGCACCATGCTGGGTGTGTGTGGCGCGCCTTTGGGGAGGACCCACTTCACGTGCGTTTCGGTTACATCGCCCTTGCCGCCAAGTTGCACAGCCATGGCGTTGGCGCGGTCGAATCCAGTGCTGAAGAACACCATGCCGTGGCCGACGACGGGTCGCGGAACAACCGAGTAGCCGTCGTAATTTACACGCCAGATTTCTTTTCCATTGGCCGGATCATAGGCGCCGATCATGTCACTGCCTGGCAGGAGTACCTGCGTGCCGGCGGCGGTTTTAAGGACGAGCGGCGTGCAAAAAGAAAATTTCTTTTTAGCATTCACGCTGCGGTTCACCTTCCATGCTTGTTTGCCGTCCTTGGTGTTGAGGGCGATGACGAACGGATCACGGGCGCCATCGCAGCTGAAAATAAGTTTGCCATCAACGAGCGCCGGGGTGCCGCCATTGCCGTGGACGGGGGGGTATTTGATGGTGTCATTTTTC
>CEVA01037144.1_pt1 | contig 10115 bp, 7 predicted proteins | sample 361521 | NCBI WGS metagenome assembly CEVA01 (sample SAMEA2622823, study PRJEB7988) | marine metagenome | isolation source: saline water (ENVO:00002010), including | reverse complement strand
CCGCCACCAGTCGATCCTTTTCCGACAGTTCCCGAACCGATCGACCCGGAGCCTCCAGTTTCGCCTGAGCCGTTTCCACCGGATCCTGAAACCGAAGATTCCGAAAGTCCCACTACGCTCTCCGGAAACCAGTCAACTGCCGGAACCTCGGTTGACCGTTCCAAAGTTACCCCTGCTCAAATGCAGGCTTTAATGGGCGCGCCTTTGGCCGATCTTGAGAAATTGCTTGGTCAACCGGATGATGAAAAAACAGAGTCTGGAAACCAAGTTTGGACTTATCACAAACTGCGAACCTCTGCTGATGGATCGAAACACGACCAACATTTTCTTATCGAGAATGGCGTTATCTTGTTTGAATGGTAGGAGGAGCCTGAACAAAGCCTCCTGAGTTGGCAGCCCGGCAGGGATTCGAACCCCGACTGGATGGACCAAAACCATCTGTGCTACCATTACACCACCAGGCTAAAGTGAGCCCGACATCATCGGGAAAAGGGATTGGAACGTCAAGTTGCGAAAGGGTGGCGATGGTCTCAATGTCTTGCGTTTTCCCGATGATTCCACATCCCTCCTAGCTTTCGAAAACGATTCAATCTATCATGTCAAACGATTCGAACAATGTTTCAAGGTCTTCCCGATCCTCCAGATACAAGAGGATCATCTTGAAGATCAGTGGCGAGGTACTAGGGAACAAGGAAACTGGCGAGCCTATTTGCGCCCAGTCTCTCCAGCGCATTTGCAAGGCGATCAAGGCGATTTCGGACGATCAGGTCGAGGTAGGCGTGGTCGTTGGGGGGGGTAATATTTTTCGAGGACTCAGTGGTTCGGAATCAAGAGGCATTGATCGAACCACTGGAGATTCCATGGGGATGTTGGCTACTGTAATCAATGGTTTGGCCCTTATGGATTGTTTGGAGAAAATGGGAGTTGTAGTACGAGTTCAAACGGCTATTCCCATGGAAAAATTGGCAGAACCTTTCATACAGAGAAGGGCCATTCGTCATTTGGAACGCGGGCGAGTAGTTATCTTCGTAGCCGGTACCGGCAATCCGTATTTCTCCACTGATACGACGGCGGCTCTTCGAGCCAGTGAAATTGGCGCGGAGATTATCATGAAAGCAACGAAGGTAGACGGGGTGTACGACAAGGATCCCAAGAAACACCCCGATGCCGTAAGATACGATTCTCTTAGTTACATGGATGCGCTCGAGAACCGTTTGTCCGTCATGGATTCCACGGCTTTTTCCCTATGCATGGATAACCAGATGCCCATTCTCGTCTTTGATCTGGAACAGGAGGGATCCATCATGCAAGCAGTTAGGGGAGATTCGATAGGTACGCTTGTCAGTTGAAAAAGAACTTTGCTCTTGAATTGGATCAGTTGTTTACTGGGTCGTCATTCAAACAACCTCAACAACTAGTATAATCATGGAAATCGATGCTATTTTCTCCAAACTCCAGGAGGGTATGAGTAACCCTGTGGATCATGTCTTGCAGGAATTCTCCAAGCTTCATACAGGCAAAGCCAGTCCATCCATAGTAGAGAATCTCGACGTGGTTGCTTATGGCTCGACCATGAAATTGCGAGACATGGCGGCCATCACGACCCCCGATCCTCGCACCATACAAATACAACCTTGGGATAAATCCGTTACTTCCGAGATTGAACAGGCTTTGCTCACTTCAAAGATAGGCATTACACCCTTGGTTGCCGGCGAGGTCATTCGCTTGCCGATGCCCGAGCTAAGTGGCGAAAGAAGGGAAGAACTTTGCAAGGTCGCTCAAGGAATTGCCGAGCAAGGTCGCGTGGGGATTCGCAGCGTTCGGAAGGAGATTCTCGACGCGCTCAAGGCTCGCCAAAAAGAGGGCTTGTCCGAGGATGAGTTCAAGCGTTGCGAGAAGGAAGTCCAAGTCGTGACGGACGCCCACGTTCAACGTATCAACGACAGCCTCTCCACCAAGGAGAAAGAATTGCGGCAAGTCTGACTTTTTTTCATTCGGCGAATTGATCAAAGTTTGGCCGATTGCTTTACATTTCGAATAACCCCATCGTCCATGAATGCAGATGGCGCCATCGGTCGTGTCGTAGTCAAGTTAGGCACTCGGTTGCTTACCACGGGCCCCGGTCAAGTGGACTCGGAGCGCTTGACGAAGCTAGGGTCGGCCATTCGCCGGTTGCAGGATCGCGGCGTGTCCGTGGTCGTCGTCAGTTCAGGAGCCGTTGGACTTGGCATGGGAGAGCTTGGACTGACTGAACGTCCTACGGATGCAGCTGCTTTGCGAGCTTGCGCTGCGATTGGGCAAAGTTTGCTCATGAATCTTTGGAGAGACGTTCTAGAGCCCTTTGATATTTTGCCGGCTCAAATATTACTTACGCGTGAGGATTTTCGAAGTCGCGCCAGTTCCCGCAACGTGGAAGCCACCTTGAGAAATCTCCTGGATCAAGGAGTTCTTCCGGTGGTGAATGAAAATGATTCCGTTAGCGACGAAGAAATTCGATTTGGCGACAATGACGTCTTGTCCGCTTTGCTTGCATCACTTTGCAAGGCGGATTTGTTGGTCATGCTGTCGACCGCCGAGGGATTGGTGGATCGTGAAGGTGGCGGCAATTTGATTTCTTTCGTCGAGGAGATTAGCCCGGAAATCGAGGCCATGGCAGGTGATTCCGAAAGCCCTACCTCGGTGGGTGGTATGGTTACCAAATTGGAAGCTGCCAAAATCACTACCCAATCTGGTTGCGCTTGCTTTGTTGGAAGTGGAGCCGATCCCGAAATTTTGGAACAGGTCATTGATGGCGACGCAAAAGGCACTTTTTTCGCCCCTGCGGGTTTACCCCTGAAATCTCGCAAGCAATGGCTCGCTTTTTTTCCGAAAACCAAAGGTGCTCTTGTCATGGACGAGGGTGCTTGCCGAGCAATCGTCGAAGAGGGTAAAAGCCTTTTGGCCAAGGGAGTTACTTCCTTTAGAGGCGATTTCTCTCGGGGCGACGTGGTTGCGATCGAAACTCCAGAAGGCAAGGTTGTGGGCCAAGGCGTGACTTCTTTTTCATCCGATGAATTGCCTCGCGTGCAAGGAAAGGACGTCTCCGAGATTCTTTCCGACTTTCCTGATCGGACGCGCGGCGAACTCGTTCATCGAGACCATCTTGTCGTTCTTGTACAAGCAAAGGCTTAAAACCCTTGCCCCCATCGGTGATTTCTGCCGATGGTAAAGAGAGATGGATGAGGACGTAGAGGCAATTTTCGGTTCTGAATCGAGCAAGGGAGTGGGAGGCTTTCCCTCGATTGATTTTCGGGCTGATCTCAACGATGACCAATACAGGGCCGTTACTGCTCCGGATGGGCCTGCTCTCGTGCTTGCCGGAGCAGGTTCAGGCAAGACCCGAACTCTTACCTATCGAGTGGCTTATCTCATTACCGAGCGTGCAGTCCAACCTCATCAAATCCTTTTACTGACCTTTACCAATAAAGCGGCGAACCAAATGCTGGGACGAGTTGAGTCCCTGACCGGAATACCATCGCACAAGTTTTTGGGAGGAACCTTTCATCACGTAGGACAGAACGCTCTTCGCCATCATGGTGAATCCGTTGGACTCTCACCCAATTTCACCATCCTGGATGATTCCGATTCCGATTCCCTGCTGAATGAAGTAATTCGTGAACTCGATCCCGATTACTTGAAAAACAAAAACAACCCCAAAGCCAAACCCCTTAAATCCTTGATTAGCTACGCTCGTAACGTTCAGCGTCCAGTCACCGAAGTGGTTAATGAGCGGTATGGGGATTCCGCGCCTGATTTGGCCGTTTCCGTGAACGAATTTCAAGACGCATACCGACAAAGCAAGCTCGAGCGTGGCTTGGCCGATTTCGACGATCTTCTCGAGTATTGGCTCGAGATCCTCGAACGTAACGAAGAAGCGGCCAAGTATTACCAGGAACGCTTTCGATACGTCTTGGTAGATGAATACCAAGACGTCAATCGGTTGCAGGTCCGCATCATAGACAAAATTGCCGCCCAAGGCCAAATTATGGCGGTGGGAGATGACGCTCAGTGCATTTATACTTGGCGTGGAGCGGAATTCGAGCACATCATTGGCTTTTCCAAGCGATATCCAGAGGTGAAAATTTACAAGATCGAGACCAATTATCGAAGTTCTCCCGAAATTCTGGCTTTGGCCAACGGCATCCTCGAGGCTCAACCGAAAAACCGTGGTTACCAGAAAACCTTGCTTCCTTCCAAGCCTTCCGGCGGCAGGCCGGTGTTCGCTCCCTTGATGGACGCTTACCAACAGGCCGATTTCGTAATCGACCGAATATTGGAATTACAGGACGCCGGCGTGGACCTGGAGGACGTAGCCGTTCTTTATCGAGCCCACTATCATGCCATGAATTTGCAATTGGAGATGACCAGGCAAGGCATCCCTTTCATAATAACCAGCGGAGTTCGTTTTTTCGAGCAAGCGCACGTAAAGGACCTTTCCGCACAACTCCGTTTCGTTGCCAATCCTGCCGACGTCGTGGCTTTTCATCGTTTTGCCTGCCTTTTACCCAAGATCGGTGAGAAAACCGCCTCTCGTCTTCACTCGCTAGCTGAAAAAGTCGCTTCCGATGAGCAAATTTCCATTCTTCGAGCCCTTGCCACTCAAACCTTTTTGAAAAAAGTTCCGAATGATGCTCAAGATGATTGGCAGTCGCTCGTCGAAACTTTGTTGGCAATCGAAGAGGCTGCCCGAACGGCGACTCCAGCCAAGGTGGTGGAAATAGCGATGGAGGGCTGGTATTCCTTTTATTTACGTCAAACGTATGACAATTGGGCTCGCCGTGAGGAGGATTTGGAGAGTTTGAGCCAGTTTGCTTCCAAGTTTCAGGATCTTTCCGAGATGCTTGCCCAGCTCATTCTCCTCGGCTCGGAAACCGGTGACCGTGTGGTTCGCATGGGAGAGCAGCATGTCCGATTATCGACCATACACCAAGCAAAAGGACTCGAATACCGCTATGTTTTCGTGATTGGTCTGGCAGAGGGACTTTTCCCTATTCGACGAGCCATCGAGGGTGATGGGGACTTGGAAGAAGAGAGACGATTGTTCTATGTTGCCGCCACACGGGCTCAGCAAGGCCTATTTCTGACTTATCCGATGTTAAGCGAACAAAAAGGGGCCCCCGTTCGCATGCAACCCAGTCGTTTCATTCGGGAAATGCCAACGGAGCAGCTTGACGTCAGACGGCCAATGCCGAAGCAACAATCTTCTTACGGCGGATATGGTCGCTATGGACGAGGTGGCGGTAGGGGAGGGCGCTTCTGATGACTTTCATCCTTTTACCCAACCTGATTTTCCATTAACGCAGCACCATGATTTTATCTGATTCCGCAATTTTGGAGGCTATTGACAAAGGCGATATTGTGGTCGATCCGTTTGACCGTTCTTGCCTCGGCACAAATAGCTACGACGTTCATTTGGGGAAACATCTCGCTTGCTATATCGATGAGGTGCTGGATGCTCGCGAGCACAACCAAGTGGATCGTTTTGAAATCGATGACAAAGGTATAGAACTACGCCCTGGCAAGACCTATCTTGGTGTGACCGAAGAATACACCGAAACGCACCGATTCGTTCCTTTTCTTGAAGGAAAATCGAGTGTGGGTCGTCTGGGTATCGACATTCACGCCACGGCAGGCAAGGGAGACGTTGGGTTTTGCAACCATTGGACCCTCGAAATCTCCGTTTCCCAATCGGTTCGCGTGTACGCTGGGATGCCTATTGGGCAACTAATCTATTTTCGCGTGGAGGGGGAGGTGCAGATCGATTATTCATCCAAGTCATCAGCCAAGTACGGCAAGCGGACTCCCTATCCAGTCGAGTCCATGATGTGGAAGAATTCCTTCTGATCGTTTTCCTTCGATCTACTCTTCCATTTTCCCGAAAAAACGATCCAGCAATCTTCTTTTTCGCTTAGTTGGGCGTCCGCTGCCCGCAGGTTGTCCAATGCCTTGCGTCCGGCTTCGTTCACGCGCGGAGTCGTATTCCTCTTGTGGCGTAAGATCCTCCATGTATTCATTCACGAGCTTTGCTCCCACTCGTTTCTCGAGAGGAGCAAGCACTTTCAAGGTTCTGGCAATGCCATCCTTGCGGAGAGTGACGACGTCTCCTGGAGCAAGCATACGAGATGGTTTCACCTTCTTTTCCTCGATTTTCACTTTACCCGCTTTGCAAGCGGTGGTGGCTTGCGTACGCGTTTTGAACACACGCGTGGCCCACAACCATTTGTCGACGCGACAGTTTTCCACGACTTTGGCTTGTTTCAAGCCCTACCGCTTTTGCGGAGCTTTGTTTCCCACCTCTTTTCCCCGCGTCTCATTATTTTTTGATGCCGAGGTTTCTTTCGTGGCATTTTGCTTGGAGGTTTTTTCATTGCTCGATTCCTTGCCGGATTTCTTTTTCCTTTTGCTCGAATCCTTTCTGGATATCGCCATCCACGAGTTTTGACCAAAGTGATAGAAAACACGATGTTCAGCCAAGACGCCCTTGTAATAAGCCCATGACCTGGAGTTGTCCGCGTAAACGAAAGGATAGGTCTTCGAGGATGTCCAAAACCATCCGAGGAAGTCCTGAGAATATAGCCAAATCCCCTCGCCATCGTTCTTTTTCGCATACAACCAACCGAGTCCCTCATGATAAATCCAGTCGTTCTCCGTGGGGTAAACGTTGCCTAACCAATCGGAACGCACCCATCCCGCGCCGATCGATCGAGTGTTCGCCCAAATGCCATTATCTGCTTTTCTCGTAACGAAGCGTTCCATGACTCCATAGCTAGTACCTTCGCTGTTAGTGGCATAGGCGCGAAAAAAGTAAGTTGTTTCAGGCTCGAGCTTGTTCAGTGAGATTACAAACCGCTGTTTGATCTTGTTCGCCCGAATAGTTGCGGATTCCGTTCCAGATGATTTAAAAAGAGGTTGCTTGCTAATCACTATACCAAGTTCGCTGATTGGGGAATTGCCTGTTGCCAAAATTTCGCCGTGGCTTACGGCCTTGCGTGAAGTAATCTCACTTGCTGCCATGGTTTGTACGATTGGGACGTGAGCGTTTTTAACCTGAATGACAAAATCCTTTTCAATCCATAATCCACCCTCATCGGTTGCTCTCACGCGTACAGAATAGGAATTGCGAGTTTCATAATCCAAGGTTTGGATGCTCACTAATTTCCCACTTCGACTGATTGCAAACAAACTCGTGTCCAAGTTTCCTTCGGTTTTTTCGTCGTTGGAATCCGTCTTGGTATAGTCCTCGGAATTTGATTCTCGTGACGATTTCTTTGCCAAACTGGTGTCACCGCCATCGTTTTCTTCAGCCTTCTCATCCGAATCCGATTTGCCTTTTTCACCCTTTCTTTCACTGGATTTGGAGTCTGCTTCATCAGTCGTCTTCTCACTCTCTGTCCAGGTGGAATGCGAGCTTTGATTCTGGTCTTTTTCATCCACTGACTTTTCGCTATCCTTCAATTGATCTTTATTGCTGGTCTCATCCATGATTTCCAATCGCTTAGCCCTTCGGGAATAGGAATTGTTGGAGACTATTTCGATTAGATAAGTTCCTTTTCCGTCGGGATCATCCGGATCCACAACCCGAAATTGCCCGACGACGCTCCCGGGTTCGCCTCCTTCGTAGATCGATTTCTTCGACAGGGTGACGTTTGTGGGGGCTTGGTTGGCCGTGCCCTCGTTTTTGGAGTCTTCCGATTCATTGTCCTTGCGTTCGTCCTCGCCCTCATTCGAGTTTCGTCCCGTTGCTCCGTCTTCGTTTTTGCCGGAATCATTGCCGGTAGCTTTGGAATCATCGCCGTCGGTGTATGTGTCTGCCTGCTCTTGGTTATCGCCCGTCGTTTCGCTCGAACTACGTTCATCCTTGGAATGGTCCTTGCCCTTCTTGCCGTCGTTCTCTCGGTCATTCGAGTTTCGTCCCGTTGCCCCGTCTTCGTTTTTGCCGGAATCATTGCCGGTAGCTTTGGGATCATCGACGTCGGTGTATATGTCTTCCTGCTCTTGGTAATCGCCCGTCGTTTCGCTCGAACTACGTTCATCCTTGGGATCGTCCTTGCCCTTCTTGCCGTCGTTCTCTCGGTCATTCGAGTTTCGTCCCGTTGCCCCGTCTTCGTTTTTACCGGAATCATTGCCGGTAGCTTTGGAATCATCGACGTCGGTGTATGTGTCTCCCTGCTCTTGGTAATCGCCCGTCGTTTCGCTCGAACCGCTTGCATCCTGCCTTGGCCCATTCGCTCCATTTTGATTATCGTTTGAAGTCGTTGTTTCTTGGACAACTACGTTGGAGTCTCCTTCGTTTAAGCTGTTTTCACTCTCGAATCCCGATGTAGTGAACGTCGATGCCGATTCATCCAATTGGCTGCCCTGCTCGGTTTCCACAAGATTGGTTTCATTACCGTTGGCCAGTGATTTATCTTCATTCGATTGCACTCCTTCGCCGGAAGGATTGTCCGTACCGGACGCGGATTCTGTTTCAGTATTGTTTTCGCTCCCTTTCCCTTCTTTCTCGCTCTCGCTTTTCCCCTCATCCCCTTTTTCGTTTCCTGAGTTTCTTCCAGTTTGGTTCTCAGGGGGTGTTTCGTCGCCTCCACTCGTGTCTTCACCATCGGCGGGATTGGTCTGTTGAGCAATTGCACCTAATTCATACAATTCCTGAATATCAGATAATTCCAAGCTTCTGGCATAGATTCGAACGTCATCCAAACCTCCCTTGAACAATTGGTTGGTTTTCGGATCCGCCCCGATGTAAAGTTTCTTGTTGTTGTCACCCGGCTTGGGTGTGTTCTCGAAGCCTCCCCTTGGTTGGCCATCGACGTAAAATTTTACTATCCCTCCGGAATTCTTTCTTGTCACTGCGACGTGATAAACCGTGCCTGGCGCAAGACCTTCCCCGTTTGCCTCATAGGACATGTTTTCGGCCAGTCTCTGGCTCGACGAAGCTTTCTCGTAAGCTAACGTCAATTTGTTCTCCGCATTCAAATAGAGCCCAAAGGGTACGTCAGTTGAAGCCACTCCATCGTCGAATTTTCCTTTTACCAAAACAGGCCTGACTTGATTGCCGAGTGAAACGCTTATCCAGATGGAAAGCGTGTAGGTTTTCAAATCGAAGTCGCTATCGTGAGGCACGGAGATGAAATCGTCAGTTCCATCAAAGCTCAAAGCACCTTCAATTCGTCCGGTTGTCCATCCGGTTATACCCGAATCGTATCCCTCCAGAGAACCGTGGTTCTTTCGACCAGACGAATCGTTCGCCACGCCTCCTGACTTTTCATCCAAAGTGTAATGAGCAACCAAGTTTTTGGTAATGTCCGCCGAAACGCCAAGGGTGGATACCAACAAACTCACAAAGGGATAAAGCAACTTTGCCGAAAACAACTTTGGTGTGTGCATGCCTGCACGGGACATTACTAAGCCTTAAGGTATTAGCCGAAAACTCGAAAAACATTACGTTTTTTTTTATTCGGGACAATGACATAATGCCGATGTCTTTGTCTGTTTAGGGTTTACGACTTAAAGATTTCTAGGTTTCGATCTCCTGCAAATTTCAACATGCTGCCGGTAGCATTCTTGTCACAAACCATCTCTTGGAAGGATGTTTTTCCGTTGCCTGTTATGTTTCAGAAACAACTAAATCAAGATTGACCAACACTTTGTGATTGCTCGAGAGAATGATTTCGACACCTGAAGGTACTTTCGAGCCATATTGATACAGTAAAGTGACGGATTCAATTTCCAAAGGTGTTATCCCGTTCGACTTCAAGAAATAAGGAAGTACGTTGAAAAGAAGCGGATCGTAGTCCTCGAAACCCGGCAAGGCGTAGTCTCTTCTCGAGAGAGTCAAGCCTTGCAGCATGAACTCGATCGATCGGTGTTCGGGCAATTCAAGCGCGTCGGCGATACGCTTGAGAGTTTTTACTCCTGCTACTCGTGTCGCGTTTTCCACGTCGTTGACTATGGCCACGGACACGTCTCCTTTTTCCGCCAATGCAGCTTGGCTCAAGCCTACTTTTGCTCGTTCGTACTTGAGTAGCAGCCCAAATGCTTTTCTTTTGTTCGAAATCACTACATCTAAGATGTTATAT
>CEVA01089608.1_pt1 | contig 10116 bp, 9 predicted proteins | sample 361521 | NCBI WGS metagenome assembly CEVA01 (sample SAMEA2622823, study PRJEB7988) | marine metagenome | isolation source: saline water (ENVO:00002010), including | reverse complement strand
TGCAGAACGTAAAAGGATCGCTGATAGAGAAAGAGCTGAAGGTGCGCAGCAGGATGCAGAAATACGATCTTCTGTAGACAGACAGACTGCTATTATTCGTGCTGAGGCAGAGCGTGATGCTAACATAGTTCGTGGTGCAGGCGAAGCAGAATCTATATCTATATTTGCAGAGGCCGTTGGCCAAAGCCCTGATTTTTATAAATTCCAAAGATCCTTGGAAGCATATTCGAGTTCACTTAAAGAAAATTCAACTTTAGTAATTCCTGCTGAAAGTGATTTGTTCGAATTCCTGCAGTCTCCTCAACCAATGCAAGAAAAATAAATCTGCTACCTCGTAAAAGCCAATGGATTGATTGAATTCTAAGGATTTCTTGGATTAAAAAATGGATCAAAGCTTATCTCCAAATATTACAATCCATATCGATCCAGATTTTGTAGCCTTAATTTCTGAAAGCGAATTAGTCAAAGTTGTAATTGACACATTGGTTGAAGGCGAAACCTCAACAGATGCTCAAGTAATTATAGTAATTACTGATGACGAAGAAATCCAAAGGCTCAACAATCAGTTTCGAGGAATCGACAATACAACAGACGTGCTTGCATTTGGATTCAAAACTCAAGGTGTTTATTACGGGTCAGATTCTCCAACCTCATTTTGGGATGAAGACGAAGAATTCATTCTACCTCCTGATATAACAACTGCACTAGATCTGGGTGAGATTTTCATCTCTTTCCCCCAGGCGCAAAGACAAGCAAAAACATCAAATATTTCAACACAGAAAGAATTAAATCATCTCTTATCACATGGTGTGCTACACTTACTTGGCTATGACCATCGTGACCCCAACGAAGAACATGAAATGAACCTTAAAATTGACCAGGCATTAAAGAATGGATCCGGGAATGACTGACGTATTTTATAGAAAATGGCGTCCATCCAGTCTATCCGAAATCATGGGACAAACCCATGTAACTACAATTTTGCATCGTGCAATGTCCATTAATCATATTGCTCATGCATACTTATTTTGTGGCCCTAGAGGAACCGGCAAAACAAGTACTGCAAGAATCCTTGCAAAAGCACTAAATTGTACATCGCCGAATAATGGAGAACCAGACAACCAGTGTGACCTTTGCCAGTCAATCAATGAAGGTACTGCAATGGATTTAATTGAAATTGATGCTGCAAGTAACCGTAGTATAGACGGCATCAGAGAAATAAGTGAAAAGATCCATTTTTCTCCAGCAATCGGGAAATTTAAAATATACATTATTGATGAAGTTCACATGTTAACTGAACCTGCATTCAACGCATTATTAAAAACACTCGAAGAGCCTCCATCACATGCAATATTTATTTTAGCAACAACAGAAATTCATAAGGTACCTGCAACAATCATCTCAAGATGCCAACGATTTGATTTCCGTAGAATCACAATTGACCAAATCGTTGAAAAATTATCATCTATTTGTGAGTTCGAGAAAATTGATGCTTCTACTGAGGCTTTAAGACTTATTGCGCGACATTCTAATGGTGGAATGCGTGATGCAGAAAATCTTCTAGAACAGTTATCTGTTGCATTTGAAAATAATGTCTCTGAAGAATCTGTACGAAACTTTATTGGGATTTCAGAAGACAAATCAACTTTAGAATTGACTTCATACATACTAAGTGGATCAGTCAGTGAAGGCTTAAATGCTATTCACAATATAGCAACCTCTGGCGAAGACATGCGAATGTTAAAAAATAGTTTATTGGACTTCTTAAGGGCTACAATGCATCTTAAAGTCACTTCGAAATCTTCATTAGGTTACAAAGAAGAAATTGAAGCTCAATTAAGTTCATTAGCTGACAAAACATCAATGGATCAAATCATACATTCGTTAAAAATCTTTTCAACCGCAGATGTTGGATCCGATGGAGGAACACCGCTGGGATTGGAATTAGCAATGGTAGAATCAGCAGTGGCAGAATCACCAATTAAAATTAATTCTGAAACTCCATTAATCTCTACGCCTAAATCGGTAATTTCAAACCCCATAAACCAGCAAAAGTCTCCTACAACTACTTCAAAACCCAAAAACGTAACCACTTCTAAATCTCTAAAACCTGATCCAGAAATTTTAGAAAATTCTAAAACCAACTCGGAAGTTGATCAACCCACCCCCGTCACTGTCAACAACGAAAACCAGAACCCCACAAATGATACTGCGCCAATTAAAGATCTGGCAAAAACACTCAGACATGAAGGGAAAAAGTTTAAGCTTGGAGGACTATTACATTCCTGTAAAGGTTATGAAATCAATAATGACAAAATAACCTTTAAGTTCGCCCATCGATCAAACATGGAAAGAATGCAAGAAGAACTCTCCGACTCTAGAATTTCTAAAACTTTTAGTGAGGCAATTGAATCACTATGGAAGCAAAATCTTTCTATAGAATTGGCTGTGATTAATGAAACTGGTGAAAAAAACTCTGTAATTGGTAGACAAACAAGTCCTCTGGTTCGCCAACTAGAAACCATGGGAGCTAGAGTAGTATCCAAAAAGGAAAAAATGGAGGAAACATATGATGAATCGTAAAATGCTTAAACAAGCACAAGAACTACAAAAGCAAATGCTACAAGTTCAACAAGAAGTAGAATCTTCGTCTGTTGAAGCTACTTCCGGGGGTGGAGTAGTAACAGTAAGAGTCACAGGTAAAATGACATTAGAATCTTTGAAAATATCCAAAGATGTAGTCGATCCTGAAGACGTTGAAATGCTAGAAGATCTTGTCCAAGCAGCAATTAACGAAGGTCTATCGAAGGCCCAGCAAATGGCTTCAGAGAAAATGAATGCCGTTACTGGTGGTATGAATATCCCCGGACTTTCATAGAATGGAATTAATGGGACACTAAATTGACTTATAACCATGAAACTAACTGGTCTCCAGTGGTAACCCAACTAATAAATGAATTAAGTAAATTACCAGGAATTGGACCAAAAACAGCCCAAAGATTAACATATTTTCTGATCAGGATGCCAGAAAACAATGCATTCGCTTTGTCAGATGCAATTAAGGATATCAAAGCAAAGATTAGGTTTTGTTCAATTTGTCACAACATTACTGAACAAGAAATTTGTGAACTTTGCACCAACCCTTCAAGGGATCATTCTAGAATATGTGTTGTCGAAGAGCCTCTGGACGTAATAGCGTTGGAACGCACCAGGTCATTCAGTGGACTTTATCATGTAATACACGGAGTAATTTCACCTCTCAATGGAATTGGGCCCGAAGATCTCAAAATTCCTTCATTACTAAAAAGAATCTCCGAAAAATCTGTTGAAGAGTTAATCTTGGCTATGAATCCAAACCTTGAAGGAGAAGCTACTGCAATGTATATACATAACCTAGCTTCTGAAAATGTATCTAGAATTACTCGTCCAGCAAGGGGATTACCAGTTGGAGGAGATTTAGAATATGCAGACGAAATCACATTAAGCAGAGCATTAGAAGGAAGACAGGAATTCTGATTAATTTTTTTGTCGAGGAAATTTAAATGCCCAGATCTAGAATCTATAAATCTGAAGGAATTATAGTCAAGCAAATACCTCTGGGAGAATCAGATAAAATAATTACAATAATTACTTCTAAAGGTCTCAAAATTAGAGCTGTTGCCAAAGGTGTAAGAAAACCAAAAAGTAAATTATCTGGAACTATAGACCTACTGAATTTAGTATCTGTTTCAGTGGCTCGAGGTAGAAATTTAGACATACTATCTGAAGCTTATGCACTTGAAACTTTCCGTACAATCAAAGAAGATTTGGCATCTACGTCAAGAGCACTATACATTGCCGAACTAACAGATATTTTTACTGTAGAAGGAGCTCCTTCCGAAAATCTGTATAGCTTATTTTTTAACACCCTAAAGGTATTGGATTCAGGAAATTCTAACAAAATGTGGATTCGAAACTTTGAATTGAAATTGTTGGAAATATCTGGATTTATGATTGATTTTTTTTCATGCATCCATTGTCGAAAACCCTTAAACCCACACGATCATCTTTTTAGCCATGGCGGTGGCGGAGTTTTATGCCCAAGTTGTAGAATACACTCTCCAGACCAATTAAATAAATTGCCATTTAATACATTGAAAGTTCTACGATATTTAATACGTGAAGGAGCAAAAAAATCTTGCGACCTTTCACTAACAAATGAAACCCGTGATGACCTTGAAAGAGTACTTACAGAACATATGAAGTTCCTTGCAGAAAAAGAAATCAAAACCTTAAAATTTATGAGCATCATCTAAACACAAGAAAGAGGAAACATGAAAACGTATATATATGTTACATCATCGGCTGAAAACAAAATTAACATCTTATCTTTGGATAAATCTACTGGGGAGATATCTAAAATTTCTGAGCTTAAGATACCTGGGAAACCTGCTCCTCTTGCACTAAGTGTATCGAAAAGATTTCTATATGTAGGAAGAAGGGGTATTCCAGACATTGCATGCTACAAGATTGATCAATCAGATGGTTCCCTAATCCACATCGGAGAAAACGCAAAGCTACCATCAGATCCAAATTGCTTATGGTCTGACAGAAAAGGAAACTTCCTATTCTCATCATATTACGAAGGTAAAGCATGTGCTGTACATAAATTGAATGCCGATGGCTCTGTAGAACAAAATCCAATCGAATGGATATCTACGGCTAAAGGTGCTCATTCAATGCAAGCAGACCCTTCAAATAAATACGTTTTTGTCCCTCATATATCTGGCGGAAATGGCCCAAATCAAATTTGGCAATTCATATTTAATGAGCATAATGGAAAATTATCACCTAATGTTCCTCCCCAATTTTCTCCTAATGAAGAATTGGGACCTAGGCACTACGTCTTTCATCCAAAAATGCCCATAATTTATTTTAGCAATGAACAAGATTCCAGTATATCGGCTTATCACATGAGCACCCAAACAGGAACTCTCAAACCATTTCAAAAAATCTCAAATTTGCCCGAAAATTTCAATGGCGAAAATTCTTGCGCTCAAATTCAAATTACCCAGAATGGGAAATTTCTTTTTGCGCCAAATAGAGGACATAATAGCGTAGCAAGCTATTCAATAAATCCAAACGATGGAAAATTAAGAAGTATTGGACATACAAATACTGATCCTGTACCAAGAGCAATAATGTTAGATAATTTTGATCAGCATCTTTTTGCCGCAGGACTGAATACAGGTAATTTATTCTGTTTTAAGATTGACCAAGAAACCGGCGATCTGAATAAAGTATCTGAAATTAATGTGGGGTTGGAGCCTATGTGGATAATAGTTAACGATATCGAATAACTTTGTGGTATTACAGCGGCTAAATGCCTATCAATTTATACAGGTTGGAGTGTCTGGATGGGGTTCGGTAAGCAAGGGACTTGTGATGAATTTAGCACTTATATCCATCCTTGTGCTGCCGTCCCAGAGAAAATCGCTTATCTGAGTGTCCCCTAAACCGTGCCAGTAGTTATCAGTTATTGATGGGTTATACGTTGAAGTGTAGTCCCATATCATAAACCATACGGGGTATTGCAATTTTTGGGGTGGGTTAGATGCGTTAAATGTATTGTGTTTGATTATGTGTTTGATTATGCGATCTTCAAAGGGTGAGTCAATTCTAGGGCCACCAACAGAGAAACAATTGTTTACAAGTTCTATATTGTTGCCTTCGATCTCAGTATCACCATTTTGATAAGTATCATATCCCTTAATGATCGATCTTCTAATAATCACCTGCCCACCCATAATAAGACCTGTTTCCAAAAAGGAGTCGGCAATCTCCAGCTTAGAGTTTTCAAATTTGTTCCGGTATGGAATTATCGACCCATTTTTTATGATGGCATGGGTGATCGTAACTGTCGATTTCTCCGTTGCGACGCTTGATCCACTAATTGTAATATTCTTCAAAACCACAGGCTGCTCTTTAGTGCCTACCGCGGAGAATGATCCAGCTAGTGCAAATTTGTTCCAGTTATCGTCACCTGCATTTATAAGTTCAACACCGGGTTCCATTACAACTTTTATACCCGGAGGTATTTGTATCTCTCCTCTTAGCGAATAAGGAGATTTGTCTAGGGTAAGTGCCAGGTCAGACTCCAAAATCTGAGATTTGCCTTGCCCTGGTTGGTCCTATATAGGTGTATTCGGGGATAGGCGTGGCTGTTGGTGTTGAAGTCGCAGGTACTACCGTTGAAGCTACCATGGTCTGGGGTACTGCTGTTGCAGCTACCATTGACACAGATGCTGCAGCAGGAGCAGGAGGAACTGGAGTAGGTGCTGCCATTGTCACAGGTGCGACTGCTTTTGCTGTAGGTGCAGCTATTGCAGGTTTCATTACAGGTGCAGAAGTAGCAGTAACTACCACTTCTGCAATGACCTCAACCGGCTCCTCAACTTTTTTGATTAATCTAGGCTTGTCTGGAAGTGGCAAGGGTGTCGGTTTCTTAAGTTGGGCTAAACTAGTCTCAACAGTCGCATCGATATTTACATTACTAGGAACTGTCTCTGATGAACACGCAAGAATAAGAGACCCAATTGCTATCACAATAAAAAATGTTCCATAGTTCAAAATACAATCTCCCTATGCGAAACCGTACGCATATGATAATAGCTACAGAAATTTTGTCAAAAAGAGAAAAAGATTGAAAGCTACTTTGGCGATGACACTAGAAAATAGTTACTTAATCTGCATTTAATGATCTCCGGATGTTCACATTTGAGCCATGTACATTGGTTGAGTAATTATCCAAAGGCTGGCTATAGTATATGCGACCATCAACACAAGCATCGGAATTTGACTACGAAGAGCATAATGGCGCTTAGAGATCAAGCTAAAAGCAGTGCTATGTCCTAGAAAGACTGCAACAATATGACCTATCACTATAGAAATCACAGAAATAAGCCAGTAAGAGTTTGGACTAACAATCTGAAAATTCAACCTGTAATTCGCAGTGCCAAATAAGTCCCATCCAAAACCGAATGGATCCGAAACGAGTGGAACAATTAGTTGTCCTTGAATGAGCAGAAAAAGCAAAAAGTGCGCAACGTGGTAGGCTAGTGCGATCGGAATTAAGGTATATACAAATGCCTTCCCAACATCCAGAACCTTCATGTCAATCCTGCTAGCTTTACCCACTAATGCACAAACGCACAAATATAGGGCAACAAAAATCAGTACAGTTGAAACCAATCCCAATGTGCTAATCATCCATAGGTCAGGTAAATATTCCTGCATAAATCCCTTAAATTTAATCCATAGAAGCGTCGCAGCAAATCCATCAAATGTAACCGTGGCTAAAAACACTAATACAAATAACATTTGAGACACCGATACTGTACCAGTATTAAGTAACCCAGATGCAAAAGGTCGCAGATTAAGCATAGTTAAGCTAGAAAAATCCGATCTTGAGGAGGGCACAAATTCATCCTTAAAAGAGTAATTACTTCCGGCTCTTGCAAATGTACTACTAGATTTCGATTTAACCTCGGATGCCTCCGCCGGAGCAAATCTAGCTAGGAAACCAAACGCCACAGAAAAAGCCTCTCCATTCCGAAGCCATATATCCTTTCCAAAGAGAATCATTCCGCCCCAAGTTATAATTGAATATACTACAATCATCTGGCTAATGCGGAACGGTATCGAAGCTCCTCCATAAACGTTTTCCACCCAGGCAAATAAACCGAATAATACCAACGCCGGCCAAACTCCAAACTTAGGAGGGTACTGGAACATGGGATAAAAAGGTTTGCCAGAACTCATTTTCACCCACAGTTTTTCCGTCCAAACAAAAAGGATCTTCCAAGGATTGGTAAATGCCCAAATATCACCAATGAAAGCCGATGCGTATGCGATTCCAACCCACCAAATAACCCATACAAACGTAGGTGATAGATTATGTAACGGGTTTTGGTTACCTACAAAACCAACCGATACGAGTAAAATAAGTAGAAAGACACTTATAAATTGGATTGGGAAAAGTAATGCTGGATCGTTGAGGAACTGCATCGTCTTCCACTTGAGTAAATTAATCCTTGGGTATCCTAAGAAAGCCTGTGGATTCCGTGCAAAGAAGGCAACCAAAATAAAGGAAACTGCAACCGCTAACCCGGCCGCGATAAGACAAAAAATCAAAGGTAAAGGTGGTGTAAAAGCTTGAACGAACACATGTCCAGGGATAGGTAAGGCTACAGTAAATCCACTTGATTCGATAGCCATTTGATTTTACCTCACTGATTTTGTTCTGCTTATGTATTCACCGAAAATTGTAAAGGCTCATTGGGTTGTTGTAATAACAACTTCATCTCTTCCAGTATGGACATACTCAAAAGTGATCCCAGAATTTGTGCTGGAACTGGAAATTTTGCTCCCATTTATATAAACATTAATACAACATACTAGGGCCTGAGCACCTCCTGAAAGTAAAGACTCGGGAACAATCACAGTTGTTTTTGAAGTAGTGCCCGGTGGGCCTGCAGCAGTAAGCTTTAACCGCTGGAGATTACTATCAAAAAACATATCATAAATGTTGGATTGCGATACGACCTTCACAGTTGTTTCATTTACATCCCTCATAGGATCGTTTATCGAGAATTCATAGACTACATTTACTAAGGGATTTAAAACCGCTCGATACAAAATCCGCTCAGAACGCTTGTCTGCGTCATTTCGGTTTGTCTTAACCGCTACTACGATCACTCTACCAGTTGCATCAATCTCCAAAGTCCGATCTTGGGCAAAGGTGCCTCCGTACATAGAGTGACCTGTATTTGTACGGTCTAAGGCTAGTTGCCTTAAGAGGCTATCTTGTACTGAAAGAGTCAAAGATGAATCTCTTAACAGTGGAATTCCCAGATTTACCGAATACCAGTGCACGGCACCATCTTGAGTTCTGTAAATGTCTTCAGGGGTAATCGCATAAAGTATCAACGGATTGAGGGGATCTATCGCCATATCGATCACAGGACCCTTTGGGATACCACCAGAAGCTTTCTTCCACGTTCTAGCCCCATTGGTAGTTTTGTAAATTCCACTCTCCGTGGCTGCGTAAAGAACCTCAGGATTAATCGGGTCCATTTGTAAATCGTTTGTGTAAGGATCGAGTCCTTCGTTCACAGCAAACCAAGATTGGGCACCATTTATTGTTTTATAAATTCCAATAGATGTTTCAGACTCGTGGAGTGAAGTCATCACATAAGCGGTATCAGGATCTTCAGGGTGAACAACTATCGCATTAATTGATGTCTTAGTCTCTATAGGGAATCCGTTGGACATCTCCGGAAACGTCTCTCCCCCATCAGAGGACTTAAAGATATGTGCGCCCTCTAAATTAAAAACTAGGTCCGAATAGACAGAATCATGGACAGATCCAACGTAGACAATATTTGAGTCTGAAGGCGCGACTGCCACTCCATGAATATGAAAATCATTAGCTCCCTCAAGCCGAAGACCAAGCTCCCTAGTTTTAGAACTTAATCCTTCATCTAACTTATGAGTTCTCGTGAACCAGTTAGCTCCTCCGTTTGTACTTCCCGACAATTCCCCAGTCTTCTGCCAACCCGTGGCCCACATAACTGTGGGGAAATCGTAGGAAAATGCATAAACCATGGGATAATGGGCTGCCATAGAACCAGAAAATAACCAGCTAGCCCCACCATCTGGTGAGAAGAAATTCCCTCGACCCGACTCCCCTCCAACCCAAAGATTAAAAGGAATAAGTGGATGCGCGCCTATTTGGGCTATCTTAGCCTCAATAATACCTTTATCGGTACGAACCCAATTCTTGCCACCATCAACCGTTTTGTACATTCCCCCATGTTCAATAAGTCCTCTTCTTTGATGCTCAGGATGAATAGTATATATCTCATTCGATGTACCAACGAAAACAATATCTTCATTCAAAGGATGAATGGCTATGGGATTTACATGTTTGTCCAGCAACCCATGATTTCGTTCAGTCCAAGATTCACCTGCGTCATCACTCCTAAAAACACCATCGTGGGTCGCTACATAGGCAACATTTGGGTTACTAAGGGAGAATTGGACTCGATGTAATTTAGATGGATTCAGTCCCTCATT
>CEVA01098785.1_pt1 | contig 10124 bp, 9 predicted proteins | sample 361521 | NCBI WGS metagenome assembly CEVA01 (sample SAMEA2622823, study PRJEB7988) | marine metagenome | isolation source: saline water (ENVO:00002010), including | reverse complement strand
CACAATGACTACTGGGCGACGGCTGCGTCATGGGTAGTTGTTATGAGGATGCTCGGAATGACCTTGGGCTTATCAGCTTTGTCGGCTTGGGGTGTCAGTAGTTTTGAGATGGCAACATCGGAGATACCTTTTCCGATGCCAGAAATAGGTCAGTCAGTTCCGGAATTTGAGAGACTATTATCTGATTACAGTGGGCAGGTCAAAGTCGCTGGCCTAGCTATATTTCATTCATTCTTCAAATTTGCGGCAATATGTTTGATAATTGCTTTAGTCCCTACTTTATTCATTTCAAAACCGAACGAGGATTCGTAGATGGTTCATTTAAGCAACAGTTTGAATGGCCTGCTCTAGAATTTCTGCTGCTGTGTCCAATTGAGCTTCTGTAGTTGTGAAAGGGGGTACAAATCTAAACACAGAGCCCCCTCTTCGTGAACTGAAAATCAAACCATTTTCGAGGCACATCCTAGCGATTTCCCTACCTGACTCACGGTCTGGTTCTTTGCTATTCCGATCTTTAACCAACTCTATTCCCTGAAGTAACCCTCTGCCCCTGATATCTCCTATTATTTCGTGCCTACTTCGTAGGGTTTCTAAATGATTACGCCAATATGATCCGATTCGGCTGGCAACATCTACCAGCCCCTGTTCCAAAATAATATCTATGCTAGCTATTGCAGCGTTACAAGGCAGTGGATCATTGGAATGTGAATGGCCCAAAACGAAGCCCCCCTCGGAGACTTTCGATTCGATTTCTTCGGTAGTGATTACCGCACTGATCGCTATTCCCCCTCCAAAATGCTTGGAGATAGTAAAAATATCAGGTATAACTCCGTGATGTTCTGCTCCCCACATGTCGCCTAATTTAGCTAAACCAGTCTGAGCCTCGTCTAATATTAAGAGCATGCCTCTCTCGTGGCATTTAGTTTGTAGTTCTCTTAACCAACCTTCTGGTGGATCAATCACTCCTCCTGCGCTGAATAAAGGTTCTGTGATTATTCCCGCCATCGGCCTATCAGCCTGGGCGTCTAATAGGTCAAAGCTAGTATTTAAACAGGTGTAATCACAGCCACCTTTATCTTGGCAGAACGAACATCGGTATTCATATGGTGCTAGAATAGGATAATTTCCTGGAGCGTATGGTCCGTAGCTTTCATGCCACCCACTGAATGTTACTGCTCGGGTGGCATCGCTTAGCCCATGGAAGCTTACAATCGGGCTAGCTACTTCATAGCCTCCGGTGTAACGCTTGGCAATGAGCATGGCGGCTTCATTAGAGTCACTTCCGGATGTGAGAAACATACTTTTATTGAGACCTGCAGGGGTTATTTCCGCTAGCCTGCTGGCTAATATTATCTCCCTGTCGTTAAACATGCTCATGTGGCTGTGGATAAGGTTTTCGCAGCTCTCTTGAATGGCTTGGATTATCTTCGGATGATTGTGACCTAGTGCCCCGCACATTTGGCCAGAATTGAAATCTAAATACTGCTTGCCATTGATGTCTTCGACAGTAGAGCCTCTACCCCTTACAAATATTGGTCCAGTTATAGTATTTTTGTCCATGCGACTTTGAAAACTGAATTTTCTTGCGAGTTCAAGAAGTTGCTCTTCATTCATGTTTTCCATCATGTTTATAGCCTCCTTGTTTATGAAGAGGATTACGTCCGTACTATACATCTTTAGTGAGATTGGCGTACACTGCCCCGTAAAATTGGCTTTGATTAATGTTCGATTTGCTCCTGATATTAGAGCTCATAATAATTGTGGGGTGCCATGGAATATAAAAAATTAGGCCGAACTGATGTAATGATACCTACCATTGGATTAGGAACGTGGAAATACACGGGCGGAATTATGCCTCTTCGACGTGGGGTAGATTTAGGAGCCAACTTAATTGATACCGCTGAGATGTATAAGACTGAAAGTGCGGTTGGTGATGCTATTTCTGGTATGAGAAATCAGGTTTTTATTGCCACCAAGGTGTCTGGCAGCCATATTAAATATGACGAGATTATGCGCGCAGCTGAACGTAGTCTTCGCGAGCTAGGAGTGGATAGTATAGACTTGTATCAGGTTCACTGGCCTAATTCCAGTGTCCCAATTGGCGAAACTATGCGCGCTATGGAAGAACTAGTCGATGTTGGAGTTGTAAAGCATATTGGAGTTAGTAATTTCGGAGTCAGGGAGCTAGAGGAAGCGAGAGGGATGATGTCAAAGTATCCAATCGTATCTAACCAGGTTCTCTACAACCTGAATAAAAGGGAGATTGAACGGGACTTACTATACTATTGTTTGGAAAACCATATAACAATTTTAGCGTACACGCCACTAGCGAGCGGCTCTCTCAGTAAATCAGCGAACATAATGGGAGGAGTCAGAAAATTAGTGGGGAAAAACGACCTTAGCCCTGGAGGGGTTCTTAACACTATATCAGCTGAAGTTGGAAAAACTCCCGCTCAAGTTGCCTTGAATTGGTGCACTGTTCATCCTAACGTTGTAGCGATTCCGAAAGCTAATACGGTTAAACACACTGAAGAGAATTGTGATTCAGTCGGCTGGTATCTTAGTGAAGAACAGATGAGGCGGCTGGACAGGGCCTTCCCATTGAGAAATGACCCTAACGTCTACTACAGGGGTTAGTATGACGTCTATAGTAACTTTAGTAGGCACGGGGGCATAAACAAGTGCAACTATTGCCCACAGTCCTACTATTCTGACATTACCATAGTCGCGTCGGATAGAGAAACCAGCTCCCCTCGCTGATTGATGCCCTTGATTCGTATATCCAAAGTTTTACCAGCGCCGCCGTCGTTTTTATCGGTTATTGCTCCTTCGAAGGTTACGGTATCTCCTGATCTAAACGGGGTAATTGCTCGCATCAGAAGACTTCCACCGTTATAGAAAGAGCTCAACGGGAAATTTCTTTCCAGCATTTGGTCCACATAAGACATTGTTGCGGGACCTGAATTCACTACCCCCGCAAAGATGTTTTTATTTGCGAAATCTTCATCTGTATGAATATTGCTGGGCTTATATTTTCCGGCAAGGGTGAAATCATTCTTGCGTATCATGATTTCGGCACTTTCAGATATTGTTAGAGGTTTTAGAATGTCCCCAATGTTAGCGGAGGAGAAATTAACAAAATCCGCGGTGTTAACAGTTTCCGTGGGTGTTTTATCGTCAATGATTTCAGGTACGGAGGTTCCAGCCTCTACAGGAACATCTCTTTGTCCTTTTGAATAAGAAAATATACAGGTGTAATCAAAATGAGCGACTTTCTCATTAGCTTGGTTAGTTGCCTCTACTCGAAAAGTAACGAATCTGTTACCTCTTTTCTCAAACTTTTCCAGAACCTGTCTGGTGCCGGTTAGAGTGTCCCCTACAAACACAGGGTTAAACCATTTCGCTTCACATTTAGCAAAAGGCGTTTGTCTTCGAGCCGTTTTACTTTCTTCGACGGCGATAAAACCATTATTGTCCGCAATATCATCTCTTAGCAGAGGTGCGTAGGTAAGCAGCATAGTTGGCATCGCTACCAGTTTCCCTTCAAATTCCTGACTTACTCCAGGAGTGACGTATCTCGAGTCCCTGTTCTGTGCTGTCCAGGCGTATCTAGTAATGTGTTCGGAAGTCAGAAGTACTACTGTTGGATTACCTGATTGACCAGGTTCTACTTGATCAAAATCCCATAGCTTCTCATGTAGTTCTGTCATTTAGTACCCCTGCTGCTAGTAAAAATGCTTATTCACTCTGAAGTATGCACAATTGTTGTTGTGTTGACAAGATATTGGGATGTTGTAAGCTACTGCTTCCTTTAGCATAATGAACGTGTTTACATAGGAATTTTATATACCGGAGGCTATGATGGCAAAAGTAGGGTTTGTAGGGCTTGGAACTATGGGGGCAAACATGGCTTTTAACTGCTTACAGGGCGGTAATGACATGATTGTCCACGATATACGTAGAGAATCAGCGACTCCTCATCTGGAAGCAGGGGCCGTCTGGGCTGACACGCCCAGAGAAGTTGCGGAGTCCAGTGATGTTGTATTTACATCCCTTCCGGGTCCAGTCGAGATTGAAGCAGTGGCTTTGGGTGAATCAGGGTTGCTAGAGGGACTGACAGAAGGAAAAACTTATTTCGATCTAAGTACGAATTCTCCAACTGTAATAAGGCATATACATGAGGTAATGGCTGCTAGGGGTGTTAGTGTATTAGATGCCCCTGTTAGCGGAGGACCCCGAGGTGCTAAGTCCAGGAATTTAGCGATATGGGTTGGCGGAGATAAAGATTTATTTGATAAATATAAATCTGTATTGGACTCAATCGGGGATAAAGCGTACTACGTAGGGCCAATTGGGTGCGGAGCAGTAGCCAAGCTCGTTCACAATTGCTCGGGATATATTATTCAAACTGCTCTGGCGGAAGTATTTACTATGGGAGTTAAGGCAGGTGTCGAACCGTTGGCTTTGTGGCAGGCTGTACGTAGAGGTGCTCAAGGTCGTAGAGGAACCTTTGAAGGCTTAGCAGAACACTTGTTGCCTGGAAATTTCGATCCACCGGATTTTGCGCTTAGGTTGGCACGTAAAGATGTGGATTTAGCAGTTGGAGTTGGCAGGGAATTTGATGTTCCTATGAAATTGGCAAATATTACACTTGCTGAAATGACCGAAGCTATGAACAGAGGTTGGGACGGGAGAGACTCCAGAGTTTCCATGCTTCTCCAAGAGGAAAGAGCCGGAGTTGAAGTGAGGGTAGATCCAGAAATATTAAAACAAGCGCTTGAGTCTGAACGCCAAGCAAATGGTTAAAATGAGTGTGTATGGTTACTGGTTTTGAATGACTAGTGGCCATACCACTACTGCTGCCGCAGTAAAAAGCAGAAGGCACCCCAAGGGGTTTTTTATACTTAGTCCCCAATAAGAGTTTTTCTCCACGGCCATTATGCCCCCGATTATCATCATCAATACCAGATTGGTTGATCCGGTCAAGAACATCAGCATCATGAGCGTCCAACAACAACCTATGCAATAAATTCCATGTTTATATCCTAAGGAAAGAGCCTGCTTGATTGATGAGTTGCCATGCCACCGGGCAAGTATAAAGCTGAAGGGTGATCTGCATTTTATAAGGCATTGGTATTTTAGGTTAGTAAATTGATATAGACCACACAATGCGAGTGCAATAGCAACTATTATCCGTGTAGTTCCCGATGTTATGACATATTGGCTCGCTATCAAGTGTATAGCCATGTGTATGATATGCACTGCTAGGCCTAACGCTGACCATATTCCAACATATCCAATTATTAGACTAATTATTAGTGTTTTATGATTTGGTTCGTCATTTATTAGATTGTGGAAGGACAATATTAGGGGGATAGTCGTAGGCAACATCATGGCGAACACCATAAGTGTCCAACCTAGTATGAATATTAATCCGGAAACAAGGCCTATTGAATTAGAAAAAGAGCTACTATTGTGGCCCAGAAACACTTTTGCGGGGGATTCATTCCATACCCATAAGGAGATCCACGATAGTAGTACCAGACTCAATAGTAACAATATTAATATGCGCTTGCTTTCTATTTGAGGGGTCACAGGAGGCTTGCATCCTTAATCAATCAATACGCAGTACGCTAGTTGATACTGTCTAAGTCTGTTATTGTCGTTGCCACTTTAAGTCAGGTCTTCTAGCGGCTTGTGCTTCGTCTAAACGCGACACCGGTGTTGTGTGAGGCGCATTTTGCACTGTTTCAGGCTGGTCGTGTGATTCTTGGTCTATTTGGACAAGAGCGTCAATGAATGCGTCTAACGTCTCTTTTGTTTCAGACTCAGTTGGTTCTATCATTAATGCTTCGTGGACTATTAGCGGGAAATACATTGTTGGAGCATGATATCCATAGTCAAGAAGTCTTTTCGCAACTTCCAGTCCGCTGACACCTCGTTCCTTTTGCCAATCAGCTGAAAATACAACCTCATGCATGCATCGTCTATCGTAAGGTAAGAAATATTTATCCTTTAAAGATTCCATAATGTAATTTGCATTTAGAACAGCATTTCCGCTGATCGATCTTAACCCTTCAGCACCAAGTGTTCTTATGTAAGTATATGCTCTAACAAGAACCCCGAAATTGCCGTGAAAGCCGCTAATTTTCCCAATGCTTCCTTCTGGTGTGAAAAGCTCGAAGGAATCTCCGGATTTAGTGATTAACGGTGATGCAAGAAATGGAGTCAATGACTCTACGCAGCACACTGGACCTGCTCCGGGCCCGCCTCCACCGTGAGGAGTACTAAATGTTTTATGGAGGTTGAGGTGTGCAACATCGAAACCGAGTTCTCCGAGTTTAGCTCTGCCGAGAAGGGCATTCATGTTGGCTCCATCCCCGTATACCATTCCTCCTGCCTCATGAACGATCCTGCATACTTCTACAATGTTTTCATCGAATATACCAAGGGTGCTCGGCAGTGTGATCATTGCCCCTGCAAGATCAGGCCCGGCAAGGCCTCTCAATTGCTCTATATCAACATTACCATTCGCGTCGGATGGCAATGTCACTACATCGAATCCCGCCATTGCTGCAGAAGCTGGATTAGTTCCGTGGGCGCTATCAGGTATGGCCATTTTGGTACGCCCGAGATCATTTCTAGAATGATGATATGCCCGGATCATTAACACACCAGCCAGTTCCCCGTGTGCTCCTGCTAATGTTGCAAGACTGACACCATTCATTCCTGTAATTTCGGCTAAGAATTCTTGTAGTCTATGTAGAAGTTCCAATGCTCCTTGAGATGACTCAGCAGGTTGTAATGGGTGTATATTGGCAAATCCTGGCAAAAATGCCATTTCATCGTTTACTTTTGGGTTGTATTTCATTGTGCAGCTACCTAGTGGGTAAAACTGCGTGTCTATAGAAAAATTCAGTTGGCTGAGATTGGTAAAGTATTGAACGACTTCAGGTTCCGATATTTCTGGTAATTCTAGATTGGATCGCAGTAAATTAGGATTGAGTTGAGTTTGCTCTGGAACATCAAGGGCAGGCGTTACTACTCCTGACCTCCCTCGTACGCTACGGTCCATCAATAATTTTTCTGTAGTGCGATTTCCACCTTTGATCATGCTATTTTATCTCACTTAACGTAGATATTAGAGAATCAATGTCTTGACGGCTGTTAAGTTCGGTCACGCACATCAACATGCCATTGACGACATTTTCAGGTGAAGACTTGGAGAATGGTGGATTTGATAAGTCTAAGCCACCAAGGATGTTCTGACTTATTAGTATTCGATTGACATCTGCCGCCGGGATAGGGCAGTCGATTATGAATTCGTGGAAAAAAGGATTTGGAGCTACTATTTTATATCCAGCGATTTTTGATATCTCATTCGCGGCGTAGTGTGCCTTGTGGTAGCACAATTCTGATATCTGGCGCAGCCCGTTCTTACCCATAGCGGATAAATATATGGTGGAGGCCAGTGCGTATAGCGCCTCGTTAGTACATATGTTACTAGTGGCACGCTCTCTACGGATGTGCTGTTCTCTCGTTTGAAGGGTTAGAACGTATCCGTTTTTTCCGTTAGTGTCTACGGTTCTTCCTACTATACGGCTTGGCATTTGTCTAATGTATTCTTGTTTGGTGGCAAATAGTCCTAGATAGGGACCGCCGTAACTTGTTGGGATGCCAAGCGGTTGCCCTTCACCTGTAACTATATCAGCTCCGTACTCCCCTGGGCTTTTAAGCATGCCCATCGCTAGTGGATTGGTTGATACTACTAGGAGTGCACCGCAGTTGTGCGCTTTAGCGGAATATCCTGATATGTCTTCAATTCCACCGATAAAATTTGGGTATTGGGATACTACACAAGCAGTTTTTTCTGACGGTGAAAGGGTGCTGGCGGAATCGGTGGTTATGTCGATACCCTGTGCCTGGCAATATGTGTGTATTACCTGCTGGTATAAGGGGGAAACACTATCGAGTATTATCACCTCATCACGTTTTGTTACCCTACAAGCCATGAGGACTCCCTCGGCTAAGCTGGTTGCTCCGTCGTACATACCTGCGTTCGCTACTTCCATGTCATAGAGGTTTGCGATAAGGCTTTGGAATTCGTAGATTACCTGTAATGTGCCTTGGCTTACCTCTGGCTGGTAAGGGGTATAGGCAGTCAGGAACTCTCCCCTGGTCATTAGCGATTTGACAATAGCGGGGATGAAATGGTTGTAGGAGCCTGCTCCCAGAAATGATGGCCCGCTGCTGAGAACGCGATTGTTGCTCGCGAATGTGGAGAGTTCTTTTTGTATTTCTATCTCTGAGATAGGGGAGGGAAGGTTCAAAACTGGGTTTCGGAATGTGTCTGGTATATCTTGAAATAATTCGTCGACGGAATGCAGATTTAAGGTAGCGAGCATCGCTTCCTGTTCTTCCGGGGTGTTGGGTATGTAATGGGATTGAAAATGACCCTGATTGGTCACGAGTTTTTGGCTCCTTGGATAGTACCTAGCTACTACTCATAATAGCATGGCTTGCTTGGTTATGCTTGTTCCGTAAACGATTGATATTCATCTGCCGATATTAGAGAGCTGAGTTCTCCGGTATCGCTCAAAATGACCTGCAATATCCACCCTTCATTGTACGGGTCCTCATTGATTAATTCTGGTCGGTCCAGAAGTTCGCTGTTTGTTTTTATGACCTCTCCGCTTACTGGAGAGAATAAGTCTGATACTGCCTTAACTGATTCAATCTCTCCCATTTTCTCCATATGCACCAAATTTGAGCCTATCTCTGGCATATCTATGAATACCACGTCACCGAGTTGTTCTTGAGCGTAGTCTGTTATACCTACTATTGCTAAGTTACTCTCAGCGTCTTGTATTTTGAGCCATTCGTGTTCTTTAGTATATTGGCGATCCGATGGATTCAATGTCATGGCCTCCTAGGGCGTGAGTAAAATGGGAGTTGAGCTAATTCTGCTTTTATTAATTTGCCTCTGATGTCTATTTCCAAGGCGTCAGATTGCTGAGCGTGCTGATCCAAAACGTAGCCCATCGCAATGCTTGTGTCAAGAGTGGGGGAATAGCTTCCGCTAGTAATATATCCGATCTGTTCCCCGTTTCGGAGAATAGGGTATTCTGCTCTAGGTGCGCTTCTACCTGGCACCTTTAGACCGACTAGGGACATCTCAGTTCCTTTGTCTAATTGATGGTAGATTACTTCAGACCCAATAAAGTTGCCGGACTTTCTAACAAATCTTGAAAGGCCAGCTTCGATCGGGGTCTTGTTAATGTTGATTTCATGTCCGTGCAGGGGTAGGGCAGCTTCTAATCTGAGGACGTCTCTCGCTCCCAATCCACAAGGGGTTGCGCCTGCTTCCGTCAAGCTACTCCAAACATTTACCGCATGTTCTGAATCGACCACTATTTCAAAACCGTCCTCGCCCGTATATCCTGTTCTGCCCATCATAACCTTATGGTCTTGTAATATACCGTTAGCCCAGCTGAATCCTCTTATGGATGAGGGGAGTGCCCCGTTGTCAACAATACATATTTGATCCAATATAGTACTGCTCTGTGGTCCTTGTATGGCTATCAGGCTAGTTTTGAATGTTTGGTCGTCTAAACTACATTTCCCTGTAAAGTTATTGTCTATCCAGGATTGCAGCCAATTTATTATTTGGACACGGTTCCCTGCATTAGGGATTAACAAATAACGGGTCTCTGCGAGGCGGTAAAAGATTGTGTCATCGATTATTCCTCCAGATTCGTCGCAGATCATGCAATATCTGGCTCTTCCTATTTTGAGAGTGCTAGCTGGGGATGTGAGGACTAAATCCAGTAGATCAGTTGCAGAGTCCCCCTCGATATATAATCTGCCCATGTGAGATACATCAAACAATCCAGATTTTGTTCTAACTGCGGCCACTTCAGATATTATTCCAGCGTATTGTACTGGCATATCCCATCCGCCAAAGGGCACCATTCGTGCTCCAGACTCGGCATGTATTTGGTGGAGTACCGTTTTTAGATCCATATGTTTATGTTTCTCATTCAAAATAAAAGGGGTATTCAGTTAGTATCCTACCATCGTGTGGTAGCTATATCCACTAGGTAGTAGATACTCCCAGTATTCAT
>CEVA01236388.1_pt1 | contig 10128 bp, 10 predicted proteins | sample 361521 | NCBI WGS metagenome assembly CEVA01 (sample SAMEA2622823, study PRJEB7988) | marine metagenome | isolation source: saline water (ENVO:00002010), including | reverse complement strand
TGGACCACTAATTAGGTGATCAATGCCAAGATTCAGGTAACTTGAAGGAAGTGATTGTTTTTTTATGGGCACGAGTAATCTTGGCTCCTGAAGATTCATCAAGCCTTCAAAAACATCGTTTTTGCGGTCAGTAATTGTTACCAAGGCATCCGTCAGCACACTGAGGTTTGTAACTTCTATCGTTTGCCCTTTTAAGGAATTACTGCAAATTAAGTAAATCTTTTCAACTAAATACTTGCCCTGTTGGTAAGGGGATTGAGCTTCACTTGAACATGCTTCAGGAAAAATAATCTCTGCTCTCTGACCGATATTTTTAATTGGGTACATCCAGTTGATTTGGTATTCATTTTCAACTACTTCATCGACAACAAGGTGGGCTGGGTTAAACTCATGTGCACTCAGCACAGGAAAAAAGACAATCAGGAACAACAAACTGCCAAACTTAAAAGCAGACATTAAAATTGTAAATTTGGATTAATAATGATTCTGTACTCGGATTTAACATTATTAATATATTGATTTACGGCATTCTCTCTGCTCAGGGCAAGGTAATCATTGAGTACTTGATCTTTTAATTCATTAAAAGGTGGATAAAAACCATCCTGATAATCTCTCAACAAAACCAAGTGATGTCCAAATGATGATAAAAATGGTCCAGACCACTTATTTAACTCCATACCATCAAAGGCAATCATAAAGTTGTTGCCAAAGTTTCTCTCAATCTCCTCAAGGGTTTTTTCTGTGAAGTTTTTACCAAGAAGATAGGGATCTGAATCTACAGGTTTTTTATCGGCCAATAAATCATTCAATGCTTGAATTGACCGGGCTTCGGAGTCAATTCCTTTCGCAAAAAAGAGATGAGTGAAGCTGTAGTTGGGTTTTTTGAAATACTTTTCTTTGTTGTCTTCGTAAAATTCTCTTAACTCTTGTTGGTTGGGATTCTCAGGAAGTGTTTCTTGTTTTAGGAACGTTATCTTTTGAGCAAGTCTTCTTTTGATGATCCTATCCTCTTTATCCAGTCCCAGTAGCAGGGCCTCCCTATAGAGAATTTCTTCTTCAACCAGATTGTTAATTATTTTAACAATTTCCTCATCTGTAGGATCTCTTCCCACTTGGGATTTCCAGGCTGTAATAAGACTGGTTAATTCTTGATCTGAGATGTAAATATCTTTATTGTTTTCATCAGGATTTAAAGTTATATCAATCAGATAGATCAGAAATCCCACTATAAGGAAAATTACTATTCTTTTACGCAATTTGGTGAGAGTTGGAACTAAATACTAATCCCCAGCAGGTACAGGGGATCCTGCTAATGGGATTATATCCAGATCGCCTTCTTCTGGGATAAACCAAATGGGAGATGTCCATGCCCTTTCCTGAATGGTTTGGTGTAAACCGACTCTAGGTTTTAACCCAGCTTTAATGGCATCCCAAGTTGACCATCGACAGGTTGGATTTTCCAAAACCCTAACATAGTAAAAAGATTTTACACCCGGATCAAAATCAGGATCAGACCAAGTGGTTTTAAGTTCTGCTGCACCGGCACCTTGGGTGATAGAACAGTCATTAATATTGACCCTTGCTCCATTGTCAGGACATCTATTGGTTAGTGGATCAACGCTCATTCCATCTGAGCAGACAACATCATAGATGATTTCATGTGGCACTGAACTGGCGGGTTCTATCCAACCTTTGATGATTTGAATTCTTTGAAGCGGTGAACCATTTTTATCACGCTGTGCCCAGACAATAAAATCAGGAGATTTTGTTCCTTCGGCCATCAAGTCAGCACCCATGGTTACACCTTTTGCATATGCTTGCTTGATCAGGGATTCAGAATTTAGATCTATGGATTGCATGTCATAACCGGCAAAAAACCGGACAGCCATTCTCGTTCCAGTTGTTGCAAACGTTTCTTTTCTCTTAAACGCAGCGAATATTGAATCTCTTGTGTTTTCTTCAGCCCATGCTACAGCCAAACCAGAAGCGCCCCACTGATCAAAAAATCCGGGTGCAGTATATGTGCCCTGCTCTTCCTCGCTAATACTCATGGGTTGATTGTATTCCTCTGAATATTCTCTCAACATATTGACTCTTTCTGCTGTCAATGGCACAGCACCTCTAGCCTGAGCAGAGCCGTCCAGTAAGCCGACCTTGGACCAAAAATTATTCTCATCGTAGGCCCCTGCCCCAGTATGAGAGTCGCTTGAGCCTATGAGGCCAAATTTATATGGATTCCCTTGGCGTGACCACGACAGACCTAATCCTCTTAAATAAGCATCCCTTACATAACCGCCTGGAGCCATACTGTATGTTGGAGGCCTGCTGCCAATTCTTTTATTCATAATTTCGAAATCTGCCCAGTCGTCGTCAGGCGAAAGCAATGGGTGTGTTTCCGATGTTCCTTTAACCTGCGTTATTTCAACAATCGGTTCATTTCTCATTCTTTTTTCAGAGTAAGCATTGTCGATTGGATAACCTCTGAATGTCTCCATTTCAAACATCTGGCCATTGGAGCCATTACTGTTGTGCGGCATAGCCAAAGAATCAACACCTTTTTCTCTTAACTTATCCATCCATGTCCACAAGTCTTCTGGATTTATCGAATCAATTCTTGACCAAGGTCTTATTGGTGCCTGGGAAGAATTAAAAATAACATTCCTGTGAAGGTTTCCACCCTCTACATTGGTTGAAGCAGTAAATTCATAACCAATAAAAGAGGTAAATTTTCCCGGATCATTATGCTCTTCTGCAGCTCTGGCAATATCAGCCCAAGCAGATTTATGCACATCGTAATCAAATGTTCTAAGGGCAAGAGCCGTGTTTTTAGTAAACCAGGCCCTGATGACCTTGGGGTGCCAATACGGATACTGGTCAGCTATGGTTCCACGTATCACACCACTGAATAGATTGGCTCTCCTGCCGAAGGATGAATCATTCATATTCTCAGGGTTGTTAAGATTGTGAAAAGGTTCAGCTAAAGGGTTTTGCGATGCATTGGTAGTGGTATCAGCAAATGCCTCTATCATTCCTAGAAAAATGCCGTGATCGGTCACAGCATAAAAATCCAAGGGTTCACGCAACTTCATTTCATAACCCATCGGATGTTTAATTCCTTCGCCTTTTGCATAACGATATGCATCATCTGGCGTGGCTGTGATACCGAAGACATAGGCGTCAAATGAGTATTTTGTGTGCACATGAAGATCCCCATAATATGGATTTCTCTCCTCATTAGAGGAAATTGATGTAGTTTCGGATTTGGGTTTATCAAGAGAAAAATCGACTACTTCCAGTGATGATTCACTTTGACCAAACATATAAATCAAGAAAAGACCAAGAATAACGATGAGAACAATTGAAGATTTGCTGAGTTTCATAATTTTCCTCTTGTTATGTATCGATAAAGCGTATAACTATTGATTATGAGAGTCAATGTAGACAACGGTAAGACAGCGAATGGAAACAAGATTAAAATAATCTTATCTTAGAGTTATTGTAGAAAATGAGCTGTCTTATCCGCTTCCAACCGTTCTTGGTTGATTTCATCAATTACATGATCAGGAAGAGAGGTCAACCATTCATTAAACTTTTTTATGACGATTGCCTGTCGTTGAATGAATTCTTTACGTTGCTTGAAAAGTTTATTGAGAATATAAGCCAACATAGTAGGGACACCTATGACTATAAATAAGTTCATCAAAAGGAGCATATAAAAAACAACGTCAGCATTTGACCAGTCAAGGTTAGCATAGTAATTCACACCTGTATAAATTGAGAAAAGAGAGAGACCAATTACAGGTACTAGCAAGAGAGTCAAAAACACAAGCATACCCCGACTTACTAGATGTCTCGAAAGCCATTCTAGTTCTTCGAGATATGTATCAAGTTTTTTATCTGCGAGATGCTTGTAGAGCCCTTCACTAAAAGATTCTGGGAAAGAGCTTTTTGCCATGGCACTTGTCAGCCATTCACCCTTTTTTGGATCAATGCCAAGGATGTTGATTAATTTCTCTATATGTTCTTTGGTCACAATTTTTAGCTACATTATTTTGGTGGATCCTCATCATATTGTTGAAAGTTGTCGGTTATTTCATGCCAAGGTGCTTTTGAACCAACATAAATATGATAAGCCTCTGGATGATTGGGGTTTCCATCAATGGCTCCCATAGAGAGATAAAGAATCTCGGGATAATTATTAACACTGACGAGAATATTAGAACCACAGTTACCACAAAACACTCGCTGAAGGTCATCGGATGAGGCATATTTTTTGATATCTTCCTCGCCTAATAGATATCGAAATTTGTCAGCTTTAACCTTAGCAAAAGTTGCGTAAGCCGCACCATGGAGACGCCTGCACTGTGAGCAATGACAATGCGAAAAGTCTGATACTTCACAATCTGCCTCATATGAAACACGATTACATTCACAATGCCCTTTTAACATTTTGTTCTCCTGTTTAGTCTAATATTTATTCTACACATCAACCATCCACCATCAACAATTTGTCAAATAAGAAATATTGATTGTTCATCTTCACTAGATCATGATTCTTAATCTATAAATACTTTTATCTGTTGCTGTTATATTTCCGCAGGTAATGTATGCTCTTAGAAAAAGTTGGGTATATAGATGAAGAAAAAATTATTAATTATTCCTATTTTTCTTGTTATTTTTGGATGTACTTCAACTCCTGAATCCAGGAGCAATATCAATATTGAAAATGAAAACAAGAACACTTCAGCTGAAGAAGATAAAAATAAAGTAGTTTGTCGAAATGTAAAGGTATCAGGAACTAGGCTACCGAGAAGAGTTTGCCGCACAATTGCAGAAGAAGAAGCTCTTGCAGAGAGAAGCCAAAGGATTTTGAGAGAAGAGCAAAGACGAGCATCTCAGCAAATAGACAATGAGGGCTGAAATATTAAAACCTTTATAAAAGCTATCTAAAAAAGATGTTCAAAGTTAAATTAAAAGAGGCATTAAATGAAACATTCAAATATTATTGAAGTTACTTTTTTAGTGTTCGTGATACTCATAGTCTCAATATCGGGAATTGTCTCACTGACTGCACAGGAAACTCAAACCAGAATCTTAGAAGAACAGGAGTTGGTTGATATGCTGGTGGGTTCCTGCATCCAATCAACCCGAGGATGCGATCCAAAAGAATCTATTAAAAAGATAAAAGAAGCTTTGAATAAAGGGAAGCAGTTCAAAATCATTTCGACCGATAACTTTCCAGATGACTGGATGGTGGTCGCAGTTCAAGGAATTGGCGGTGGAGGGGCATGGCAGCATGTAATCGAACGTACCCAACGTCAAAATCTTCCAACTATAACCAAGGCAGAAGCAAACAGTAGAGTGGCTGATCTCTTGAGTGAACATATGGGAAAAGAAGTTAAAGCTCTAATCCGATCCGAGGCGGCAGAAGCTACCACCACAGCCCTTTTGGTCGCTGCCGATAAGGGTATTCCAACCTTAGATGCAGGCATAACTGGGCGAGCTGTACCTGAAGTTCAGCAATCAATTCCATGGATAAACGGAATCGCTTCAATCCCTACGGCAATTATTACTCCGTGGGGTGATGAGGTCATTATTAAGCATGCAATCGATGAATACAGAGTTGAGGATATCAGCAGAGCAATTGCAGTAGCCAGTGGCGGGAGTGCAACTATAACTATGACTCCGATGTCAGGCAAGCAGCTCAATCAGGGCGCTATACCAGGTAATCTGTCTGAAGCTATACTCTTCGGTAAGACCGTACGTGAAGCAACTCAAGCTGGAAAGGACCCGATAGAGGCACTCATAGATGCATCAAATGGCTACAAACTGTTCCAGGGTATTGTAACGAAATCAGACGAGCGTGGTGACCGTGGCTTCAATTGGGTTGACGTAGAGATTAGGGGTACTCAAGAATATGCGGGACACACCTACAAGGTATTCGTTAAAAACGAAAACATCGTCTCTTGGTTAGATGATGAACTAGATGCAATATCTCCTGATTATATTTACAACTTAAATCCAGAAACAGGAGAATCCACCACAGGTGGTTCCGGAGTCGGTGGTTATCCTCTTGATGTAGAAGTGGTAATGATTGGTGTACCAGCTCCTGAACAATGGCGAAGTAAAAAAGGTATCGAATTGATGGGTCCGAAACATTTCGGCTTTGATTTCGAATACACACCCATTGAAAAACTTCAGATGAGGAGAAAAACAGATTGATAATACTAGGGATCTGGAGTTCCTGGATCTTCCTCAATCGATAATTCATGATCTTCTAAGACTTGATACAAAGGAAAATCTACCCATGTATCATTTAGGTAGTTGAGCTCAGGAACTTCTTCTTTTGGGTCTACCAATAAATTGTAGACTGTTGGATAAGCCATGTCTTTAATACCATAACCATCTTCATCCATCTCTTTAATTAGCAGTTTCCAATTGTGCCATTTCACACCAAATAGCTCGTTACCAATATAAATAACAAGAGACTCTCGAGCAGATTTCTCAGATTTTCCCATCAGGAAATCAGATTGGTCAACACCATCTATTATTCGGTCTTTTGGAATATCAGCACCAATAAAACTAGCCAAAGTTGGAAACAGATCTATCTGATGAAAAAGTTCGTTGGATACTTGCTTTGTGGGAATTTTGCCTGGCCAGCGAATTAAAAAAGGGACGCGTAAGGAGCCTTCATAAGGAGAGAACATACTTCCTCTCCAAGGACCGGTGAATCCAAACGATCTTGGCACCCCTTCACGTCCATTGTCCGATGTAAAAATAAATATGGTGTTTTCTTTTAACCCGAGTTTATCGATTGTATCCAGCAACTCTCCGACATAAGCATCGGTTTGAGCCAAAACATCAGCAAAGCTTCCATTACCAGTCTTACCGTAAAAGTCAGGGTGCGGATCTACCGGTTCATGGGTTTGTGTATAGGGAAGATAGGCAAAAAATGGCTGCTTGGCATTGGCCTTGCGTTTAATGAAATCGATGGCATGATCTGTGATTTCACGATCGATCGTTGCACGTTTTGCACGGTCATATACTTCGAGCTCTTTAGGTTCTTGGCCTCGAAATGATGACATCACGTGAGTGAAGACAGCATCTGGATGGCTACCCGGGGTGAAACTATTGCTATCAGGCCAAAAGGCTCGATCTGATGATCTGGGGATTCCATTCCATTCATCAAAGCCTTGGTCTGTTGGATAACGCCCCTCAGTGTCTCCCAAATGCCATTTTCCGAAGATGCCAGTTGTGTAACCTTGATCCGTCAACATCTCTGCCAATGTAATCTCCCACTTGGTTATCCCGTACCAAACACCTCTGGGAGGACCATCTTGACGTTGTCGGGTACGAATGCCATAACGACCTGTCATTAAAGCTGAACGCGACGGTGTGCACTCTGCCTCAACATTATAATTTGTTAACTGGAATCCTTCAGCCGCAATGCTGTCAATATTGGGTGTTGGTGCCCCACGCAAAGCCCCTCCTCCGTAAACGCCAATTTCACCATAGCCAAAATTATCCATTAGAACCAAGACAATATTGGGTTTTGTATCGCTTTCGACAGCAGCCTGAATTGGGCTTACTAGCACAAAAACAATCAACAGCAGCATTCGGATCTTAGCGATTAATATTATTTTTTTCATTTCAGACATCTCTCCACCACCTTGTTATCCATCTACCGTACCTTAACTCGAGCGCTAGCCGATCACTTTTTTTTAGATTACTGACTACCAATCCGTATGAGACATCAATCATTCTCTCAATCTCTTCTCCAGCTATTGAATTATTCAGTATAACAGTGTTCCAGTGTTCTTTATTCATATGGTAACCAGGAATAACTGCTTTAAAAATATCTCTAAGGACTCTTGCTTCTTCAGGATCACATTTTAAATTGATATGCCCAATATCATTCTTATATCTAAGGAATCCAAACATCTTACCTTTGATTTTAAAAATAGGAGTCTCAATACCGAAAGGGAAATCCTCAATTGCATCTGGACGAGATAGAAAATAAGCTTTTGCTTTTTCACCATTCATTGAATTGAATTATTCTAAAAACAGTCTTTTTCTTTCAAGGACTTTAAAATTGCATAATTGAAATTTACACCCGATTCACCAGTGTGCAGCAAGGGATCATTCGTTTCGGGCTCTATCTTCAATAGTTCAGCAAGCTGGTTATTGAACTCATTGCCTTGTGGAAAATAACCACAAGCCAAGGCGATACTGGGAATATCAAGAACTCGATAGTCAAACCAGTCATCAAATTGTTGACCGTAGTCACTAAAAAGTTTTCTCACAAAAGATGCATCAAACCAACTATTGAAGGCTATAAAAATTGGTTTTTTCTCGTAGTTTTGAAGAAAATCAGTCAGTTTGATAACTGTTATTTCCTCACTCAGAGCATTTTCTTTTTTCCAACGATGTTGATCATAACCATTGATTTGTTTCGCAACTGGGTGAATTCGATCAGGAAAGCTTGGGTTCACTTTAGTATAAAACCTTCCTTTCACTTCAAAAACTTGATCCATTAAAATCAAACCAATATCAATTATTTCGTTGTAATTTGGATCCAGTCCTGTCGTTTCGACATCTACAATTGCAAAGAAAGTACCTGATGGAATATCCACAACTTCTTCTGCCCAAACATTTGATAAGAGGATCAGCCCGGCAATTAAGATTAGTTTTTTCATATCTCTAAGATTATACCTATTGTTAAGAAATACCTACCTACTGCTATACTTATAAAATGAAAAAAATCATCCTCATATCAGCACTACTTCTGTTCTCTCCTAAGTCTTTTTCCCAAGATAAATACTGTTGGGTAAATGGAGACAATTTCCATGACTTCAAAGTAGCAATCAATAAAGATTGCAAAACAGGAGATTTATTATGGATTGTTACCAACGGTCATAGTTTGGATGAATTCACCCTTGAGCAAACAATGGGACAATACTGTGATTTTGAGTCTGAAATTATCGTTAGAAAAAGAAACAACGATCGTTTATATCTTCAATGCATCCTAGTAGATGAAAAGTCCAGGAAAAGAAGAATTAGAGATTAATGATTAATACAAAATCTACCTTTATTCTATGACAAAAAAACCTCATTCAGGGCTCGCTCTAGCACTCGATGATTGGAGAGTATTGATCAATGATGATTGGCGTTCCCTTGCCATTGCTCTTTACATGGTGCTCGTAGGATATGGAGTACTCGTAGGTATCCCGGTTATTAGTACGGCTTGGGTAACAAAATTAGGATTCACTGAAGTTGAAGTTGGAAGAGTTGCTGGAATGGACCTTGGTGGCTTATCTGCAGGTGCGGTAGTGGCTGCATGGGCAATTACCTATATCAACAGGAAATTACTGGTTCTGGTAGGTATTTTTATAGCGGTGCTGGCAAATGGTATGTGTCTCAAATATGTTGACTACGAGACAGTATTATGGCTCCGCTTTCTTGCGGGATTTGGCAGTGGCATCTATACGGCTGTTGCAATGACTGTATTTGGCATGTCCATCCGGCCTGCACTTGCTTATAATTTGATGCTCTTCAGCTTTGCTTTCTCCCAGGCATTGGAGATGCGGATTTTGCCTCAGTTGTCAATGAATGGAATTTATTGGGTCTTTATCGTCTGCTTCCTACTTACCTTGCCATTTCTGGGATGGATCCAGAGTTATCCAAAGCCAAGATCAGTCTCTGCAACAATACAAACAACTGATAGCAACAAAACATCCAAGCCTATTTTGGCATGGGTTTGTCTTTTCGCAATATTTCTCACATACATTAATATTGGTGCCTACTGGACATATATAGAACTTGCTGCTTTAGATGGCAACACCAATCCAGAGTTGATCAGTGAGGTACTTGTTTGGGCGTCATTGTGTTCATTGCTAGGGTGCTTGTTTGCAACTTTATTGAGCAATCGCTTTGGATTACTTCGACCACTACTTATCGCCTTATTTACCATGGCAACTGGCGTCGGCATGTTAGCATTCGGTATCAATGAACCCAAGTTTCTAATGAGCGTTTTTACTTTCAACCTGCTTTGGATCTTTACGGATGTATATCAAATGGGTTCCCTCGCGAGATTTGATCGTGGGGGGAAATATGCCGCCTATTTACCAG
>CEVA01103532.1_pt1 | contig 10155 bp, 9 predicted proteins | sample 361521 | NCBI WGS metagenome assembly CEVA01 (sample SAMEA2622823, study PRJEB7988) | marine metagenome | isolation source: saline water (ENVO:00002010), including | reverse complement strand
CGATTTATTAAGCCAAGACGAAATTGATGCGCTGTTACACGGCGTTGATGATGTTGAAGAAGTTGAAGATGTCTTAGAGACCGACAATGACAGTGCGGTCAATTTTGACTTCTCCTCTCAAGATCGAATCGTCCGTGGTCGGATGCCGACCCTTGAACTTATTAACGAGCGTTTCGCACGTCATATGCGAATTAGCTTGTTTAATATGTTGCGTAAAACGGCTGAAGTGTCGATCAACGGCGTACAGATGATGAAATTTGGTGAATACCAAAACACTCTGTACGTACCAACCAGTTTAAACATGGTGCGTTTCCGTCCGCTTAAAGGTACGGCGCTGATCACCATGGAAGCACGTCTTGTTTTCATCCTTGTAGAAAACTTCTTTGGTGGTGATGGTCGCTTCCACGCCAAGATTGAAGGCCGTGAATTTACGCCAACGGAAAGACGTATTATCCAGCTGCTGCTGAAGATTGTATTTGAAGATTACAAAGAAGCTTGGTCACCAGTAATGGGGGTTGAGTTTGAATACTTGGATTCTGAAGTGAACCCGAGTATGGCGAACATTGTGAGCCCAACTGAAGTTATCGTAGTGAGCTCATTCCATATTGAAGTGGATGGCGGCGGTGGTGATTTCCACGTAGTCATGCCTTACTCCATGGTTGAGCCAATCCGTGAACTGCTCGATGCGGGTGTTCAATCCGACAAAATGGAAACCGATGTTCGCTGGAGCACAGCACTGCGTGATGAAATCATGGACGTGCCTGTTAACTTCCGCGTTAACCTTCTAGAGCAAGATATCTCACTACGTGACTTAATGGAGCTGCGCCCTGGTGATGTCATTCCGATGAACATGCCTGAGCACGCGACCATGTTCGTAGAAGAGTTACCGACCTACCGTGTAAAAATGGGGCGCTCGGGTGAAAAACTCGCGGTACAGATTTCTGAAAAAATTCAAAGACCTCATGTGGTCAAAACTGATCTCGCTTTCCTAGGCAAAGACTTAATGTCTGAACTAGAAAACAGCGATGATAACGAATAGCAAAATAGATAAAAGCATAGGAATTGGTAATGGAACCTAGTGAAGATCAAAAGCTAGCAGACGAATGGGCTGCAGCGCTTGGTGAAGACCCTTCTGCACCGTCAATTGATGTTGACGATGTGCTTGCGGCACCACTTGATGAGCTAACTGATTCATCGTCTCCGATTTCTGAAGACGAGCGCCGCAAGCTGGATACCATCATGGATATTCCAGTGACCATTTCTATGGAAGTTGGCCGCTCTCAGATCAGTATCCGCAACCTTCTGCAATTGAACCAAGGTTCGGTTGTAGAGTTAGACCGTATTGCTGGTGAGTCACTGGATGTGATGGTCAATGGTACTCTGATTGCTCACGGTGAAGTGGTTGTGGTGAACGACAAGTTTGGTATTCGTTTGACCGACGTAATTAGCCAAACAGAACGTATTAAGAAGCTACGTTAATGCGCTTATCGTCTCTAAGGTTGACGAGTTTACCTCAAGGGCTGAAGAGCTTATCTCGAGCAATAGTTGGAGTTGGGCTGTTTGCTACTCCTTCTGTTGCCTTTGCAGCAACGCCACCTTCTCTTGATTTAGCGACCACTTTTGGGTCGCTAATTTTCGTTATAGCCTTCATTTTATTTATTGCTTGGTTGCTTAAGCGCATGCAAGTGCCAGCAATGTCCAATCAACAAGGTTTGTCGATTGTTAGGCAAATCCCTGTCGGCACAAAAGAGCGTATCGCTATTGTGCAAGCGGGCGATGAGCAGTTCTTGGTGGGCATTACCACTCAATCTATTCAGCTGATCTCTAAGCTTGATAAACCTCTTACTCAGGAGATGCTGGAAAAAAGTACATTCTCAAGTCAGCTTTCCCAGCTCATGAAAAAAGATGCAAACAAATAACGGACTTTTGAACTCATCTTACTTTTACCAAGCCGGAGCTTTCCGTGCGGTGAAAGTGCTGCTGGTTCAGCTTATTCTTCTCTGTACCCTTTTGTTTAGTGTGTCGGTATTTGCACAGGCTGAAGACGGCACTGTTATTCCCGCCAACACCGCGGGCTCAGAGTCGGTCACCATCAGCACGATGGAACAAGACCAAGCCAAATCGACCACTATGACCACCGGCAGTTTGACTGGGAATGGGGGCGGGATTCCCGCTTTCACCATGACGACCAATGCTAACGGTGGTGAAGACTACTCGATAAACCTGCAAATTCTTGCGTTGATGACCATGCTTGGCTTCTTGCCGGCAATGGTTATTTTGATGACTTCGTTCACCCGTATTGTGGTGGTGATGTCTATTCTGCGTCAGGCAATGGGCCTGCAACAAACGCCATCGAATCAAGTCATTATCGGTATCGCGATATTCTTGACCTTCTTCATCATGTCACCGGTGATCAATCAGGTGAATGAGCAGGCGGTCCAACCCTATTTGAATGAGCAGATAACCGCACGACAAGCATTTGATGTTGCCCAAGGGCCGATCAAATCATTCATGCTCAAGCAGACTCGAATTAAAGATCTGGAGACCTTTGTTGAGATCTCTGGAGCGGAAGTGACCAACCCTGAAGACGTTTCAATGGCGGTGCTGATTCCTGCATTTATCACCTCTGAGCTCAAAACGGCTTTCCAGATTGGCTTTATGCTGTTCTTGCCGTTTTTGATCATCGACTTGGTGGTGGCGTCGGTATTGATGGCGATGGGTATGATGATGTTGTCACCAATGATCGTATCGCTACCGTTTAAGCTGATGCTGTTTGTCCTTGTTGATGGTTGGAACCTGATACTCTCCACACTCGCCGGCAGTTTTGCCTTGTAGCTGGGGGACATCATGAATCCTGAAATATTCGTAGAGTTGTTCCGAGACGCACTTTGGATGGTGTTAATCATGGTTTGCGCCATCATTATTCCCAGCCTGCTTATTGGTTTGGTTGTAGCTATCTTCCAAGCAGCGACCTCTATCAACGAACAAACATTGAGTTTCCTACCGCGTTTGATTGTGACTTTATTGGCCTTGATGCTGTTTGCGCACTGGATGACTCAGATGATGATGGAGTTCTTTTTTGAACTCATCGAACGTTTACCTCAAGTTCTGTATTAAACCGATATGGAATACCCAACGAGCCTTGTACTAGAGTGGTTAGCCAATTATTTTTGGCCTTACACTCGCATCTCAGCCATGCTGATGGTGATGACGGTCACCGGTGCACGCTTTGTGTCGCCGCGTATTCGTCTGTATTTAGGCTTGGCGATTACCTTCGCAGTAATGCCTGCGATTCCCGCAGTTCCCAAAGAGATTGAATTGCTCTCTTTCCAAGGCTTCCTAACTGTCTTCGAGCAAATTGTGATTGGTGTGGCGATGGGCTTTGTCACTCAGTTTATGATTCAAACCTTTGTTATGCTCGGTCAAATCCTTGGTATGCAATCGAGCTTGGGTTTCGCCTCTATGGTCGACCCGGCAAACGGTCAGAACACTCCTGTATTGGGTCAGCTCTTCATGCTACTTGCGACTATGTTCTTCTTGGCGACCGATGGTCACTTGAAGATGTTGCAGCTGGTGGTATTCAGTTTTAAAACTCTGCCGATTGGCAGTGGCTCTCTGACCTCGGTCGATTTTCGAGAGCTGGCATTATGGCTCGGCATCATGTTCAAAGCGGCATTGGCTATGTCGCTGTCGGGAATTATCGCGCTGCTGACGATAAACCTGTCATTCGGTGTAATGACACGTGCCGCGCCTCAGCTAAATATCTTTTCTTTGGGTTTTGCATTTGCGCTACTCGTGGGTTTGTTACTTTGTTGGTACATCCTTGGCGGCTTATATAGTCACTATGAGCTATTTTGGATGCAAGGCGAGCAACAGATATGTCGTCTAATCCGGTTAGATTGCTAGGAGACTGAAATGGCAGAGTCAGACGGTCAAGAACGCACAGAAGACGCCACGCCCAGACGCTTGCAACAGGCCAAAGAGAAAGGGCAGGTTGCAAGGTCAAAAGAGCTGGCATCAGCATCGGTACTAATTGTCGGTGCCGTTGCATTAATGTGGTTTGGTGAATCGATGGCGAAGGCGCTGTTCGAGGCCATGCAACGCCTGTTTTCTTTAAGCCGCGATGAAATCTTTGATACCAACAAACTACTGGAAATTGCTGGTGGGTCATTGGTGAACTTGCTGTTTCCGCTGTTCTTAATTCTGATCACCTTGTTTATTGCAGCTGTTATTGGCGCAGCAGGGGTTGGCGGGATTAACTTCTCGATGCAAGCTGCAATGCCAAAGGCGTCTAAGCTCAATCCACTCAGTGGTATCAAGCGTATGTTTGGCCTACAAAGCTGGGTTGAACTGATTAAATCGATTTTGAAAGTGGCGCTGGTATCGGGAATGGCGGTTTATCTGATTCAGGCCTCTCAACATGACTTAATGCAGCTGAGCATGGATGTTTATCCGCAGAATATCTTTCACGCCTTGGATATCTTGCTTAACTTTATTCTCTTGATCAGTTGTTCTCTGCTAATTGTGGTGGCCATCGATATCCCATTCCAGATTTGGCAACACGCCGATCAATTGAAGATGACCAAGCAAGAAGTGAAAGACGAATTCAAAGACACCGAAGGTAAGCCTGAAGTGAAAGGTCGAATTCGTATGTTGCAAAGAGAAGCAGCTCAGCGCCGTATGATGGCAGATGTGCCTCAAGCGGACGTGATTGTCACCAACCCGGAACACTTCTCGGTGGCTTTGCGCTATAAGCAGAATCAAGATAAAGCGCCAATCGTGGTTGCGAAAGGTGTTGATCACATGGCGATGAAGATCCGTGAAATCGCCCGAGAACATGATATCTATATTGTTCCTGCACCACCGCTTGCGAGGGCGCTGTATCACACCACTGAGCTCGAACAACAAATTCCTGACGGTCTGTTTACCGCTGTCGCTCAAGTGCTTGCATATGTGTTCCAGCTAAAACAGTATCGAAAACGTGGTGGTGAGAGGCCAAAACTGCAAGATTCTAATATGCCGATCCCACCTGATTTACGTCATTAGATCAATTACTTGAGCTCAGCCTTATGAAGCTTGATAATAGAGGCATTAATTAGCTTCTGTTTGCCAACAAAGCGCTGATAAATTGACGTTCGATATTGGTACAGTGTTTGCTATATCAATCCCGAACATTATAAGCCGGTCATGGTAGACCTGATCACTATAAACCTTGTTGCTAATAACGTTGGCAATATAGCTTAGCCCTGAGCCCGACTTGTTGGCGAGAGGCGACAACATAGCGAAACTATCTAGATTTATGAAATTCTCCCTGCCTTTTGCGGACAAGCTACCAAAAATCCCTAACCGTGCCATGCCTGCAATTGGTGCGCCTGTTATGGTACTTGCCACGCTGGCGATGGTGGTGTTGCCGATTCCTGCGTTCTTGCTGGATATGTTCTTCACCTTCAACATCGCACTCGCTATGGTTGTGTTACTGGTATCGGTTTACACTCGAAGACCTTTAGATTTCGCCGCTTTCCCGACCGTTCTTCTTATTGCGACTCTGCTTCGATTGGCTTTGAACGTTGCGTCTACTCGTGTGGTTCTACTGCACGGTCACGAAGGTGGCGATGCTGCGGGTAACGTGATTGAAGCCTTCGGTAACGTAGTTATCGGTGGTAACTACGCGGTTGGTTTAGTGGTGTTCTTGATCTTAATGATCATCAACTTCATGGTTGTTACCAAAGGTGCAGGCCGTATCTCGGAAGTAAGTGCGCGTTTTACCTTGGATGCGTTACCGGGTAAACAGATGGCAATCGATGCCGATTTGAATGCGGGTTTGATCGACCAAGATCAGGCTCGTCTGCGACGTTTTGAAGTAACCAAAGAGGCCGATTTCTACGGCTCGATGGATGGTGCTTCGAAGTTCGTTAAAGGTGATGCGATAGCGGGTATTTTGATCCTGTTCATCAACATCATTGGTGGCTTGAGCATCGGTATGGCTCAATTTGGTTTGGGTTTTGGTGAAGCTATTGAGATCTACACGCTACTGACTATCGGTGATGGTCTGGTTGCACAAATTCCATCTTTATTACTGTCGATCGCTGCTGCGATGATGGTAACGCGTCAAAATACCGATGAAGACATGGGCCAACAGCTCACCTTCCAGATGTTCGACAATCCAAAAGCCTTGATGATCACTGCGGCGATTCTCGGCGTGATGGGTATTGTCCCTGGCATGCCACACTTCGCGTTTTTGAGCTTAGCTGCGGTTGCTGGTGGTGCGGCTTATTACATCGATAAGAAACAGAAGAAGAAGGCTTTGGAGCCGAGCCTTCCTGCGGCTGTTGAGGCCAGTGGCGAGACCGGTTCACAAAAAGAGCTCTCTTGGGATGACGTTCAACCTGTTGATATTATTGGCCTTGAAGTAGGCTATCGCTTGATTCCTTTGGTAGACAGAGACCAAGGCGGAGAATTACTCGAGCGCGTTAAAGGTGTACGTAAGAAGTTGTCTCAAGATTTCGGCTTCTTGATCCCTGCAGTACACATTCGTGACAACCTAGAACTGACACCAAACAGCTACCGAATCACCTTGATGGGCGTTGCGGTGGGTGAGGCTGAGATAAAGCCGGATATGGAGCTCGCGATTAACCCGGGTCAAGTGTACGGGATGATCGACGGTGAGCCGACTATCGATCCAGCATTTGGTCTTGAAGCGGTGTGGATTCGTGAGGAGCAACGTGAACATGCTCAGGCTCTCGGTTACACCGTAGTTGATTCGTCGACCGTGTTAGCAACCCACCTCAGCCAGCTGCTTACTAACAATGCGTCGCAGCTTATTGGTCATGAAGAGGTTCAGAACTTACTTGAGATGCTTAGCCGCTCAACTCCTAAGTTGGTTGAAGGTTTTGTACCGGATCAACTGCAGCTTGGTGTGGTAGTGAAAGTGCTACAAAATCTGCTTAATGAAGCCATCCCAATCCGTGATATCCGAACCATAGTCCAAACTTTGTCGGAGTACTCGAGCAAGAGTCAAGAACCTGACATATTAACGGCGGCAGTTCGTATCTCATTGAAACGACTAATTGTTCAGGAAATCAATGGGATAGAGCCAGAGTTACCTGTAATAACCCTAATCCCTGAGCTGGAACAAATCTTGCATCAAACCATGCAGGCATCCGGCGGAGAATCTGCTGGTATTGAACCTGGTTTAGCGGAACGTTTACAGACCTCTCTTAGCCAAGCGACTCAAGAGCAAGAGCTGAAAGGGGAGCCTGCAGTGCTACTGACTTCAGGCGTATTACGTTCGACTCTAGCTAAGTTCGTGAAGAACACGATCCCAAGCTTGAGAGTGCTGTCTTACCAAGAAATACCGGATGAAAAGCAGATACGTATAGTACAAGCTGTTGGTAATTAAGCCGCCTAATTAGAACGGACAATCGAATTGAAAATTAAACGATTTTTTGCAAAAGACATGCGGACTGCTCTGCTCCAAGTGAAAGAAGAACTTGGTTCAGACGCTGTGATCATGTCTAACAAAAAGGTCGCAGGTGGCGTGGAAATTGTTGCCGCTATTGATGGCGAATCTAGCCCGTCAACAGCGAGCCCAAGACTCAACAAACCTCAGCAGCCTGTGCATAGCCAATACACGCAAATGGCCGCTCCTTCAGCTCCGGCTGGACGCCGCGAATTAGATGATGACAAGGTAAGCCTTCAGTCAAGTTCTGAAGGTGGACGCTCAATGACGAAGCGCTTTGCAAACATGCTTAAGCAATACAGTCATGGTACGGACGATGAACCTCAGCACCGCGCTGAAAACGAAGACTCTCTGTCTGCATTACTCAATCGCCAATCTAGCAATAGCCACTTGTCGAACAACAGCCATCCATCGAGCGGTAGTTTAGATTCAGCATTTGCTCGCGAAACCGGTCTTTCTAAATTGATTGCTGAAGATCGCCGAGTTGAGCGCCCTTCGCCTCGCTTGGATCCGACTCGCTATGATCGCGGTCGTGACAGTGGTCAATCCAAAGGCTCTGATACTGAAATGGAAACGATGCGCGAAGAGATGACCTCAATTCGCCGTCTGTTAGAGCATCAAGTGTCAGGATTGATGTGGCAAGAAGTTGAGCGTCGCGAACCGCTAAGAGCCATGCTTATCAAGCGTCTTGAACGTATGGGCGTGTCAGCAGAGCTTGCTGATCAGATGGCTTGTTACATTCCAGAAGATACCAAACCAGCTCGTGCATGGAAGGCGTTGTTAGCCTTGGTTGCTGACCAGATCTCCGTGACACAGAAAGATATTTTAAAACGCGGCGGAATTGTTGCTCTACTTGGCCCAACCGGCGTGGGTAAAACGACGACGGTTGCAAAGCTTGCGGCTCGCGCTGCCATGGAATATGGAGCAGACAACGTAGCACTAGTGACAACGGATACATATCGTATAGGTGCACATGAGCAGTTATCGATTTATGGTCGAATTATGGGGTGTCCTGTAAGAGTTGCTAAAGATTCTAGCGAACTGGCCGATGTAATATATCAGTTACGTAATCGTCGCCTGATTCTGGTCGATACTGCAGGTATGGGACAACGAGATGTTCGCCTATCTGAACAGTTAGACACATTGATGCAAGAGAGTGGTTCCGTTATCAATAGCTACCTTGTTTTGCCGGCTACAGCGCAACGCAAAGTACTACAAGAAACAATTGAACACTTTAGAAGAATCCCGTTGTCGGGATGCATCATGACTAAATTGGATGAATCCCTCAGTCTTGGTGAATTCATCAGTGTCGTAATACAAAATGCATTACCAGTTGCTTACATAGCAAATGGTCAACGAGTTCCTGAAGATATCGTTATAGCTCAACCAAAGTACATGATTGCTAAGGCAAATGAGCTATTAGAGAAATCTACAGAGAATGAACCTCATTACTGGAATAGCGATTCTGAAGGGCTCTAGGCGGCGGATAAATATGAATGAAAATATGATACACGATCAAGCTAGCGGCCTCCGTCGCTTAACCAAGCCTTCAATCACCAAAGTTATTGCGGTAACGGGCGGTAAAGGCGGCGTTGGTAAATCTAATGTGACGTTAGGTATGGCTATTTGTATGGCGCGCCAAGGTAAAAAAGTCATGGTGCTTGATGCCGACTTAGGCCTTGCAAACGTCGATATCATGCTGGGTATTCGCTCTAAGCGAAACCTTGGACATGTGTTAGCGGGTGAGTGTGAACTCAAAGATGCGATTGTTGAAGGTCCACACGGAATTAAAATTATTCCAGCGACTTCAGGCACTCAGAGCATGACAGAGCTATCGCACGCACAACACGCTGGTTTGATTCGCGCATTTGGTACACTCGAAGACGAAATGGACATCTTGCTAGTAGATACCGCGGCTGGTATCTCGGACATGGTGATCAGTTTCTCAAGAGCCGCGCAAGATGTAGTGGTCGTGGTATGTGACGAACCTACCTCAATCACAGATGCATATGCGTTGATTAAGCTTTTGAGCAGAGAGCACCAAGTTCAGCGATTTAAAGTTGTCGCAAATATGGTCAGAAGCTACCGTGAAGGCCGAGAATTATTTGCAAAATTGACTTTGGTCACAGAGCGCTTCTTGAATGTGAGCCTTGAACTCGTAGCATGTATTCCTTTAGATGATAAAGTACGTCAATCAGTCAAGAGACAGAAAATCGTAGTCGACGCGTTTCCTCGCTCTCCAGCTGCGTTGGCAATCAGCTCATTGGCAAATAAAGCATTGACCTGGCCAATACCAAAAACACCAAGTGGACACTTGGAGTTCTTTGTTGAAAGGCTGCTGAACCGTACTGAATTTGTAGAGGAACCATTTGGTGAATAAAGCGCTTACCTACGACCAACACGCTAATCACAATAGCCAACAGGCTTTTTTTGAGAAGTACTCTGTGTTGGTTAAACGTATCGCTCATCACTTGTTGGGGCGATTACCGCCTAATGTATTGGTTGATGACTTGATTCAAGCTGGCATGATCGGCTTGATTGAAGCGCAACAAAACTATGATGGTACCAAAGGCGCAAGCTTTGAGACGTATGCCGGTATTCGAATCCGTGGTGCAATGTTGGATGACATTCGCCGAGGAGATTGGGTGCCGAGATCGGTTCATAAAAACAATCGAGAAATCAGCAGTGCAATTGCG
>CEVA01514413.1_pt1 | contig 10159 bp, 10 predicted proteins | sample 361521 | NCBI WGS metagenome assembly CEVA01 (sample SAMEA2622823, study PRJEB7988) | marine metagenome | isolation source: saline water (ENVO:00002010), including | reverse complement strand
AAATCAAAAAAAATGCTTGCCAGTTCTTAACTGACAAGCATTACACCTAAGGTGGGCCTTTTTTATGCCTGACGACTGGCGCTCGCCTCTGCAGCGCGGTTTAATTTCTGCAAACAACCTTTCAGCAAGGCCTGTTCCTGTGCGCTTAGCTCGGTTATTAAGCTCTGTTGCCACTGCAAAGCCCTCGCCTCTAACTCATCCATCAATGACTCGCCCAAAGGCGTTAAACGCACTTGTTTGGCGCGCCTATCCTCCGCACAAGGCTGCACCTCAACCCACAATTGTGCGTGCAAACCATTAATTGCCCGCGATGCCGTTGATTTGTCTAATAGCGCATAGTCGCATAGTTGGCGTGACGTTAGGCCTGATTTTTGTTGTCTTAAATGACACATAATGCGCCATTGGGGAGTTGATAATGAATCTTGATAAACAGAGGCAAAAGCGGCGCTGACTTTGGCCCCAGACAAGGTGAGTAGATAGGGGATGAAGTTATTTAAATCAAATGACATCGACTTTACACGTAAAATTTATGTTACACCCGCCCTGTGCGTGATGTTTGAATTTACTCTCACATGAGAGTATGTTGGCTAACAATACAACAGGAGCCTACTAATGAGCAAACACACACTGCAATACATGACCGGCTTTGGCAATGAATTTGACACCGAAGCCCTTGCCGATGCCTTGCCAATTGGTCAATTCAGCCCACAGAAGGTCAACTATGGCCTTTACGCTGAACAATTCTCGACAACCGCGTTTACCGCGCCGCGCGCCGACAATCGTCGCTCTTGGCTATATCGTATTCGCCCATCGGTGGTTCAAGGAGATTATCAACCCCTGGACAATGGCTTACTGCGCAGTGCCCCCATCACCGAAGTGCCCACTCCACCGACTATGTTACGTTGGGATCCAATCGATATTCCCGTTGAGCATACTGACTTTATTGATGGTTTGGTGACCATGGCAGCTAATGGTAGCGTCAATGGTCAAGCCGGGATTGGTATTCACGTTTATGTGGCCAATACCTCGATGCATGAACGTTACTTTTATAACGCCGATGGCGAGATGTTGTTTGTGCCGCAACAAGGCGGCCTGCGGCTGCGTACAGAATGCGGCATCATCGAAATTGTCCCCGGAGAAATCGCGGTGATCCCTCGTGGCATGAAGTTCCTTGTCGAATTAATCGATGGCCCCGTGCGCGGCTATATCTGCGAAAACTATGGCCACCCCTATATTCTTCCTGAGCGCGGACCAGTGGGTGCCAATGGCTATGCCAATGACCGCGACTTCCAATACCCTGTCGCCGCATTTGAAGACAAAGAAGGTGACTTTGAATTGGTGGCCAAATTTAGCGGCCAACTGTATCGAGCAGATATCACCCATTCACCGCTGGATGTGGTGGCTTGGACCGGTAACAGCGCGCCATACAAATATGACCTGTCACGTTTTAATGTCATGAATACGGTCAGTTTCGATCACCCAGATCCATCCATTTTCACGGTATTGACCTCTCCTTCAGGCACCCCTGGAGTGGCCAATGTTGACTTCGTTATTTTCCCTGAGCGATGGATGGTCGCCGAGCACACTTTCAGACCACCTTATTACCACCGCAATGTCATGAGTGAATTTATGGGTCTGATTAAAGGCACCTATGACGCGAAAGAAGCGGGCTTTGTGCCAGGTGGCTCGAGCCTACACAATTGCATGTCACCACACGGCCCAGAAGCTGAAGTGTTCGACAAGGCGAGCCAGGGCGAGCTTGAGCCGGTACGCTATGAAAACACCTTAGCCTTTATGTTTGAATCCCGCTATATCATTGCTCCCACAAAGTACGCATTAACTAGCAAAGAGCGCCAAAGCAACTACCTTGATTGCTGGAAAGGGATAAAAAAACACTTTAACGGAGAGAAATAATGAAGCTATACAGTTATTTTCGCTCATCAGCGGCTTATCGCGTACGCATTGCACTAAATTTAAAGGAGCTGGAGCATGACATTGTACCGGTCAATTTGCTCAAATCCGAGCAGCGTGGTGAGCCCTATCTCAGTAAAAACCCACAAGGCTTGCTACCTGCCATTGAAACCGAGCAAGGCGTACTTAGTCAATCACTGGCTATTTTAGAGTGGTTGGACGAAATAGCCCCGCAGGCGCCGCTGGTTAGTGGTGATGCCTGGGAAAAAGCACAAATTCGAGCGCTGGCGTATGCCATTGCCGTCGATATTCACCCTATTAACAACCTGCGTGTGCTAAAGTATTTAACAGCAGAGCTCGATGTCAGTGATGAGCAGAAAACCAAATGGTATCAAGACTGGATAGTGACCGGCTTTGACAGCCTTGAAAATCAGCTCGGCGAGGGTCCATTTTGCTTTGGCAGCGCGCCAACGCTTGCGGACATTTGCCTGGTTCCTCAAGTGTTTAACGCCCTGCGCTTTAAAGTTGATATGGACCGTTACCCCAAAATCATGGCTGTCTATGAGCACTGTAATACGCTCAAAGCCTTTGCTGATGCGGCGCCGCAGCAACAGGTGGATGCCACCTAAACACCCAAAGCAACAGGTATCATAATTGTGTCTGTTGCTTTGACATTACGATTACACCTCGGAGAAACCGATATGCGCACAGTGCTTGTGGTATTGATAACACTGATGTTCGCCCCGCAAGGGGTTGCCGATACCAAGAAAACCAAAACGCGTGTTTGGGTCGATGCGCAGCACACATCGGTGTGTTGGTATGAAGAGCGTCGTTACAGTGAAGGAGCGGTAATTGACATGTTTGGGGCGCCGAAAATCTGTGCCCGTAAACACCCAAACCAGGATAACGGCGCGCTTATCTGGCGGGCTGTAGATAAACAGGGCAACCCAGTTTATCCCGAGCAACAAGGCAAAATCCGCGTGCACTAACTAACGCTATAAGGTGATTGAGCCCAATGACTTGGGCCCAATCACTTTGTACTTTTAAGATGACTCTTCGTTGCGCTGCGGAGCCATTACACGCAATGATGAGGGCTGAATCTCAATGACCAACTCATCTGCCTGACGAGTTTCACCATCTATTACGTAATCAATCGGTTCATTGGCTGTAACACGCACATTGCGGGCGTTGGTATGGTGCGCATTCACATCGAGTTGAGTTTGAGTCACACTGTTAAACGCAAGCTCAGCAATACTAAGTACGTTAACACTGGAGTCTTTGGCCGGTTCGAGCCAATTGACATCCAATAAACCATCGTCATGCTCAGGTTGCCCTCGCCCTTGCGCTAGCAAAGTGAAAATAGGCGCTGCATTGGCAATAATCATACTGTTTGTATGCACGGACTGAGGTGCCATATCATCCAATGTTAACTCGTAATCTTTGGCCTTATGCTCGCCAAGCGCTTGCCAGAAGCCTTGCAAATAGGCGAATTGGCCGCTGCTATTTTTGGCGTCGCGATGAGCACTTTCAATCATTTTTTGCTCAAACCCTAGGCCGATGAGTAACAGCGTTAACTCATCATTACAGCGCGCTGTGTCTATGGCCTGAACATCTCCACTGATCAACACATCAAGGGCCTTATCAACCCCAAAAGCTTTAGACTCAATCCCCATAATCACATGCGCTAAGGCGTTGGCCGTGCCCATGGGAATAATACCCAAGACGATATCGCTATTACAGATCACTGAGGCGACTTCGGTGACCGTGCCATCGCCGCCGCAAGCAATTATCATATCAGGATGATCGGCCAACGCTTGCTCAGCTAGCATCGCCGCATTCACCTCCTCTGTGGTGGTTTTCACCGACATATCAAAATAGCCATTGAGGCGTGACATGATCTCGTGCTTTTTTTCACCCCATAACTTACGTCCAGAGACTGGATTAGCAATTAAGCACACTTTATTGCGTACTTCGAGTTCACCACTGCTATGCATTTTCTTCAGGGCCTTGCGCTGGAAACGATTGAGGTTGGCCGTCTCACGGGTCTCCTGAATTCGCGACAACACCTCGTCTAGGTCCGCCTCAGGCTCTTTAGCCAGCAAGTAAGCAGCCATCACTAACACCGAGCGCCCGCGTCCAAGGGCACAGTGTACAACCACATTGCGGTTGCGTTTGCGGTGGTGATGAATCCAGTTGATGGCTTGGCGCAGTTGCGCGCGGTTTGGCGCCGCATGGTCCAACACAGGGATATTTAGATAACTGATGTTTTCACCGATGAGCGACCAGTCCAAGCCATCAAACTCGCAGGTAGCGTCTAGTATGGCAGTAACATTTTCATGCTTAAGGGTTTCCACATCGGAAGGAAACAGTCGGCAGGCGAGAAACAAGCCTGGCTCAACTTCTTGAATAGGCGGCACTTTATCTGTGCGCCGTTGCCAAGAGTTATATAGTTGCGCACCCAATAAGAAAGGAATAAATGCCCACCGAATATACCAAGGAATACTGCCATCTTGACGCTTTCTAAAAATGCGCCCTAAATTGGCGATATAGGCCAAGGAAACCAGTAGTAACGACAGTGCGCTCCAGTAGAAAAAGATTGCGAAATAGGGAATTTTAATAACTACGGCAATGGCACAAAGCGCCACGGCCATCAATAAGTAAGCAACAGCAGCGTACATCAACCACTCCTTGTATAGTGTTATAGTAAAACCATATCACGATCACCAGTAAGCGCAAGCGCTAAAAGCCCCTCTTAAAATATCGATGTGTACCGCTTTAATACAACGAAGTTATTGATGTCGTTGCTAATTATCAGCCCAATTAATTGTTAAAATAGTGTTATATGCTAGTCTGGCTAGAGTCTATGCATCCAATTAGACTTATTAATCGTTAAGGGGATAACGTCGTGCAAAAAGAACATCATTTAGCTTGGTTGACAGCGGTGGCGCAAGGTGATCAACGCGCTTTTGAACACCTCTACAAAGACACCAGCGGTCTCATCAACGCTATTTGTCGTAAAATGCTGAATAGCCCAGCCTTAGCTGATGAAGCGCTGCAAGAGGCCTATGTGCGTATCTGGCACAATGCCAACGATTATCAAACAGATAAGGGAGAAGTACTTAGTTGGATGGTGAGCATTGCGCGATACCGCTGCTTAGACATGCTGCGTTATCAAAAGGTCCGCCAAGAGGAGGAGTATGAAGAAACTCATGGCAGTGAGCAACCCATCGTGGCTGAAGAAAACTCACAGTTGGCGCACTGTATCGAGGCGCTTGCTCCAGAGCAACGTCATGCGATTCATTTAGCTTATTTTCGTGGCTTTAGCCATGGCGAAGTCGTTTCCCATTTGGGCGACCCACTTGGCACAGTTAAAAGCTGGATCCGTCGAGGGTTATCGCAATTAAAGAGGTGCTTAGGAATATGAACTATGACAACCACAACCTCATTGATCATTTAGCTGCCGAGTACGTGCTCGGAACGCTCAAGGGTCCCGCACGTAAACGCTTTGCGCGTTTATTGATGACCTCAGAGTATGCGCGCCATGCAACAAATCAGTGGGAGCAGCACCTCAATGCACTCGGTACGCAGTTGCCCCACGATGCGCCCAATCCACAGGTATGGCAAAAGATTCAAGCTCGTATCAACAACACACAGAATGTCACCGCAATCGGCCACGGCAAATCAGAGACTAAAACATCAACGCCTTGGTTCTGGCCAACAATCAGCGCCGCCAGCCTTGCGGCCTGTGTATTGCTCACAATACTGGTGATGTTGCCTTCAGAGCCGGTGGACCAGCGCTTTGTCAGTGATCAGTTTGCGCTTGTAAAAGATCAGCAGCAACAGCCGCTTTGGCTTATTGATGCTACCGACAACGCACTGCTGGTTAAAGCAAATGAGCAGCTAAAAGCGAGACAAGATAAAGACTACGAGCTGTGGATGATAGTAAAAACACAAGAAGCGCCAATTTCCTTGGGTTTGTTACCCAAATCAGGGCAGGCATCACTCCCTATCCCCAAAGATTTTGCCGATGGCAATATCAACCTGCTCGCTGTCAGCTTAGAGCCACTTGGAGGCTCTCCCACTGGCACGCCCACCGAAGTGCTATATACGGCTGAGTTAGTCGATATTTAATGCAAACCATGTTTTTAGGGCCCGCACGGGCCCTTTTTTTAAGCACCTAATTAGTTGAAAATATAGAGCTTTTAAAAAAGTTTTAGCTTTTTTAATTTTTTTGCATCCAAAGCCCTTTTTGCCCCGTTACGGCCATGAACTCAGCAAAAAGGAGAATCCCATGCGGACTCATGCTAAACACTTATCACTTTCTATCGTCGCCGGTGCTCTCGGTATTCTTAGTGCCCTTCCCGCTCATGCCTCAAGTCATCGAGAAGCGCCTAATATCGCGCGAATGCCCACGGTCGATTCCACCGACTTTTATGCCTTCAATAGTTACGAGGCGCAACGGGGTGGCTACGTAACCGTTATCGCCAACTACATTCCGCTCCAAGACCCCTATGGTGGTCCCAATTACTTCGCTATGCACCCAGATGCCAAATACGCCATTCACATCGACAATGATGGCGACGCCATCGAGGATTTAACCTATGTCTTCGATTTTAGTTCGGCACTCGCCGGTGGCGATGGCATTGCACTCAATGTGGGTCCTGAGGGCAATACGAAAAGTATCGCCGTCCCGCTAAAAAACGTGGGGCCAATCAGCGCCAGCGATCAAAACGCAGCTAACTTCTCTGAAAGCTATACCCTAAGTGTCGTGCAAGGCCCAATGGCCTCAGGTACAGGCACCCCCGTGACTAACCCAATGACCAGTACAGAAAATTTTGCCAAGCCATTGGATTATATCGGTAATAAAACGTTTACCAGCCCTGCTGCCTATCAGCAATACAGTGACCAATTTGTCTATGAAGTGGATCTACCTAATTGTGGCTCACCGGCAAAAGTGTTTGTTGGTCAACGCAAAGACCCCTTTGTCGTCAACCTTGGCAAAACCTTTGATTTGGTCAACTATGTGCCCGTAGAAGGCGATAGTGCACCGGGTGCCAATGACGGTGAAGGATTCCCCGGTGGTATTACTCAGGACACCGCTAATGACGACTTAGTAACCAAAAACGTGACCGCTTTAGCGCTCGAATTACCTAAAGAATGTGTTATCGGTGAAGGCAACGGCACCATTGGTACATGGACTACAGCGTGGATGCCACAAGCGCGTATTCTTAATCCGCGAGCAAATTTTGCTAAGCCTGCAATCAATGGCGGAGCATTAGTGCAGGTTTCACGTCTTGGTAACCCTCTGGTTAATGAGCTGGTCATTGGCCTGAAAGATAAAGACACCTTCTCTAGTGCTCATCCAAAAGATGATGGTCAATTTGCTGACTATGTGACCCACCCTAGCTTACCAGAGCTACTCAATATTCTTTTCAAAGATGCAGTCAACCAAACACTGGGCACCAATATTGAAACCTTGGCGCCAACTAACTTTCCGCGTATCGATTTGGTTACTGCCTTCCTAACCGGGTTTGAGGGCGTCAACCAGTTAGCAACCGTGACACCTTCTGAAATGTTACGCCTAAACACTGCGATTACAGCCACACCACAAGAGCAGCAGTCTACCTTTGGTGTTGTTGGCGATGATTTAGCGGGTTTCCCCAATGGCCGTCGCCCTGGTGATGATGTTGTCGATATCGCCTTACGCGTAGTGATGGGCCGTTTATGTTACCCCATTCCCGTTGCCGGTAACGACACTGATTTAGGACTTTGCAGCTCTGACGATGCAAGCGTTGGTAATGTCCCGTTCACCGATGGCGCGCCCATTAGTGCACAGGACACCAACGCAAAATTTCCTTATTTAGCGACCCCGTTACCGGGTTCGCAGTAATAAGAGGTGATCATCATGCGTAACTTAATCCAATTAGCAGTTGCTACCACCCTAGCGCTGACTCTCAGTGGTTGTGGCAGCGATAACGATGGCACAGACAAAAAGCAGCCAATGCCAAGCAATAGCGCGCCCAGTGTCGCGGATGCAAGCTTTACGACACAAGCTGACACCGAGTTGAACGGACAACTGCAAGCGTCCGATGCTGATGGTGATACCTTAACTTTCACCTTAGATATGGCGCCGACCAATGGCACTGTCACCGTCAACGCTGATGGCAGTTTCAGCTATCAACCAATGCTTGAGTACACCGGCAGCGATAGCTTTAGTTTTACTGTCGACGATGGCAAGAACATGGCCGTTGCAGCGACAGCGCAAATAACTGTCGACGCTTTACAGGTCAGCTTTTCAAGCTACAGCCGAGCGGCATTTACCGCTGCCAATGACGCCATGCCGGCCCGTGTAAATGGCCGCATATTTAGCAACGATGTCGACACCACCGAGTTCTATCAAGACTTAGTCGACGCTAGCAATTAGGCAATACGGACCTGCCTTGTTAAACCTAGGCCATGGAAGGCCTTTTTTAAGGAGCTGTTATGAAACTCGCCACCCTTAGCTTTTTATTCGCAGCGACAGTGTCGATGCCCTGCACTGCCCATTTGGAACATATACATGAACCTAAGAGTCAGGAAACACGCCTGAACGACCTTAGTTTCGATGAGTTAGTGGAGCATATCGCTGACAATAAGTTTGTGACCCCACAGCCATTTACCCATAAAGCACTGAGTAAAGAGTTAGCTAAGCGCACAAGCGATGAGCGACCTATCAGTCATTTTTGGCGCACCAGCATGTTGCAACGCGCCCATCATTTTCAGCCGGCTTTAAGTACACTTGAGCATTACCTAACATTACGACCTAGCGATGCGAATGCGCTACTATTAAAAGCGAATATTGAAACCGTACTTGGCTCTTTTGATAAGGCGCTTGCGACCTGTTTATCACTGGCCGCTAAACACAGTGTTGATTTGGCCATGGTGTGCACCCTTGATGTAAAAATGCAAAGTGAACCACTGCAGCCAATTATTACTCGCCTTGCTCACTCGCCGCTGCGCGAGGGCGACTCTGAACTGGCTTATTTTACGCAAGAGCTCTTTGCCACCGCGCTGTATTTTGATGGCCAATACCTGGCAGCAAAACAAGCACTCTCCCCCATGATGGGCGCAAAACTTAGTTCCAGCACTTGGCTACTTTTTGCCGATACACTCATGGCGCTGGGTCAAGCACAGCAGTTTGTTGAGCAGTTTTCTCGCCTTAAGTTGAACATCGACGACATTCCCGATGCCTTAATTGTGCGCCTAGCACATGCAGCTCCAAAACAGTGGCTCGCACGTGCGCAACAACGCATGGCTCACCGACTAGCGGATGATGCCAATAACTATGCCGATGCACTGGCCTATTATTTCTACCATGTCGTCGATGATCCCATTACTGCACTGCACTGGGCCAAGCAACAAACTCATATTAGTGCATTGAAGGTCGACACAATGTTATATGAGCAAATTCAAAGCGAGCTGCGTGCGCAAACCATTAATTAAGCTTGAAGCGCCCGCTACTAGTTTGCAGCTCATAGGCTAGACGCTGAAGTTCCTCGCTGGCCGCTTTAACCTGCTCAGCAGTAGCGACATTATCGTTGGCAGCATCATTAATGCGCGTCATACTTTTAGAGATATCTTGAGCGGTGTAGCTCTGCTCATTGGCGGCCGTGGCGATCACTTCAACATGGCCTGCCACTGTTTTCAACTGCTCTAGCGTTTGCTGCAGTGCTTGTGTGCTTTTGATGGATTTATCAGCTGTATCACTGGCGTACTGGCTGCTTCGAGCCATCGACTCGCGAGCGTGCTTAGCGTCCTTTTGTAGCATGCCAATCATCGACTCTATGTCTTTCGTGGAGCTCTGCGTTTTCTGTGCCAGTTGCCTCACTTCATCGGCTACCACGGCAAATCCACGACCCTGATCGCCAGCCCGCGCCGCTTCAATTGCGGCATTTAATGCCAACAAATTTGTTTGCTCAGCAATAGAGTTAATCACATCGAGCACCGATCCTATTTCTTGGCTACGTTCACTCAGGCTATTAATGGTATTCTCACCACGACCAATTTCTTCACATAACTGTTGCAGGGCACCCGAGGTTTGATTAATAGAATCATTAGTTTGTTGCGATGTGCCTTCTAAACCATGCGTTAAATCAGCAACGTTACGAGCACTTTCTGCCACTTCATCAATGGTGGCCGACATCTCTTGCATGGCCGTGGAAATACTAGGGTCTGTTGACCTTTCAAGTTCGTTTTTGCAGCAGTTTGA
>CEVA01010093.1_pt1 | contig 10162 bp, 9 predicted proteins | sample 361521 | NCBI WGS metagenome assembly CEVA01 (sample SAMEA2622823, study PRJEB7988) | marine metagenome | isolation source: saline water (ENVO:00002010), including | reverse complement strand
CATAAGGTGGATGCTCATGCATGAATCCCACCACGTAGTAGCACCATCATATCTTGATATGACTGCTCAGGAGATAACTAACGATGTGCTAAAAAGGCATCACTCTCCAGGCAACCAGTTTTGGACAATCGCCATGATACTTGGTGGGCTGTTTGTTGTAGGATTAGTTGGATTGTTTATGCTGATTGCAGATGGCTTCGATAACAAGTCAGCCTGGGGTTACTACGCTGCTACATTTGGCTACGTTTTTAGTTTGTCTCAGACAGCAGTTTTGGTGTCGGTAGCGTTACGAATGGCTAAATCCCACTGGCGTCGTCCATTAGCAAGGATTTCAGAGATGTTCGCGATAGTGGGTGTCTACAGTTTTGCTATGTTGCTCCCACTGCTGTGGGTATTGCCGTCAATCGAAGGACGAAGAAGTTTGTGGTTCGAATGGCCGGGTAATACCCCTCATATCTGGGACACAATGGCACTGGGAAGTCTAGTTATTTGTGGGTTGGCGATACTATATTTTGCTTCTCTTCCGGACTTAGTTACAGACAAGGAAGTATCTGGTAAATCTGACGAAGATGTTTCTTATCACCCCCTTATACCGCATTGGTTTGGAGCTCCCAAGCATTGGCAGTTGCAAAAAATAGTATTAGGGCTTCTGGGTGGATTTTATTTCCTGATGCTTATAATTGTCCATATGCTTATAAGTGTCGATTTTGCAATGGCCTTGATTCCGGGATGGAAAGATGCGATATTCCCTGCTTTCCACGCTATAAATGGCATTCAAGCTTCGATAGCATTGATAATCGTGACCATGTTTATTTTGAGATCTAGGAGTAGTCTAGGGAAATACCTAGAACTGGAACAATTTTGGGCCTTGAGCAAGATATTGTTGGCCACATGTTTGCTCTGGTTTTACTTTTGGTGGTCCTCGTTTTTCACGTATTGGTATGGAAGAATGCCGGCGGAAATTGGTGTACTCAAGTATATTATGTTTGAGACTTATAGTACGGTGTTTCTCTTGGCCTTCACTATGTGCTTTGTGATACCGTTCCTTATACTGGTGGTGAATGTTGTTAGAAAGACCATTTGGGGACCGACATTGGCGGCATCTGTAATATTGATAGGTACCTTCTTCAATCAAGTAAGATATTATGTGGCTGGATTTTCTGTGGAAGATCATACGTTGCATGTTTTAGAAAATCTGCCAGATTTCACCGCTCCCGGACCGATTGATTTTATGGTTGTAGTGGGCGGAATATCGGGGGCCGTATTGACCTATATGCTAGGCACACGAATATTTCCAATAATTTCTATATGGGAAATTAAAGAAGGATTAATGTTACAGAGAGTCAGAAAATTCATGAAACGAGACATCAGAGTATTGGCGAAACCGGAATAATTATGAATAGAATGTATGAAAAATATGGGATGCTATTTGCCAGGAGTGTTAAATAATGCAGGAACGAGTCCGAATTTCTGATAGTCAAGTAAACACAGATTTAACTAGTTCTATATTTGAATCGTCCAAACTGTATTGGATTTTGGTTGGTTTCTTGGCACTTGTTGTGCTGTGTGGTTTTACTGCCGCAGGCTACATGTTTAATAGGGGCCTTGGGGTGACTGGACTGAATAGGCCTGTCATGTGGGGTTTCTTCATAACTAACTTCGTGTTTTGGATTGGTATAAGTCACGCGGGTGTTATGTTGTCAGCTATACTTAGATTGGTTCAGGCGGAATGGAGAAGACCTGCTACCAGGGCAGCGGAAGTATTAACAGTTTTCTCTTTGATGACGGCCATGACGATGCCGCTTATTCATGCTGGAAGGCCTTGGCGAGTGGCGTATTGGGTCTTTCCCTACGACTGGGCTAGGGGCATATATCCCAATGTGAGATCCGCTTTGGTATGGGACCCATCTGCTGTATTCACGTATCTCACTAGTAGTATTTTATTCGTCTATATAGCTCTGATACCAGATTTCGCTGTGTTAAGAGACCGAACAACAGGTGTGCCTCATATCATATACTCTATTTTGTCTTTGGGTTGGAGGGGAAGTGTTAGGCAGTGGAAATTGCAGATCATAGCAGGTATATTACTATCCGCCATAATCCTGCCTATTTTCGTTTCCGTTCATAGTATAGTTTCTTGGGACTTTGGTACTGCAATGTCAGTGGAAGCTTGGCACAGTACTGTTTTCGCTCCTTATTTTGTGATTGGAGCGGTCCACTCAGGTGTTTCGGCAGTTGTTACCGTCATGATAATACTGAGGTGGATGTTTCATTGGGAAGACTATATCAGACGAGAGCACATGGATTCATTGGCTAAGTTACTTATAGTTGTTGCGACAGCTTGGTTGTTTTTCTTCGCTCTAGAGTTTTTCTTCGGCCTCTATGCCTTGGAAGGACCTGAAGTTGCCTTAAGAGAACTGCAGGTGTTTGAAGCTCCTTGGAAATGGTACTTCTTAACTTTCCTAATAACTTCTTACCTTATTCCGGTTCCCATGTGGTTGATTCCAAGTGTGAGGCGGAACCTGTGGTTGATGGCGTTTACAACGATTTTGGTCAATGTAGGCATGTGGTTTGAAAGATTTATCATTATCGTTCCCGGTCTGATGAGAAAACAGGCATTTGTTTTCACCTGGGGTGGATACACTCCTAGTATTGTCGAAGTAACAATTATAACCGCTACATTTGCGATGGTCTCGATGCTGGTATTGCTCTTTGCCAAAGTAGTGCCTTTAATACCGATAGGTGATGCAAAAGAGGGTATGATATTACACGACGAAATTAAAATTGGAAAAGTTATGGTTCCTGCTGTGATGCGGGAAGAGTAATCTGAGGAGGTTGAAATTGGCCAGAAAAAGTATATTGGGATTGTTTGATAACGCAGATTCTGCGGCTGATGCAACCGACGTGTTGCTGGAGGCAGGGGCGACTCAGGATGATTTTGACGTCCTGACAGGTAGTCCCTATCCCGAAGGAGCATTTGGTGAGAAAGATCCTGTTCACCACATATACGTGTTTCCAATTATCGGGGCATTGATGGGCCTTACTATGGCCTTAGTACTTACTGCAGGCACACAAGTAGCTTACCCGATGGTAACAGGAGGAAAACCAATTTTAGCGTTTCCTGCGATGACCATCATTTGTTATGAAGGAACGCTTTTAGGAGCCGTGCTCTTCACAATAATTGGTATAATTTTCGAATCCAGATTACCCAGATTGAGATTGGATCCATACGACGCCCGTATCAATGAAGGATATATTGGTCTACTTGTTACTACAGAGGAAGAAAAATTGGACGACATGGAAAGAGCATTGATTAGAGGAAGTGCACTTGAAGTAGTTCATGAAAGAGGTAGGGCTTTAAGGGGATAACTGAAGAGTTATATAAACTATGAAAACATCGTTATTCAAAAAACAAAAATTTAATCTGACACTGGTATTGATAGTAGTTGGACTTATCTCATCTGCCTGTATGCCTTGGGGTAGAGGAACCTATCAGATTGAAATATTCAGTGAAATGCATTACGCCCAATCCTATAAGAGCCAAGAACCGCCACGTCTTTATCCGGCCCAGGGATCAGTTCCTTTCATGTCGCATGAAGATGGAACTGATGGGATATTGAATGTCGCGAGTAACTTCTTGCTAGAAAAAACAGAAGCGACTGTTTCAGCTGGCTCAGGACTATACCAAGTTAATTGCGCCGCTTGTCACGGAATGACAGGTAAGGGTGATGGGGCGGCTAAAAGTTACTTAATAAAGCACGGTGGGCTACCACCGGCTGATATTACTGGACCAGCTACGGCAATGGCATCAGATACGGAATTGAAAGGGTTTATAGGGTTAGGGGGCCGTATAGGTTATTACTCAGGTGGTAATAAATATGACTCCCCGTCGGCTATGCCTATGTTTAATAAACTGCTTACTGATGAAGAACTGTGGCAATTGGTTCACTATGTACGTAGTTTACAGAACTAGTGGTCGAACATATTGTAATACGTGTTGTGATTATTTACCCTTGATTCTACATTTATGATCCCGTTGATTGGATTGGAATTGATTCCTCTTACAAACCTAATTAAGCTCTTGTTATTGATTACCATGAGATGTAGAATATTGGACGTAAAAATACATACTGTTGACGAACAATTGACACAAGGACAAATAGATGGACTTAAACTCTATAGCGTTAGTTGAAAGAAACGAAAAAATACAGGAATTCTCTCCTGGGGACACAGTGAAGGTGACTATAAGGATAAGAGAAGGGGAACGGGAAAGGCTTCAGGCGTTTCAAGGTGATGTCATTCGCACGAGAGGTAATGGCGTGGGTTCCACTTTTACTGTTAGGCGCGTTTCTTATGGTGTAGGAGTTGAGAGGACCTTCGCATACTATTCTCCGACATTAGATGCCGTTGACTTGGTACGGCATGGGAAAGTTCGTAGGGCAAGACTTTATTACCTCAGAGACAGGTACGGTAAATCAGCTAGAATCAAGGAAGATCGAAGACGGTCTAGAAGGTAAAATGACTCGTAGTCACACATCTGTGGCTTGATATTAAAGACCAAAGATGAGTAAGTATGCTGAGGTTGCAGTAGATTCCCCCGCATCCAACAGAAGAACCTTTACCTATTCGATTCCTGATGATGTGCCTGCTATGCCTGGTCATCTAGTTGAAGTGCCTTTCGGCCCTCGTTCGTTGATCGGAATAGTTTTCAAGACATCAGATTTTGTAGAACTAGATACGGTTAGACCTGTGAGAAAATTGATATATCCTGATCCATTGCTATCTACCGCTAATCTGGCTCTGGCAATTTGGGTCAGTCATTATTATATGGCTGGTCTGTTCGATTCAGCTGCTATGATGATGCCGCCAGGTTCAATGATAAGAAGCAAGCGATATGTTCGTCTTAAGAATCCTAACGCGTCACTTGAAAAAATAGATGATCTACAACTTCAAAGAATCACTAGAACTCTCAATAGACGTGGCAAAATGCGTCGAGATACATTAGTAAAATCTTTGGGTATGTGGTCAGACAGGGTTCTGTCACAAATGGTCAGAGACGGCCTCATAGATGAGACATCGGAATGGTTAAACGCTTCTGTAGGTCCAAAGTACAAGTCATTTGTAGAACTCACCAATTTGGTTTCTGGGAGTGCCGATATATCTAATGTTTTTCATAATAAATCTCCAAAACAGGAATCACTGTTGCAACATCTTATCCTTGCCAAGGACCCAGTGAGTCTACTCGAGTGTAGAGACAACTTTGGACAATCTGCCGTTAATGGTTTAAGAAATAAAGGATTGGTCAATATAATTCAGATTCGTGAGGAACGAGATCCATTGGCGTCAAGAACTTTTGACTCTGATATTCCACCTGTACTTAATAATGATCAGGAGATTGCGGTAGATCATATATGTGAGGCGATTGCCTCAAACTCCCCTGACGTGTTTTTGTTGCAGGGTATAACAGGTAGTGGAAAGACAGAGGTGTATTTACGGGCGTTGGATCGAGCTATTGCTTTGGGTAAACATGCTGTAGTGATGGTTCCAGAATTAGCATTAACACCTCAGACTATAGAACGATTTGCCAGTAGATTTCCTGACGATGTTGCCGTATTGCATAGTGGTTTATCTCTAGGTGAACGTTTCGATCAATGGTGGGGAATAAAGGAAGGTAAGTATAAAATTGTCATTGGATCTCGTAGTTCGATATTTTCTCCACAACCAAATTTGGGTTTGATAATAATAGATGAGGAACATGAGTGGACTTATAAACAAAGAGATACTGCTCCTAGGTATGATGCAAGAGAGGTGGCTATAAAGATTGGAGAACTCACAGAAAGTGTTCTAGTGCTTGGGAGCGCTACACCTGATGTCATTTCGAAAAACAGGGCAATCTCGGGTCAATATAGGTTATTGAAGTTGCAAAACCGTGTGTCTAGAGGAGTTGTAGGAAATCAAACGTTAGAATTGACTCTTCCTGAGGTGGAAATAGTAGACCTTAGAGACGAATTGAAACATGGAAATAGAAGCATTTTCAGTTCTGTACTTCAATCTAATATAGGAAACAAGATTGCTTCAGGCGAACAAATAATACTTTATATAAACAGAAGAGGTAGTGGTGGTCAGATACAATGCCGTGATTGTGGCGATGTATTGAGATGTAACAGGTGTCATATGTCGATGAACTATCATGGTGCATCTAATGCGGCTGTTTGTCACATATGTAGTTATACGATCAAACACCCGACCGAATGTGAAGTGTGTAATAGTCATAGGATAAGGTATTTAGGATTAGGCACACAAAGAGTAGTTCAGGAGCTAGATGAATTATTTCCGGGTGTAAAAACTTTACGATGGGATAGAGATGCTGCTTCATACAAAGATGCTCATGGAGAAATGATGGCTAAATTCTCAACAGGTCAAGCCCAAATATTGGTTGGCACGCAAATGATAGCTAAAGGTCTACATTTCCCTAGAGTCACGTTAGTTGGCGTTCTGTGTGCCGATATAGGTCTGTTTTTGCCAGATTTTAGAGCAGGAGAACGGGTTTTTGAATTATTATGTCAGGTTTCAGGTCGCACAGGGAGAAGTGATTTGGGTGGTAAAGTGATCATACAAACTTATTCTCCAACAAATTACGCCGTTCAGTCAGCTGCCGTACAAGACTATGACATGTTTTACGCTCAAGAAATTGTTTATAGACATGAGCTTGGCCTTCCTCCATTTGGTAAATTGATAAGATTGATGTATTCACATAGGAATGAAGATACTTGCGCTAAGCAAGCCTTATATTTGGGTAAACGGTTTAGAGAGCAACTGGAAGTAATGGGTATCACAGATATCTCTGTATTAGGCCCCGCACCTGCTTTTCCTTCAAAAATCAGGGGAAGATATCGTTGGCACATTATTTTGAAAGGTATTGAGCCTAGAAGATTGATAGACGAGACTAATTTACCTTTAGGTTGGATGGTTGAAATTGATCCTACTTCTGTGACCTGATTTAGATTTACACAATTGTGGACGAATAATATAATGGTCACAGCAAGGATCACAAGCGGGGGGAATAACCAGTGTCAGTTTTAAGCATTCGAACATTACCAGATTCTGTGTTAAGAGAAAAAGCAAAAAAAGTTACATTATTTAATGAATCATTACAAAATCTTATAGAAGATATGATCGACACTATGCGATATGCTAATGGAGTTGGTTTGGCGGCTAATCAAGTTGGTGTGTTGCTTAGAGTAGTTGTTATAGAGATACCGGATGAGGAGGAAGTGAGGATACTTATCAATCCTGAAATTATAAAAGTCGAGGGCGAAAGAAGAGTCGACGAAGGATGTCTAAGTATACCGGGCTATAGAGGAGAGCTAACTAGATCAGTAAAAGTTAGAGTTAAGGCATTGGACAGAAGAGGCAAGGCATTGAGGATAAGAGCGGAAGGTCTGTTGGCTCAAGCTCTAGAACATGAAATTGACCATATAAATGGTGTTTTATATATAGATCATCTTTCGAGCCACGAACACCTTTGGAAATTAGAAAGAGACGAAGTGGAAACGACAACAGAGGCGATCTAATGTCAAGCGTTTCAATACCAAAATCTCCTGAACTAAATTTTGACAACCAGATAATACAGTTTCTGGAACCTATTAGAGATTTCTTTTCATCAGAAAATGTGAGCGCCTATATAGTGGGTGGTTTTCTCAGAGATTCTTTGATGGGCAGGTATAGTTTTGACATAGACATTGCTATTGACCATGACCCAATTGAGATTGGCAATAAACTAACTGAGTTGATTGGTGGTAAGTGCATCGTTTTAGATCATGACAGGAAGATCGTCAGGATGGTTTTGCCAACATGTCAAACAAACTTATCGCTCTTGCCTAAACATATAGATTTGTCATTCGTGTCTAATGGTATAAGGGACGATCTTTCCCACAGAGATTTCACCATAGATGCTATTGCTTTGCCTTTTTCGACTATAAGCAATCCATCGAACGGTGACTTGATAGACATTTATGGTGGCTTGTCGGACATATCTTGCCAAGTACTTAGAGTAGTGTCAGGACAATCACTTACGGAAGATCCAGTTCGGTTGGTTAGGGCAGTTCGTTTGTCTGCCCAACTGGGATTTTCGTTGGATGAATTTACAGAACATAGTATATCTAAAAACTCTCATCTAATAACTTCTGTATCTACGGAGCGCGTTCGAGAGGAATTTCTTAAAATATTTGAGCAGAAGAATATCTCAAATAGTTTAAGGATTATGGATGATACTGGGTTACTGTGCAAGATAATACCGGAACTGGATACCACTAAAGGATCAATGCAGCCTAAAGAACATTATTGGGATGTATTTAACCATTGTTTGCAAACACCAGGCAAATTGGAAAAAATTGTTGATTCTCCAGATGATCAAATATTTTCTTTAGTACCGCGGTTATTTGATATGTATGAATATTTTTCAGAGATAGTAAGTGACGGTCATAATAGATTAACTATGGCTAAAGTGGCAGGATTGCTTCATGACATAGCAAAACCGGCAACTAAAACAGTGGATGGAACAGGAAGAATACGATTTATCGGCCACGATCTTAAAGGGTCTGAGGTTACAGAATCTTTCTTAGACAGACTGAGGTTTAGTAACAAAGGCAAGAATCATATATCAACAATGGTCAGACACCATTTAAGGCCGACACAAATGAGTTCTGATGGTCAATATCCAACAGACAAAGCAATGTACCGCTATTACAGAGACCTGAAAGATGTAGCTTTCGATATTTTATTTTTGAATTTGGCGGATTATTTGGCAGCCAAGGAAGATATGCTTGAGATGGATGATTGGCGCAGTCATTGTGGTCTCATAGATTTTATTATGAAAAAAGGATTAGATATTCTTGCCGTTGACAACCAGGTTAGGCAGGATCGTTTGATAGATGGTTATGGTTTAATGAAAATTCTTGGTATAGGACCCGGGGAAACTATCGGAGTTTTGTTGGAGCAATTGGAGGAAAGTCATAAATTAGGGGAAATAACCACCAGGAAAGAAGCTATTTTATTGGCTAGGACGCTTTTTGCACGTTTGTGATTGGATTTGGTCAGTATTAGTATTAACCAAATGTACCGTGCATAACATCAATATGTTGTGTATTGTAATATAATTCACACAAAATGCTGTATCCCAAAGCTTGACTGTAGTTATATTGCAATGATAGTATTGTCAATATATTTTGTTATGGAAGGCTTCACTGGAATTTTTCTAGGTTTGTGATTCAATGCATTGCCCTTATTGTAATAATAGTGAGTCTAAAGTAATTGACTCAAGAGATGCCACAGATGGTGTTAGGCGAAGAAGAGAATGTATACGATGTGGTCTTAGATTCACGACATACGAAAGAGTGCAAACTAGTGCTCTTATGGTAGCGAAGCGTGATAACAGGCGAGAAGAATATAACAGAGAAAAACTTATGTCCAGCATACAAAAGGCTTGTGTAAAGCGGCCTTTGCCTACTGGGGCCATTGATAAACTGGTTCACGACATAGAAATTCAATTACAGGATACAGGTAGAGCGGAAATCCCCAGTGTGTCTATCGGTGAAATGGTTATTGAACATCTACGAACCATGGACCCAGTTGCGTATATTAGGTTTGCTAGTGTGTACAGGGATTTTGCAGACGTCGAGAGTTTCAAGGAAGCGGTAGAAGCATTGGAGAAAGCATATCACTCTACGGACAAAGAGAGAGATTCGGCTCAACTACCTCTTATAGATGAGACAATTTTCTCAACCAAAAAACGGTTAAGAAAACCTAGGGCAGGTTTGGATTTGAACATAAGTATTGGAGATGAAAAAAGATAGTTTACAGACTATGCTAGTTATAACTCAAACATTTGGTGAAACTTGATTACCTGGAGGCATGAATGACCATCACTAGGGGAAAAACAGACGATAGAGACTCTCAAAGAGGCGATAAAAATTTGAATGATGTGCTATCTGCATTGAGTGCAGCAGGTATAACTGATCCAAATATGGCAAAAAAAATAGCGGCATCACTCGATGGATCGAGATCTACTGCTGAATTGACTGGCCACAACATAATAGATACTGGGATATCAGATAACGCGATGGTCGTATTGAAAAAACGATATTTTATGAAAGATAGTAAA